>OJBI01000035.1_pt1 | contig 52090 bp, 43 predicted proteins | sample 1590541 | NCBI WGS metagenome assembly OJBI01 (sample SAMN05416871, study PRJEB24817) | seawater metagenome | isolation source: Sea water | place: Canada:Atlantic | collected 2013-11 | reverse complement strand
GATGGTAGTGTGGGAGGTCCCATGTGAGAGTAGGACATTGCTAGGCTCCTATTAAGAAAAGCCCGTTACGAAAGTAACGGGCTTTTTGCTGTTTAGCGTTTAAAATGATTTCATGTGCTCCATACTGATTACCCTAGTAATCTTTTATTGCTGAAATAGCTTTCTAACATTGATTTAGATCGATAAATAAAAATTATTTGTTAATTTAACTATTAATATCTTTGTATATTAACCATATTTTTCATAGGATAATGGCTAAGTTGTTACAGAGTTATTTTGTGCAAAGTTGCAGATATTTCTTCTGATTGATAAATGAGAATAATAATGAATATAGATGGAAAATTAACAGCGAAGAACTTACGTGAAGAATTAACTGTTGAGGTATCGAAGCTAAAATCTAGTTATAGCATTCAGCCAAAACTTACCGTAATTCTTGTTGGAGAAGATCCAGCAAGCCAAGTTTACGTAAAAAATAAAGTTAAGCAGACGCAGGAAATAGGAATGATTTCGGATGAAATTAAGCTGCCTGCAGATACTGAACAAGCTGAATTATTAAAATATTTGGAACATTTAAATAACGACCGAAATATTCATGGCATATTGGTTCAACTACCATTACCAAATCATATAGATGAAAGTGTCATTATTGCTGCAATTAACCCTGAAAAGGACGTTGATGGTTTCCATGCTATGAATTCTGGACGTTTATTTAATGGTGAGACTGGCGCATTGGTACCTTGTACCCCGCAAGGTTGTGTTACGTTAGCAAAGCAACATTTAGGGCGAGATCTATCCGGAAAGCATGCTGTTGTAATCGGTCGTTCCAATATCGTTGGCAAGCCTGTGGCAATGTTATTACTGCAAGAAAATTGTACAGTAACTATTGCGCATTCTAGGACCAAGAATTTACCTGAAGTTTGCCGACAAGCTGATATATTAGTTGCGGCTGTTGGTATCGCAGAATTTGTTAAATCCGATTGGGTAAAAGAGGGGGCAACTGTAATTGATGTTGGCATAAACCGGATAACTACAAATGAAGGTAAAACCAAGCTTGTTGGCGATGTAGATTATGATGCGGTTGCTGATAAATGTGGTGCCATTACACCTGTACCTGGTGGTGTCGGGCCAATGACAATAGCCTGCTTATTGAAAAATACCATAACAGCGGCGAAACAATCTGTGGGCATTAATTAATTTAGTTGAATTAATATTAAGGAGGTTGATTATAACCTTCTTGATGAACTATTACTCTCTCGATAATAACTTCATTCAAACTTACTTCGTTATTCAAAGAAATATTTCAAACTATGTCTGAGCATTGCAAACAATGTCGACTTCGTTGTTTGACTTGAATTACTTACCACTAATCGTATGCATACTTTCTAAATTGTTATCTACTGTTATTTTTTAGTTATGACATTCACTACCAATATATCGTTATTGGTTAATGATAAATAACTGGAAAATGCAATGAAGCTAACGTCAAACGCTCTTACTAGCCCAGCAGCAGTCTCTGTCGGAGTAGCGCTTATTCTACTTGTTGGTATGCTCAGTCTCTTTAAATTACCGGTACAGTTATTCCCAGATATTGAACGACCTCGTATAGCTATCCAAACTTTTTGGCGGGCAGCTTCACCACAAGAAGTCGAATCAGAGTTAATTGAGCCACAAGAACAAGTGTTACGTGGAATTCCAGGTCTAAGTTCAATGAATGCGTTTGCAAATAGAGGCAGCTCGTTTATAAATTTAGAGTTTGGTGTTGACACGAATATGGAACAAACTTTAATTGAAGTGATCAGTCGAATGACTCGTGTTCCTAATTTGCCACGTGATGCAAGGCCTCCGAGAATAATGTTAGGTGGATTTGGAGGCGGAACTCCGGCTTTAACATTCTTTTTCTTACAAGCCTTGCCGGGTAATGATAAGCCTATTTCAGATTACATCGATTTTGCCAACGATACGATAAGACCTCGAATTGAGTCAATAGAAGGGGTATCAAGTGTTCAAACCTTCACCCAGCAAAATAGAGAAGAGTTACAAATTCGTTTTGATCCTGTCAAAGCTGCAGAATACGGTATTCAAATCCCAGCATTAATAGCATTGGTATCTGAATCGAATGATGTATCTGGTGGTTTTGTTGATGTTGGACGCAGACAATATACGCTACGTTTTAATGGAAAATATCGAGTAGATGAGCTTTCAGACTTAATACTTGAATCTCGAAATGGCAGCAATATTAAACTGAGCGATGTTGCGACCGTAGAAGTTCGAAGAAACGATCGGCAAAACGTAGCGGTGCAAAATGGTAACCCTGCCTTCTCTATGCGAATCAACCGCGCTAATGGTGCCAATGTTTTAGAAACGCTAAATCGAGTTAAAAGTGAGGTTGAGTTAATTAACTCTGAAATCCTGGCTGAACGACAGCTTGTGATGGTGCAATCATTCGATGCTTCAGTATTTATTTACAGAGCGATAAACCTTGTTACAGGAAATTTATTTGCCGGTGTCATTCTCTCTCTGTCTGTGTTGTGGTTCTTCATTAGGCGAATGCGCGCAACCTTAATTATCGCTACAGCTATTCCTGTCAGTTTATTGAGTACCTTTATCGTTCTAGAGATTACGGGTCGTTCACTTAATGTTATCTCATTAGCCGGCTTAGCTTTTGCCGTAGGTATGGTGTTAGATGCTGCCATTGTTGTACTTGAAAATATATTACGAATGCGAGACAAAGGCCTTGATCATCATCAGAGTGCTGAAAAAGGTGCTGAGCAAGTGTGGGGGGCGTTATTAGCTTCTACAGCAACAACTGTAGCAATTTTTCTACCCGTTTTTTTCTTAAAAGATATCGAAGGGCAACTCTTTGGAGACTTAGCACTAACCATAGCTATCGCAGTCTCGGTTTCATTAATTGTTGCTGTAGTGCTATTGCCTGTACTAGCAAAATATTTTTTGAAGCAACAATCAGCAGAAGATCCTAATGAAAAACTTTGGCAACGCATTACCGCATTTGTTATGCGCATTACATCATCATCTAAAAAACGTTTGATGGTTTCAGGTGTGTTGCTAGCGGTGCCAATTGCAATTACCTATTTTGCTATGCCGACATTAGATTACTTACCGCCGGTGAAGCGTGATGCCGTTGACGCTAACCTGCGCTTCCCACCGGGCGCTAATGTCAATACCGTTGAAAAGGAAGTGGTTGATCCAATTGTCGCGAGATTAAAGCCTTATATGGATGGAACAAAAGAGCCAGCACTTAAAAATTACTATTTATTCTCTGGTCCGTTTGGTGGCAGTTTAGGTGTGCGCGCTAAAGACCAATCAAAAGTAAATGAATTACTTGATGTTGTTAGAAATGAAATTTTGGTTGATTTACCCGATACACAGGCATTTGCTTATCAAGGTAATTTGTTCGGTGGCTTTGGTGGTGGTCGTCAGGTCAGTGTTCATTTGCAATCAAAAGATACGAGAGCTCTGCAAAATACTGCAAGGCAAGGTATTGAGTGGATAAAAACGGCAATTCCTGATGCAAGGGTACAGGCTAATCCAGGAACTGAAATGGCTGAGCCAGAATTACGTCTAACACCTAATGATAGGAATATCCTTGAGCAAGGCTGGAATAGACGAGATCTTGGTCGAGTGGTTAGAACTATGGGAGATGGCTTGTTTGTTGGTGAATACTTCAATGGTAGCAAACGTTTGAATATGATTTTACGTGCCGAAGGTTGGGATGATCCCGATAATTTAGGGGATGTACCCGTAGTAACTGGTACAGGCACTATTACTCAATTATCTGAACTTGTTGATATTCAGCGTACTGTTGGCCCAACTCGACTAACGCGTATTGATGGTAATAGGACTATCACTTTAAATGTTAATCCGCCGGAAGGTTGGTCGTTAGAGCAAACCATAGCAACATTAAAATCAGAAGTTGAACCTCAGTTAAAAGCGAGTTTGCCAAATGACGCTAATATTCTATATGGTGGCAGTGCTGATCAATTGGAAAAAGCGATTAGTGTTATGGCAGAGAATTTTGCCTTTGCTTTAGTCATTTTATTTTTGTTAATGGCGGCTTTATTTCGCTCGGTTAAAGATAGCGCTTTAGTATTAATAACGATTCCTCTAGCTACTGTTGGAGGAATCTTAGCTTTACAATTACTCAATACCTTTATCTTTCAGCCGTTAGATTTATTAACCATGATAGGTTTTGTTATTTTACTTGGTTTAGTGGTAAATAACGCCATTTTACTCGTTCACCAAACTCGCATTGCTCAACAAAGTGGTATGTCACGTGTTGATGCCGTGCAGCAAGCATTAACACTTAGGTTACGTCCTATCTTTATGAGTACAGCAACGAGTTTCTTCGGAATGTTGCCATTACTACTAATGCCCGGTGCTGGCAGTGTTATTTATCGCGGTTTATCCGCGGTAATTGTTGGTGGTCTTGCGGTTAGTACTCTATTTACTATTGTGCTACTACCTTGTTTATTAAGGTTACAACGTAGCGACTTTTTAATCGGTGTTACAGCCAAAACCCATCTTGAAAAGCCAGCTCACATTAAGTTAATTGCTGACAAATAATCATTAATTTTTGGAGATTATAATGAATAAGTTTTGTAATTATTTAAGCATGATAACACTGACGTCTAGTTTAATTATTGGTAATCATGTGTTTGCCGAAGAGGCAGAAAATCCAGGGCAATTAGTCAGTGTTGAAAAGGTTAAAAATGAGCAAGTTAATCCAACATTGTGGCTACCGGGCAATGTTATAAGCAGGATGAATGCACCATTATCAGCAGAGCAAACAGGGCAATTATTATGGATTGAAGATGTCGGTGCACAAGTGGAAAAAGGTCAAATAATTGCCAAAATTGATAATCGACATTTAATACTGCAACTTTCTAGTCAACAAGCACGAATTAAACGCTTTCAAGCTGATGTAGTGTACCTAACTAGTCAGAAAAAACGGATGTCGGCATTGAGTCAAAAAAATAATACCGCTATTAGTGAACTGGAACGTATAACCAAAGACTTAGCTGTCGCTAAAAGCGAGGTACTTGCGCTAACTATGCAAATTAAACAAACTGAACTATCTATAGAAAAAACCACTATTGTTGCACCATTTTCAGGCAATATCAGTCAACGCTTTGCACATGTTGGAGAATTAATCACGATAGGGCGTTCACTAGTACAATTAGTTGATACCAATAATTTAGACATTATGGTGGCGGCACCGATTTCTATCGCACCTTTTTTAAAGAAAGACGCGAAAGTATTAGTGAAATGGCAGAATAAATTAGTGGAACTTCCGGTCAGAACATGGAGTAAAGCAGGGGTTCAGTCTTCACGTACTTTCGATGTTAGGCTATCGGCTAAAAATTTAGCGCTGCTAGCGGGGTCAGCGGTGACAGTTTCTTTACCAAAAGAGCAAGTTCGTCAAGCAACACTGGTGCCACGAGATGCCTTAGTACTTAGAGAAAAAGAGACTTTTGTATTGACAGTTGATGAAGATAATAATGCTAAGAAAGTCAATGTCCTTGTTGGTCAAGGCAGTGGCAGCTGGATATCAGTTTCCGGTGCAATTTGGGCTGGTGATGAAGTGATTATTCGAGGCGGTGAGCGCTTGCAGGAAGGTCAAAAAGTTAGAAAGGGGGAAAGCTTAGTCGCTCAGCGATAATATTCCCCCCAAGGTAAATTTGTGTTGCTAAGAATAATAGAATTTGAGGATGTTTATGAATTACTTTCGTATTGGACTAGTAACAATAAGTTTAATTTTAATGCTGGGTTTTTTAAGTAGTTGTTCTAGTAATCAGAAGGTAACTAGTGGCCTATTAGCACCGCAACCTAAGAATTATCAAGGTGGTGTTATACAAGTTTATTCGGCGCGTACATGGGGCGCTAAGCAAGCAGTAGCTGTGCATACTTGGGTCAGCGTTAAACGTAGCGGTGATGATCATTATACTAGTTATGAAATTATTGGTTGGCGTTTACGCCGCAGTGATACTGCCCTCGTGGTCAGAAATAATAATCCAGATAGAGACTGGTGGGGACATCAACCTGAATTGTTACTTGATTATCGCGCCGCTGATGCCGATATGCTTATTCATCGTATTGAACAAGTGGTAGAAAGCTACCCTTACAAAAGTGAATATCAAGCCTACCCGGGGCCCAATAGTAATACGTTTACTGCTAGTATTGGCCGAGCTATACCCGAATTGGGTTTAGATCTGCCTTCCACCGCAATCGGAAAGGATTATAAATCTTTGAATGAAATGTTTGGCCGCTCATCTTCAGGCAGTGGTGTGCAAGCTTCGCTATTTGGTTTGCTTGGAGTAACTCTTGGTATTGAAAAGGGTTGGAAGTTAATATTCTTGGCTTAAATTTTGAGTTGGATTTATTTGACCTTGCCATAGAATTACCTGGCGTAGGGCGCATAGGCTCAGATGTTGTTGAAGGCAAGACACATTCAATTGAAACTTTGAAAAATTCGAAAACGTCAAAGTCTGTAATAACAGATAAGCCAGCAAAGGACGCGGCCAATTAGATCGCTAATTATTCTACTTGGTGATACTGATTAATCGTTTACAAAACGGCAGAAACAACTAAGTGTAGGCTGTTTCTTTTGATAACTTTCCAAGCGCTGTCGGAACTCTTCAGGTAGCGTGGCAATATCACTTTCTGAATTAAATATCTGGAATTGATTAGCAAGGTAAAATGAAGCTAATTCATCTTCGGCATAACAGATAAGCTTTGTGTATTTATTTGTATTATCTTGATTTTTCTCGGTTAAAATTAGCTGTAATATTTTACTAGCAAAACCTTTACCTTGAAAGTTCTTGTCGGTAACTAATGCATGTAATAACCAATACTCAGAAGGCTCTTTACCTGCTGAGACGATAGCACTGGCGATAATATTATTATTAATCTTTATTAAATATGTTTGGTCATAGCCAATAAAGGCTGCGGAATAATGTTGTGCTTTATAAAATCGTAAAATATCTTTTTTATCAGCTTTACTCGCTTTTACAACATTAACAGATGTAGAGGAGATTTCAGAACTCATCAAGGTAAGTATTAAATCAAATTAAATTAAATAGTGTTGCAAGTTTATAACAGTGCTCTTATTTTAGTAAGTCGTTGCGTACCAGACCGCGGCGAATATTTTTGCAAAGCTTTCCTAGCCGGCTAATATCACCAAGTAATGGTTGCTCGTTATTAGCCAAGCGAACTTCCCAGTCACTTAGTTCAGTATCTGCTAATTCAAGCAACTTTTTTGGACAACCAACACATTTTCCTGCGCATATTTGTGCTTCTGGTAAAGTAAACGGAAACTCAAGTCGTACTTGCTCAATGAGCTGATGCATAGCTGCAGATGCTTTAGGTTTCATTTTATATCTTCACTAACTCTAATCAATTGTAGTTTAGGCAATTACTCGAAAGCTTGTTTTGCGTTAGCGCAAACTAAGCTTGAATTACAGCATTAAGTGGAGAATAGTGATTAGTAAATTGATAACTCAAAAAGTATTTTGACTTTTTCACTAAATAGCATAGCTAAATGTCGGCATTTACGGGTTATAATAGCGTTATACATTTGTCGTTTAGTAACGATTAGCATTAAGTTTAATAAATAACTTAGCAATAGCAGTGGAGATTAAGTTTGCAGTTTAGTGATTTTGGATTAGATAGAAAGATAATGTCAACAGTGGAACATTTAGGTTTTACTGAGCCAACTGAAATTCAGCAACAGGCTATTCCTGCTGCCATGACAGGGCAGGACTTAATCGCATCTTCTAAAACAGGCTCAGGTAAAACTCTTGCATTTCTTATTCCTGCAATGCAGCGTTTGTCAAAGAATCGAGCGTTGAGCAAACGAGATCCTCGTGTGGTTATTCTGACGCCGACTCGTGAACTAGCTAAGCAAGTATTTTCACAATTGCGTATGTTTACATCTGGTTCAGCATTTAAAGCAGTGTTGATTCTTGGTGGTGAAAACTTTAATGATCAGGTTAAGGTTTTAGAAAAAGATCCACACTTTATTGTGGCAACACCTGGTCGTTTGGCGGATCACTTAAGCCAAGGTCATTTCTATTTGAATGGCCTAGAATTGCTTATTCTTGATGAAGCTGACCGTATGTTAGATTTAGGCTTTGCTGAGCAATTAGCGCAAATTAATAAAGCTGCAGATCACCGTAAGCGCCAAACCTTAATGTTTTCAGCAACGTTAGATCACGCACAAGTTAACGACTTTGCCTTAGCGTTATTAAAAAAACCTAAGCGTATTGCAATTGGTAGTGCCCATACCGAGCATAAAGACATTACTAAGCGTTTTTATCTTTGCGATAACTTAACGCACAAAGAAGCATTACTTCAGCACTTCATTGCAGCTGAAGAACATCAGCAAATGATTATATTTACGGCTACTCGTGCTGATACTGATAGGCTAGCAAAACTATTAACAGAACAAGGTTTAAGTACTGTTGCTTTGAGCGGCGAATTAAATCAAAGCCAACGTAATCAAATAATGGACGGTTTCAGTAAAGGCCAGCAAAAGATATTGATCACCACTGATTTAGCCTCGCGCGGTTTAGATTTAGTGAATGTATCACACGTTATTAACTTTGATATGCCGAAACATACTGAAGAGTTTGTTCATCGAATTGGTCGTACCGGCCGTGCCGGCAGCACCGGTGATGCTATTTCATTTGTTGGGCCCAAAGACTGGCTAAGTTTTAAAAATGTTGAAGGCTTTTTACAGCAAAAATTAACTTTTGATGTGGTTGATGGCCTAAAAGCTAAGTTTAAAGGGTTGAAACCAAAGAAAGCGAAAGCAACGAATAAAGTTAAAGCTAGTAAACAAGCAGAAGCGACAGTTAAAAAACCAAAAGCGAAGAAAATAGTTAAGAAGAGCTTTTTAGCGCAAGATGCTGGTGACTTACCCGTATTAAAGCGTAAGCAAACAGTTGCTCCAAAAGATATTGAAAATAGTGACTTAGAAGAGATAGATTAGCTCAATCTTGCTGCTTAGTAGTCTTCGCAATAGCAAGCACATCGCACGCAATAAGTATTTAAACAGCTTCAATTTAATGGTTAAATAATTGAAGCTGTTGGTTCACTTACAAACTTATTTACGTTTACCTTCTATGTGTAAGTCAAATTCAACGGCACCGTAATTATTATCAATACCAAAATCTGGCATTAATATTTGTGTCTTACCTGAAAAACCCGCACGGTAGCCGCCCCACGGATCTTTACCTTCACCAATTTTCTCGGCATCAATAGTGATAGATTTTGTTACGCCATGTAGGGTTAAATCACCAATAACAGTAAGTTTATTATCGCCGAGATCAATCACTTTGGTACTAACAAATTTAGCAGTAGTAAATTTATTGCTATCAAGATAATCATTGGTACGGATATGCTTATCACGACGTGCATGGTTGGTATTAACACTAGCAGCGTCAATTTCTAATGATATTTTGGCATTATTAATGTCATTTTCATCATAACTAAATTCGCCAGAGAACTTATCGAATCGTCCGGTTAACCAACTATAATTTAGGTGTTTAACTTTGAAGTTGATAGACGCATGAGCGCCATTGGTATCAATAACGTAGTCTGCAGCTTGCGCTGAAGATAACGTTGCAGCACATAAAAGTGCTTTTGTTAGAAGGTGTTTTTTCATTTCGTTCCCTTACGATTTGTTAGTTATATTTGCTGTTGTAACTTGTTCGTTGGTGCAGGCGCTTTCATTAAACTGACTAATAAAGCCGGTAAGAATGTTAGCGTTAATAAAGTTGAAAAAATAATGCCGGAAAGTACGATGATACCTACCCCGCGGTATAATTCTGTTCCATCACCAGGAATGAGCACTAGTGGAGCTAAACCAAACACGGTAGTTGATGTTGACATTAATATTGGTATTAAGCGTTTTTCAACGGCAGACTTTACTGCTGCTCTGACATCAATATTACCTTGCTGCATATTTTTTCTTGTTTGATCAACAATTAATATTGGATTATTAACCACAGTACCTAGCAGTATTAAGAAACCAAGCATAGTGATCATATCTAATGGTTGATGAAAAGCCGTTAACCCTGTTGTTGCTAGTAATGAATTTATGCCATTCACACTAATAAGCCCTAATAAACCACCTGCCATACCCAATGGAATAGTGGTTAAAATAAACAATGGGTAGCGCCAATGGGTAAAAATTGCTACCAATAACAAATAACTTAATACGATAGAAATAATAAAGTTCGCCGATAAAGAGGTTTTCGTAGCTTCAAGTTGATCCGCTGCACCGCTAATGGTTAAGTTGATACCTTGCGCTATTTTTCCTTGTTGGCGTAACTGAGTTATTAGTTCGCTTCTTACCATTTGCTCAGCATTTTCTAACGCAACGTTACGTGGCGGTATAATATAAACGGACACTGTTCTATTGCCATCAACACGACGCAAACTGTCGCTACTATAGCTAGCCTGCATGTCGGCAAGTGCATTTAATGGCATCACTTGTCCTGCTGGCGTGATAATAGGAGAGTTTTCTAGCTGGGTGATATTTTGCTTATTACCAGCATTACTAAAGATAAAAATATCGACTTTATCATCATCTAAAATGAACTCGTCAACATAAGCGCCGTCACTTAATGCTGAAATGGCGTAACCTAACTCACTGTTACTTAGCCCTAATTCAGCAAGCCGATGCCAACGCGGCATAACTTCTATTAATGGTTGGTTTAAGCTTAATGAGCTTGGTTGTGAGTTAATTTGTGGGTTGTCAAAAACCACTTTAGCTTGCTCGTAAACGGCTTCAGCTGCTTGATATAGCTCCACAAGATTTGGACCTGAAATGTCGACAGCAACAGCACGTGTACCGCCATCGTTACTTGAAATAATTGAACCGCGAGATGAAAATGCTCGCATATTATCGTAGCTACGAAACTTTTTAGTAATAGTGTCCATCATATTTTGGATATTTTCAGCATCAACCGGCCTACTTAGTACCCATATGCGACCTGCAGAAACGGACATAGAATAGTAGCTAAGTGGTGGCATTTCAGTTGCACCACTTTCAAATGCTTCGTTAGAAACATGAATATATTGATCAAAATAGCTGCGTAACTCTTCACCAATACGCTGCATTTCACTCAGGTTATAACTTGGCGGCGCAATCATCATTGAGAATGCTTTTGGCTCTTCACCTTCCGGTAAGTATTCTGCCGCAGGCATAAATAGGGTAGCTGAGCCTAAGGTTAATATTGAAAAAGTTAACACAGTAGTGATTGCACGTGCTTTGCTTTTAATAAATATATCGACAAAAGCTAACCATTTTTTAGAGAGTGTTAGTTGTTTTGTGCTACTCGTTGTATTTTTAGTTACATTAGCAATAGTAACTGGTACGACAAAAATTGCGACTAACATTGAAGCGATAATGGCACCTGAAATGGCAATAGCAATGTCAGAATAAAGCTGCCCAGCTTCTTGTTCAACAAACAGAATCGGTGCAAATACCAGTATTGTTGTTGCTGTAGAAGCCAGTACGGCAGGCCAAACATCCTTTACGCCTTCAATGGCAGCCTCAAAACTATTTTTTGTGCGTTTACGGGCCTGCATTATGCTTTCAAGAACAACGATGGTGTTGTCTACTGTCATGCCGATTGCAAATGCTACACCCGCTAGTGAAATAACATTTATGGTACGACCAAATAGCATTAAGCCAATAAAAGCGGCAATGGTACACATTGGAATGCCAATAATACCGATGGTGGTAACTTTTACTGAACGTAAGAAATAAAACATAACAATGGTGGCAAGTAAGCCACCTAGAAATAAGTTAAACCAAACATTTCCAAGTGAGCTTTTAACGTATTCGACATCGTCACTGACCAGTAAAAGCTCAAGGCCGTTGTAGTGGAGAAGGTCGTTGTTGATACGCTCAACAACCGTTAGCATTTTATCTTTGATATCAAGCACATTTGAGCCGCTTTCACGACGCACCGACAAGCTAATGGTTCGCTCACCATCAAGGAAAGACAAACTGCGGGTTTCGTAATGATCGAGAATAACTTCCGCGACATCTTTTAGATAAATATTCACCTGGTTATTGCGTTGAATAATGATATTTTCAAGTTCAGTTATATTGCTAAAACGGCCAATAACACGAATTAAATACCGCTCTTTTTCAGTTTCAATATCACCTGCTGATGCATCTTTATTGCGATTACGTATCGCATTTCTGACCGAGCTGATGCTAATGCCACGTTGAGCGAGACGAGCTGGGTCAACTTTAATTTGTATCTGTCTTGCCGCACCGCCATTTACTCTCACTTCAGAAACACCGGCAACACTTTCCATGCGCGGCCGAATAAAGTCTTCAGCATAATCGCGAATTAAATCCATATCTAAACCTAGCGGGTTACCACGCTCAGGTTTTAATGAGAAATACATAAAGGCATTACTGGAAAATGAGCTGGAAATTAAACGAGGTTGGTCAACATTTTCAGGATATGACGATACTTGACTTAAGGCATTATTGACATTGATCATGGCGTCATTAACTTCTACACCAAACGGGAATTCAAGTTCTATTGTTGCTCGGCCCATCGCAGCATAAGAGGTCATGCGTTTTAAGTTAGGTAAGCTTCTTAAATACCTTTCCTGTTCAATTAGAATTTCTTTCTCAACATCTTGTGGAGTCGCACCAGCCCAGCCTGTGCGTACGGTGATGGTTCTTACTTCTAAATCTGGGATCATTTGTACCGGTATATTGATCGAGCCTACTATGCCGAGAATACAGGTAATGGCAACAATAACGGCAACTAACGTACCTTTGTTGATAACGGCCTTAAACACTACTTCGCTCCTTGAACTTTATTAATGCTAACCGTAGCGCCTTCAACGAGTAACTCGTTGCCAGAAGTAACTACAGCAATGTTATCGCCAATACCCTGTACAACAACATTATCAAGACCACTACGTAATAGTGTAATAGCAACTCTCTTTACTTGGTTATTAACAACAGAGTAAACGCTGTAGCTTCCATCAGGATGACGTTTTAAAGCTGATTTTGGTAAGCTCACTTGAGTTTGATTTTCGTTAGGTAACAATAAATGAACTTTTGCTGACATTCCTGAAATTAACTGCTGGTTATTAGGTAAATCTATTCGAGCAGAAAATGTTCTGCTTAAAGGATTAGATACTGCGGTATATGTTGTTAATGGTAAATGCAAAGGTTGCTGCTTTTTAGCATCGGGACTCACAATTGTTTTTATCGCTTTACTTTCGGTGACGTCACTAAAATATTGCTGTGGAATATCAATAAATATGCGTAACTTATTGTCGGATACCAACTGAAAAACATGGCTTTGTGGGGTTACCCATTCACCAATATCGACTGAACGCTGGGCAATAGTTCCTGAAAATGGTGCAATAAGTGTATGGCGATTGACGACTTCTTGTGCGCGGGCAACCGTGGCTTCGGCTTGCGTACGCATAGCCTTACTATGTGCAACATTTGACTTTCGCTCTGCCAAAAGTGTTTTAGCTATGACTTTGTTTTTAGCTAGTTCAGTTATTTCATTGTATAAACGCAAATTTTCTTGGTATGTGACTTGTGCTGACGCTAATGCCGCTTTAGCTTGTGTTAATTCTATTTCAGCCAAAGAGCTGTCTAAAGTCATTAATGATTGGCCTTTAGTTACGTGGTCGCCAATATCAACTTTAATGGCCTTAACAACACCAGACTCTAAGCTTGCCAACTTTGCATCATTAAGCGCGGTGATGTTCCCTGTTAAAACAAGCTCTTGGCTATTTGCTTCTTGTTTACTATAAACAACTTGCACATTGGTTGTTTCAGCCCAAGTATTGAAATAGATACAAAGAGGCAATAAAGATATTGACTTGAAAAATAAGTGACGCATTGAGTTTTTTCCTTTTTATGCGATACCAAAATAACCGTAATAAATTTACTTTACAGATCTTTATGTGAACAGAACGTGACAAGAGTTCACGTTCTAATCACATACAGTTAGTTTATAATAGACTCGATATTTTTCTGGGAGCGCATATGCGGATTTTACTTGTTGAAGACAATACCGATTTAGCGGCAAGTATTGCTGATTATCTTGAGATGAAAGGGCACGTTTGCGATCTTGCTGATAATGGAAAGTCAGGGTTACAGGCGACGTTAAATAACACTTATGACATGTATGTTTTTGATATTGCGATGCCAAAAATGGACGGATTAAGTTTATGTCAGTTATTACGTGAACAATATCATGATGACACCCCTGTGCTATTTTTAACCGCTCGCGATACCTTAGCGGATAAACAAGCAGGCTTTTCCGCTGGCGCTGATGACTATTTAGTAAAACCTTTTGATCTTAGTGAATTACTAATGCGCCTTCAAGCTATTTATAATCGTTATCTTGGCGTGAAGAAAACATTGCAGCTAGAAGATTTATGTATAGATTTAAAAACTGAATCGGTAAGCCGAGCAAACGACATTATATCGTTGTCTCCTAACACCTATAAGTTATTAGTAGTGTTAATGCAGCGTTCACCTGAAGTTGTGCTCAGGCAAGAGTTAGAGTATTTAGTTTGGGGTGACGATTTGCCCGATAGTGATTCTCTACGTAGTCATATTTACAAACTGCGCAATAAAATTGATAAGCCATATGGGCAAGCATTAATTAAAACTGCTAAAGGACGAGGGTTTAGTATTTCATGAGCTTATTACAAAGTATTCGCTTTCGTATCGTTATCGCATGTGTCATTTTTTCAATTGTTGTAACCTTAGGTTATGGCTGGGTCACATTCTACGGTGTTAAGTATAATTCTGATGAAATATTTAATTGGTATATTTCCCAAGAAGCAGGACAATTAATTGCAGAATACGAAAAAAATCCTACGCTTGTTTTTAACCAAGTAACTACAGCTAAGGTATTTGTAAGTGATGAAAAAAAGGCGCTTGAAACAGCTGCCAATTATTTTATTAGTGACAATACCCGAGACCAGTTCACACAAGTTAGCAATTTTGAAGAGGTGCGGGTTCCAGGACCAAAATTTTCTACAGAGCAAGGTTACATTATTTATGAATTTATTGCTGACCATAAAACCATTCACATTTTAAAGTCATCGCTAGCGCAGGAAAATAGTAAGTATTTTTACTATATGGTTGATGTAAGTGATTTTGTAAATTACGACAATCATTCAGAAGAATATATTGCAGAATTATTCTTAAAAATATTGGTCATTATTATGGTTCTTGCCTTAGTGATTGGTTTTGTTTTGGCAAGAATGGTTGTGTCGCCACTGACACGTTTAGCAAATTCTGTTGATGGTGTTGATCATCAACATTATCTAGAAAGTAACGAAAAATATTTTGATGATGAAATTGGTTTTCTTGCCAAGCGAATTGACTCATTCGTAATGAGAACACAAAATTTTGTTGAGCGAGAAAAAGCTTTTTCTCGTGATGTTAGCCACGAATTGCGAACTCCTGTGGCTAGCAGTCGAGCGGCGGTTGAGCTTGCATTGTCTACACATGAAGGGCAATCAGGTAAATTAAATCAATTTCTCTTAAGAATCAGTCGTGCCAACAAGGATATGACTCATCTTATCGAAACATTTTTAATTTTAGGGCGCGAACAACACCAAGAGCTTAAAAATGTTGGTTTCAGTTTGCATGCTCTCGTCGATAGTTGCTTTGCTAAACATGATTACTTGAAACGAAACCAAGCTATATTGTGCCTAAATAAAATTGATACATCTTTGGAAATTTCATGTGCCAAAGAATCTCTAGCTATTGTTATTGATAACCTTGTTCGTAACGCCTTACAGCATACCAGTGAAGGTAGTGTATCTGTTTTAATTGAGAACAAGTGCATAGTTGTTCGTGATACCGGAGGTGGCATGAGTGAACATAATAAAGCACCAGAAAATACTAACGTATTAGAGAAATCAGGTGTTGGTTTAAATATTGTTCGCCGTTTAAGTGAAAAACAAGGTTGGCGAGTTCACGTTGAAAGTAAAGTGTGCCACGGCACGAGTGTATTTATTGATATTTCCAAGAGCGAATAATTATATAGTTGGTAAATATATGGTATTGCTAACTATCGAGCGGTAACTCTTGTTGAAGTGCTAGAAGTGATTAATTAAAACTAAGCCCCTTATAATCTGTGGGTTGAGGAGAATAATGGAATCATGTTTTAGCCAATCCATTTTTAATAAAAAGAAACTTAAGTTATGACAAGTAATATCAAAATCAGGGCTGCAACCAGCTCAGATCGTGAGTTCATTTTCAGTTTATCAGCTAATTTGGCAGACGTTGCTGATTTAAGCTGGCATAGTCGAGAAGCAGTACAAACCATGCAGATGGTTATATGCCGATATGTTTGCAAGTATGTTTGACGGCTTGATCACACCAAAAAAATTTTTGATTGCTGAGCAAACTGATGAATTCAATGAAGTCCACACTGCGGAACCTTTAGGTTACATCCATGTGTGCGAACGCAAAGATGATATTTCTAATGAGAAGTGCGCTACGGTAACCTTATTAGCTGTTTCTGAAATTGCACGAGGAAAGGGGATAGGGAAACTATTACTGCAAGCCGCAGAAGGCTGGGCACAACGACAAGGTTATCGATTGTTGCATTTAGAGGTCTTTGCCAATAATAGTAATGCCCAAGGCTTTTATAAAAGCCTTGGTTTTTAACCCGAAATGATGACGATGATTAAAAATTTTTAAACCGAAGGGGCTTGAAGAGGTAATCAATTGAGTAATACGCTTGAACAGAAAAATATAAATAAAGGCAGTTGCTTATGTGGCAAAGTAGCCTTTTCAGTCGATCAATTTGAACCATTAGTGGGGCATTGCCATTGTCAAATGTGTCGGAAGTTTCACGGTGCGGCATTTTCCACTTTTGTTGAAGTGAAACTTAAGCATTTAACTTGGATACATGGTGAAAGTGAATTAAAAACCTATCAAGCAGAAAATGAGTCACTAAGAAAGTTTTGCCAGCATTGTGGTTCGAGCCTCATGTTCATTTCTAGCTTTAATCAACAAGCTAAAACCGTGGAATTAGCGTTAGCTTGTTTTGATACTGAGCCAAAAGTTAAGCCAGATGCTCATATTTATTTATCAAGCAAAGTGGGCTGGTATAGCCCACAAGATGATTTAGCTAAATTTCAGCATTACCGCAGCAATAAATGTGATGAAATTTAATTAAGCGGATTTGAAGCTGCCATGTAATCCTAACGGTAAATGGTAGGGGAGCCAAGCACGACAAACGGGTCCAGCACTGAGTTGATTCGCTTTAAATATATTTAAACAACTACGTTTGCTCGGTATATGTAATGCGGTTCCTACTAAATAACCTGAGCCTTCTTTTGCGTTACGTGAAACAATAATGTGCTCTTCAGCAATAAAGTCTTCGCCATAAACAAATTTATCTTTGTTGCCGTTATCGGTATTTAGGCAGCAAACGGTATCGCGCCAGTAATTACTTTCAGTATGTGAAAGGGTATATAGCTTGCTGTAACGCTGCCCTACAACATGATCATATACGCGAGGAAATTCACTGTCTCCTGCAATTACAGATTTAGATGCTGCGCCGTTTGGATGTAATGTAAATAATACTGTGTTTGGTGAGTTGTCTAGGCTACGTAATTTACCTGACATTAATTCAGATAGTTCATTCATAACATTGAAATTATCATTGATGCTGGCGTCAAAATGTATGGTGCCGTCGTTTTCCTCCCAAGCATTACCAAAGTGAAAGGCAAATCCTGCATCTAGTTCAAATTGCTTTTTCAGCGTTAAGGATTGCTTGTCGATAACTAATACTTGCATAGCTAAACCTTTGTCGTATTGGATGCTATTAAAAAGCCCTGTAGCGCTAGGGTCGTTTGACGGTTTAGATGTTAACGATGGCAATATAAGTAAAATATGTTTGTGCGTGATCAGAAAGTCATGCAGCATTTTTCCCCGATAACGAGCGTTGATCATACCGACATTTTTAACTTGCCCCTTTGCGGATAGCTGATATAAAGCAATATGACCTGACAGGCTTAAACCAAAATTCCAAATATCACCGTTGGCTTCTATTTTCGGGTGTGCTGAAAATGCTAATCCTTTAAGTTTGTTACCGTACTGGCTATTCTCACCCAAATTGACGCGGCGGTTAGTCGCGAGCGTTTTAGCATCTAACGCAGTTGCTGAGCCAGATTCCCACAATGCCCATATTTCATCATTAACCGGAATAACATTTATGTTGGCAGTGTTCACGGCGTCAGCATGTGAGACACTAAGGCCATTTTCTAGCTGGCTCTGAGGGCCTGAATATAAAAACTTACCACTGTTTTGTTCTTTAATAAATTTTGTTGTTTCTACAAACTTACCTTGATGATAAATATTACCGTCTGAAAATGTAAAACTATTGACCATACCGTCACCTTCAAACTGATGTAGGTAACGTTGTTCATTTCGTTCAAATTTTGCAGGGCCATTACGGTAAAGTACGCCACTGATATCTTTAGGTAGCTCTCCCTCAATCGTCAGCTGCTGTTTAGGAAAGTTGCCTACAGTGTTCTTTAAACCGAGTAATGTCGGGCTAGTTTTTAACGCACAGTTAAAAGCTTGCTTAGCATTGATCAGTAAATCCGTTTTACTTTTTGTATTTTTGTTGGCATGGGCCAGCGCAGCGATAGGGTTACTCATTACTAAGTTACTAGCGCCTATGCCAGCTACACCAACAAGATTTTTTAATAATTGACGACGTTGCATATCATTAGTCCTAATAAACAATAGTAGAGGTGTTTACTTGGGCCTCATTAGTTATATGAAATTTTATTTGTGAATAATCAACAGGACCATAGTTTGCTTTGGCATTATTTGAGTAACCATATCCTTCAAGCGGCATACCAAATAAATTAGTTTCCATGCTGGCGTTGTCATTTTCGTCGTGATAGTAACGAATACCATAGTCGTTTAAGGTATTTTCATCTAAGTTCTCTAAGTCTAGGTCGTTGAACGTAATCGTTACTTGTCCTTGCTTAGCCATGGTAATACTAGAAAGGTAGGTTTTGTTATTTTGATAGTTCTCAGCCCCCTTAAACAATTGTACGTATATTTTTCCTTTGCTTGATTTAACTCCTTCAATTTTAAACTCCAGTGTTTTTGCTGATATAAATGGTGTAGTAAATAACATTGCGATAGTACAAACGGTTGTTGTTATTGAATTCATTTTATTTTCCTTTCTATTATTTTATTGCGGTTTATATAAGTAGTTACCATTGCTTCGATGAGGAAAGAGGATAAAATGGCAAAATTAAAAAGAAAATTAACAGTTCGTGAAGTAGCACAAATTCTTCGTAAAAATAACCAAAAAGGCCGATGTACCGTTGACGAATCGTGAATTAACCATTGAAAATAAAGATAAAACTATAAAATGGGACCGCAATAAAATTAAAAATGATTCTGTACTAATTGTTGCCATTGCAAGTGTTTTGGCATTGTTAACGCCATTTGGCATGGACCAAGTAGGTATGTTACACGGATGTTTTTTTTGGTTGGTACTTTGCTTTAGTGGCTATTTTATTTATTCACCACTTATCTATTTTGGTAACGAATACTTACAAAGGCGAGCAGCAGGTGTGTTCTCAAAATACTGGTTTCGCATTGCATTTTTAGCGGCAATTGCCAGTATTATTATGAGTTTTGTTGTACCGTTTGTCGTTATTCTGTTCTTTGATATTCCAGCACCTTACTTGTCTTTGGTACCGCAAATGATGTTGAGAACTTTTATCATGGGTGGGCTAATTTCATTTATTCATACTTTAAAAAATCATTTTCAGCTACAAAAGCAGCAATTATTACAACAAGAAAAGCAGCTAGTAAAGCAAGAACAAAGTAGTGAAGAACGCTCGAATAAAAAATTTAACGACTTTATGGCAAAGCTACCAATAGATAAACGTGGTCAGCTATTGTGTTTAGAAATGGATGACCACTATTTGAAGGTTCACACCGATAAGGGGCACCATTTATTACTCATGCGCTTTAAAGATGCTTTGGCATGTTTAGAAGAATACCCAGGCGTGCAAACACATAGATCGTGGTGGGTTGCAAAAGAAGCAATAGCGGCGGAAGAAAAAGATGGGCGAAAGTTGCTGCTTAAACTTGTTAATCAACAACTTGTACCTGTTTCTCGAAGTTTTCTAGCGCAAGTTAAGTCAGTGCTATAAATATTAGAAAATATGCTTTTACTATTTTCTAAGTTGTTTAAAGTAAGAAGGTAGAGTACCTATATTTTTTAAACTGAATGGTAAAAAAAATTTTTTTACCATATTTTAGGCGATAAGTATTTTCGTTAAATTGTTATTGTTCGGTAACTTTTCACCAATATTTTCCCCTGTATCACTATGATATGCCAAGCCAGTCATGAGCTTTTTGAATACAGACTTCATGAAAGGTTTCATGATAAATTGCCCCATTAGCCAACCTAATGGACCGGCTTTAACCACAAAATCAGCTGACATATAAATCTCACAGCTATTTTCATCAATGGCTGTTACTTTCATAGTGGCATGCATTTCTTTTAATGGTAATGAAAATTCGGACAATACCATTTTATAGCCTTTACCTGGATAGTATTCGATGATCTCTTCAACTAGGCTAGAACCATCATTAAAAGTACATAACCTTTTAGCACCTAAACCTGAATTTATATCACTGATTATTGGTGATGATTTGATGGTGATTGCAAATTTTTCTACGCTACTAAAGTCTTCTAATATTTGCCAAACCTTTTCAGATGGCACGTTAACTTTGATGGTATTTTCGCTGTGATGAGACATTGTTTATTCCTGATGTAATTAATGAGTCGCTTGTAAGCCACGAATGATGATTTCTATGGCAGTCGTTAAATCTTTTTCAAAATTGGGTTTTAACGCTTGAAATTCTTCTAGTTGATAAATGTTTTTCAGTGCCTCACTTTGGGTATTTGCAGCCCAATAGTTCGCAGTTGCTGCATAACTTAAGGTTAATAACCTAAATGCATTTTCGCCGACAATATCAGGATAAATTCTGCTGATATCAACAGTGAGTTGAAATAGTAAGTTCATTGATAAGCGTTTAAATTCAAGCAACTGTTCAAATGAACTGTTTCTTTCCAATGAAATAAATAGCAACGGCATCAAATCGAGAAACTTGGGTTGAGCTAACAGTGTCTTTACCCAAGCGTCAGCAAAATCAACTGCTGCAACGTTTTGTGGTAAATCTTGTAATTGCGTTGCAAAGTCATCAACCCACTTTTCAAATAAGTCAGCAAAAACATTTAAAAAAATATCGTCTTTTGAGCTGAAATAGCGATACATATTGGATTTAGTGAAACCCGCTTCCGCTGCAATACTGTTAAAACTAACCTTGTCGTAACCATTTTTTATAAATAATGTCAGTGCAGCTTGGTAAATGGCGACTTTACGTTCATTTTTCTTTTCGTCTGTTCGTGCTCGTTGCCAATTCATAGTTAAGTGTCCGTCGGTCTCTTAATGGTGATGTTAAGTGACCGCTAGTCTCTTGTCAATAGTTTAAATAACTACATTTTAAAATAGGGGCAAACGTAACGTGCATATTGAGGGCTGAAACAACTTAATAATGATGAAGTTAAACTGACTGTGATCGAGAATGTCGGAAGTTTTATATAATAATAAAAATACACTTAACTCTTTGATATATTGTTTATATCTCGGATTTAATAGTTAGGACGATTGTGTTTTATTGCTATAACAGTGTTGTTTTAATGATTGAATAAAATAGATCGCGTAATCGGTAGTCAGTTTTAGAGAAAGTTTTGACTAGATTGAAAGCTGTTTTGGCTGGCGTGGTTTTGTTTTATCAAACTTTTGACTGATAGATTAAAGTGAGTTGTGAGAGATGAATGGTAAATAGTTGAACGGTACAGTTTGCTCAAAATAATGATGTACTACAGTACCTATTCGGCTGAATAGGTACTGTGTTGCTTTATGAACTTATTCCGCAATTAACTGCTTTAAACTAAAGGTAGTTTCGTTGTTACCGAGTTTTGCAGTAATGTAAGGCAATATTTCTTCTAATTGCTTGCTTAACTGCCATGGCGGGTTAACAATAAACAACCCAGTACCTGTCATGCCATATTCTTGAGTATCTGCACTTTGGCAATATTCAACTTGCAATAAGTTTCGCACATCGCTTTTAGTAAAAGCATCTTGCATTTGTTCGATAAGTTCACGCTTTACCACTGGGTACCATAAAATATAAGTACCTGTTGCGAACTTTTTATAAGCGTTAACTATGGTACGCACCGCTTTTAAGTAATCTTCTTTTAACTCGTATGGTGGATCTATCAACACCACGCCACGTCGACTGGGTGGTGGTACTAAACCTAGTACTCCTTGATAACCGTCAGATTGTTTAACGTGAGATTTATTCCAGCGTTGGCTATACGCTTTTAAATGCTCTATATCTGTTGGGTGTAATTCAAATAAATGAGCACTGTCTTGGCGGCGGGTAAATTGTCGGGCAATACCAGGTGAGCCGGGGTAGAGTGACAATTCTTCGCCTTGGTTGATATCACTGACTAAGTCGATATAAGGCTGTAACGCTTCAGGAATATCATTATTATTGATTAGCTTAGCAATACCGTCTTTATATTCTCCGGTTTTTTGCGCATATTCATCTTCAAGTTGATACATGCCTGCGCCAGAATGGCTATCAATGTAATAAAAGCCCTTATCTTTACGGGTCATATATTTTAGTACTAAGGTCAATACAGAATGTTTTATTACATCGGCAAAGTTGCCGGCGTGAAATGCGTGACGATAACTAAGCACAATTTATCCTTAACGGGTGAGGTAGATGTTGTAAGGTACTACTGTGTTGATAGTTATTACAGTAATACCTTATACGGTGTCGCTAGTGTAGTTTATTCTTGAGAGGCAAGGTACTCGTCATAAGTACCGGCAAAATCGTTATAGCCGCTATCTTTTAATTCAACAATGCGCGTTGCTAAACTTGAGACAAATTCACGGTCATGACTGACGAATAAAATAGTGCCTTCAAACTTCTCCATCGCCATGTTTAACGACTCAATAGACTCCATATCCATGTGGTTAGTCGGCTCATCCATAACAAGAATATTTGGTTTTTGCATCATGATTTTACCGAACAACATACGACCTTGTTCACCACCCGATAATACTTTTACAGACTTGTTAATATCGTCAGCTGAAAATAATAAACGGCCTAAGTAACCACGAACCGCTTGTTCGTCATCAGTTGGTTGACGCCATTGGCTCATCCACTCGAATAAGGTCATGTCGTTTTCAAATTCGTGTGCGTGGTCTTGTGCATAGTAACCAATGTTGACGTTTTCTGACCAAGTATATAAGCCTGACGTTGGTTTGTATTCGCATTCACCCATAATAGTGCGTAAGAAGGTAGTTTTACCGATACCATTTTCACCGATAACCGCAATACGTTCACCTACTTCTACCATTAAGTCCATGTTGTGCAAAACATGATTATCATCGAAGCTTTTGTTCATGTTTTCTAACACAAGGGCGTTACGGAATAATTTCTTGTCTTGCTCAAAACGAATAAATGGGTTTACGCGGCTTGACGCTTTTACTTCCGCTAATTGAATTTTATCAATTTGCTTAGCACGAGAAGTGGCTTGTTTCGCTTTTGATGCGTTAGCAGAGAAACGGGCAACGAAGGCTTGTAACTCACCAATTTGTGCTTTTTTCTTGGCGTTGTCAGCCATTAATTGGGCACGTGCTTGCGTAGAAGCCAACATGTATTCGTCATAGTTACCTGGGAATACACGAAGTTCACCGTAATCTAAATCGGCCATATGAGTACAAACACTGTTTAAGAAGTGACGGTCATGCGAGATGATGATCATGGTTGAGTCACGCTCGTTCAAGGTTTCTTCTAACCACTGAATGGTGTGAATGTCCAAGTTGTTGGTTGGCTCATCGAGTAATAAAATATCTGGATCTGAAAATAGTGCTTGTGCTAGTAACACACGTAATTTCCAACCTGGCGCCACTTCGCTCATTAATCCATAGTGTTGTTCAACCGGAATACCAACACCCATTAATAATTCGCCAGCACGGCTTTCTGCACTGTATCCGTCCATTTCAGCGTATTCAGACTCTAAATCACCAACGCGCATCCCTTCTTCTTCACTCATTTCAGGTAATGCGTAAATACGGTCACGTTCTTCTTTTACTGCCCATAACTCGGTGTGGCCCATAATGACGGTATCGACAACAGAGTATTCTTCAAAACCAAACTGGTCTTGACGAAGCTTACCGATTCGTTCGTTAGGATCTAAGTTAACGTTGCCAGATGTTTGCTCTAAATCGCCACCTAAAATTTTCATAAAGGTAGACTTACCACAACCGTTGGCACCGATTAAACCGTAGCGGTTACCACCACCAAATTTTTGTGAAATGTTTTCAAATAACGGCTTAGCGCCGAATTGTTGGGTAATATTGTTTGCAGCTAACATATAAGTTCCGTAGCGAATAATTTAACGAGCTAATGAAATGCTAACTCGAAGTCAAAATAATGCGCGCGATTATACAGTTTATAGCGACGATATAAAAATTTCTTTTAGTAACATAAAAAAGGCCACTATAAAGTGGCCTCATAATTAGCAGTGCGGATTGCCCCCGTAATACCTATGTTGGTATCATTAATATTTATAAGCTTTCGAAAAACCTAGTATGGTCACTAAGTTTCACCTCGTTACTGTGTTGCCCCATTACTTTTAAATATTGCCTTTTCTTCCGTTTGCCACTTGCTTGACATATAAGCTTGTGAGGGCATTTTTATTTCTGCTAAGTTGTTGTGGCTAAGCTCTTTTTTGTCATCAATTATATTGTTCATCGCTAATATATATGCTGTTAAGGCATATACTTCGTCTGCTGATAATGATTTAACATTGCTTGGTGGCATGGCTCGGCGAATATAGTCAAATATCGAGGTAGCATAGGGCCAAGAAGCCCCCGTTGACCAAAAAGGCGCTTGGTTTTTCCCTCCTGTGAGCTTAGGAGCAGTTCCGCCAGTCCCTTGCTGTCCGTGACAAGCTAAGCATTTTGCTTGATAAAGTATTTTTCCTTGAATTGCATTTCCTGTTCCTTTTGACAGGCCGACTCCATTTGGTAATACAGTAATGCTGATGCTATCAACTTGCTCGTTTGTTAAAGGTTTTCCAAGGTTAGGGCTTTTTTTATGTGCAGCACTAGTGTTTGTTAAACTTGCTTTGTTATCTATATTATTGGCGTTGGCATTAGTTGATAATAATATCAACAAGCTGGTTAACGTTATTAACGAGTGATTAAAAGACATTGCTTACGTCTCCTTTTTCAGATATTGCCCAACTTTGAATAGCGTTGTAGTGGTTATAAGAGCCAGCAAAGTATTGTGCTTTCCAAGCAGTATGTGTAGGTTGCACATTGCCAAATTCGTCAGTGGCACGGCTTTGTAGTTTTGCTGCTTTCCCTCGCCAATGCCAAGGCATACTAAATTTAGTTAATGATTTACTGAGTATGGGTGAGTGAAGTTCAGCATTAAGCCAAGTGATACCGCCGTTATCAGAAACTTCAACTTTGGTAATTTTTCCTTTCCCCGACCAGGCTAAGCCTGAAATTTCATAAAAGCCACGTTCCTGTAGTTTTTGTTGACCAGAAGGGTGGGTGATTACAGATTTAACATCCATATAAAAGCTAAATTGTTCAATAGTGCCATCGGGCAGAGTTTCAGTGTAAGCACGTGATTCATCTTTGGTATAGGCGGGTTGGTCGACAACTTCTAAACGCCTGAGCCATTTTACATTCATATTACCTTCCCAACCCGGTAAAAATAGTCGCATAGGATAACCTTGGGCTGGTCTTAACCGTTCTCCATTTTGATAAAGGGCAATAATAGCGTCGTCCATCAGCTTTTCTAATGGAATGCTTCTCGCGTGGGTGCCAGCGTCACTGCCTTCAGCTATTACCCATTTTCCTTCGGGTTTAATGCTCGCTTCTTCTAGTAACAGTTTTACGGGAACGCCTAACCATTCTGAGCCTGACACTAATCCATATAAATCTTGCGCTGATTTATTCGCTGCCTTATCACTCAATGCTTGCGACCAAGTATTACCGCTACACTCCAAAAACATGATGCCACCTTGTAGGGGATAGCGCTCTAAGTCGTTAAGGTTAAAGCGTAATGCTCTTTCTGTTAGTCCATGAATATAAAGCTCGTGTTGCTGAGGATTAATTTGTGGAATACCCGAATGATGCGCACCAAAATGTAAGCCCGGCGCAGTGATTATACCGCGCTGGTTGGCGATAGGCGTAAATGCTGCATTGCCGTGTGGAGGAATGACTCGTGTTATATCTTTCTCAAATGTCGATGGTGAGCCATAAGGGCTATCAAACTCGCCTGGTATTAACATTGACTGAGGTATTTTGATGTTTTCGGCCAACACTGATGGAACTGCTATGGCCGTCAGTAAAGAGGCGCCGGTTTTTAGAAATTCACGCCTAGGTATAAAGCCTGTTGTTTTATCGTGTTCTGACATTTGATACTCCTTAATCATGAATATTGTAAACACCTACTTTGGGTTAGGTATTTTTAGGCTGATTAAGGTTAAGACGAGCGGAGAATGATAAAGACGAAAAAGCCTAGCGAGAATACTAGGCTTTTTTATATTTTTTCAATGTTTGATTATTGTTAACGCTGATTATGACTAGGTTTTTTCTTCGTCGGTTTTTTGGGTTTTCTATCATTAAATTGGTTGTCAGAAAAACGTGTTAAGCCTTGTTTGGCTTTTTCGCCCGGTTTAGTGCGTTTACCTGCTACCGGCTTTTTACCATAGCGTTTCACTTGCCCCGGAGAGGTTTTATTGCCTTGGGCGTTATTTTTACCTTTACCATTATTTTTATAATGTTGTTGATTTAGTTCACCACGGGTTTCATGCGGTACCAAACAACCAGGCTTACTGCCTATTAACTTTCTTGCTAGGCCCATTTTAGTAATCGCTTCACGAATAATTGGCCAGTTCGCTGGATCGTGATAACGCAATATAGCTTTATGCAAGCGACGTTGAATAGTACCTTTAGGTACAGGTACAGAAGCACTGTCTTTTTTGATGTTTCGCAGTGAATCCAACTCTGTATGATAAAGCGTGGTTGCATTGGCTAAAGGCGATGGATAAAAGTTTTGTACTTGATCAAGTTTAAAATCGTGCTCTTTTAACCATAGTGCAAGGTTAATCATATCGCTGTCGGTTGTACCTGGGTGAGCCGATATAAAGTAGGGGATCAAATATTGCTTTTTACCGGCAAGTTTTGAGTAATGATCAAACATTTCTTTAAACTTGTCGTAACTGCCCATACCAGGCTTCATCATTTTGTTTAATGGGCCTTCTTCGGTATGCTCTGGTGCTATTTTTAAATAACCACCTACATGATGACTTGCTAACTCTTTAACATACTCGGGATCTTGAATTGCCAAATCGTATCTTACGCCAGACGCAATGAGTATTTTCTTAATACCTTTAATTTTGCGTGCACGACGATATAAATTGATGGTTGGCGTATGATCGGTGTCTAAATGACCACAAATGGTTGGCCAAACACATGACGGCTTACGACATGTTGCTTCGGCTTTTTCGCTTTTACAATTGAGTTTGTACATGTTGGCGGTTGGGCCGCCTAAGTCAGAAATAACACCGGTAAAACCAGGCACTTTTTCCTTAATATCTTCAATTTCTGCGATAATTGAATCTTCACTGCGACTTTGAATAATACGGCCTTCGTGCTCTGTTATCGAGCAAAAAGTACAACCGCCAAAACAACCGCGCATAATATTGATAGAGGTTTTGATCATGTCATAAGCAGGGATTTTTGCTTTGCCATATGCAGGATGAGGTACGCGTTGATATGGCAAACCAAATACACCATCCATTTCATCTTCGGATAATGGCTTAGCGGGTGGATTTAACCAAATAAGTCGATTACCGTGTTTTTGTACTAAAGGCTTTGCCGATGTTGGATTAACTTCTTGATGAAAAATACGTGAAGCGTGGGCATATAGCACTTTGTTATCTTTAACTTGTTCAAAAGTCGGTAAGTTAATGTATGTAGTTTCCCATGGCTTTTTCTTTTCTGACCATGATTTATTTTTATGTGCAGCAGCGCGAAATTCACTTAACTGAATAGGTTGGGCGGTTTTAGTTACATCTTTTGCTAATGACTCTTGTGCGGCATTTACTGCTTGTGCAGCTGATGTTGTCGCACAATCAGGGGAAGTCATATCCTGATATGGGCTGTGTATTGGGTCTATTTTTCCGGGCTTGTCGATACTACGTGAATCAATACCTTTCCAACCGGGTAATGCTTGGTTGGTTAAAAATGCGCTACCACGTACGTCGGTAATATTTTTAACATCTTCACCGCTGGCAATACGGTGGGCAATTTCAATTAACGGACGCTCAGCATTACCGTAAATGAGTAAATCAGCTTTTGAGTCAAATAATACGGACTGACGCACTTTATCTGACCAATAATCATAATGTGCAATTCGGCGTAAACTGGCTTCAATACCACCAATTACAATAGGTACGCCTTTGTAAGCTTCTTTACATTTTTGTGTATAAGCGGTTACAGCGCGGTCAGGACGTTTACCACCTTCATCATTTGGTGTGTAGGCATCGTCATGGCGCATACGACGCTCGGCGGTATATCGGTTGATCATTGAGTCCATATTGCCGGCGGTAACACCAAAAAATAAATTAGGCTTACCTAATTGCATAAAGGCGTCTTTAGTTTTCCAATCAGGCTGCGCAATAATGCCAACACGAAAACCTTGTGACTCTAGCATTCGGCCTATAACAGCCATACCAAAGCTAGGATGATCGACATAAGCGTCACCAGTCACCAGAATAATGTCACAACTATCCCAACCGAGCTGGTCCATTTCTTTTCTAGACATAGGTAGAAAAGGCGCGGTTCCGTAACATTCTGCCCAATATTTGGGGTAATCGAATAGTTTTGGAGTTACTTTTTGTGTTGACGCTAAATTCATACCATACCTAAATTTAAATTGACTTGTGATATCGCGCACATATACCTACATACATTGCAGGTGCGCCTTTACCATATAATTATTTAAATGATAAATGTCACATTTGTGCGGCGCGCGATTATAGCAAAATTTATCACTAAGCCCAACTTCGACATCATTTGCTTTGAAAAATAAAACGATTACTTTGTTTACAAAATGAAATTTCATCTTATAAAAGCAGTTATTGGTCTTGTTGTACTGCACATACATTGAAAATCAACTCATAGCTTAGTATAACTAGGCGCCAGAAATATGAATTATAAAAATTGACCCTGTTAATGATTTATTAACATTGATTCAACGGTTTAGATAAATAAACCTATTACCCAACTTAAAATAAGTAAATATCTTATGAAAATACAATTAATTGCCGCTGCTATTAGTTTTTCTTTAGTGGCGTGTGCTTCAACGGAACAAAAAAAAGTTGCATTAGAAAATAATACGCCAGTTGCTAGTAACGTTGTTGCTAATGCTGCTGCCGGTCAAGCAAGCAAAACGACCATCACTTTAGAAAAAATTATGTCTGATCCTGATTGGCTAGGTCGTTCGCCTGAGTCTTGGTATTGGGGGGATGACAGCGAAACTATTTTTTATAAGCAAAAGAGAGTTGGCAATCCGTTACGTGATTTATTGCAAAAAAACTTGGCGACGCAAGGTAATGGTGACTTGGTTAAACTTGCACAAATGCATGTTGTTGCTGATAGCAACGCGGTATTAAATAGTGCCGGCACGCATGAAGCATATACTTTTGAAGGCAATGTTTTTGTTAAAGAACTAGCGACACAAAAAGTTCAGCAACTAACCTATACTTCGGCAGTTGAATCATCGGTGATGTTTTTAACTAATGGCAATGTTGCTTACCGCGTTGGTAATATTTTTTATGCTCAAGACTTGAGTAGCCAAAAACTCATAGAATTAGCCAATTTAAAGATGACTGGTGGCGAAAAAGCCAAAAAATCCAGTGCTAGCTACATTGGTAATGAGCAAAATGAGCTAATTGAATACGTAGCTCTTCAACAACGTAATAAAGAATTACGTGAAGAACAAAAGCGTCAATTACGTGTTAAAAATAGCACAATAACTCAAACCAACTTTTATTTTGGCAAAGGTAACCGTGTCGCTCATGCGAGCTTATCACCAGCTGGTGACAAAATGATTGTTAGCATTGCTCCGGCGAAATCATCACGTAAAGACAGTGATATTATGCCTAACTATATTGCCAGTGATGGCCATATTAAAGCTGAAAAAGTACGAGCACGCGTTGCTGAGAATCGTCAATATGCTGAACAGTTGTATATTTTAGATTTAAGCCAAGGTACAAAAACGCTATTAAGTTACGATAGTTTACCGGGGTTTGATGAAGATGTTTTAGCCGCCGTACGTGAAGAAAACTACGCACGTGAAGGTAAAGAGTATAAGTCCGAAAAGTCGCCGCGTAATATCCATGTTATGCAAGCTTGGGACCCAATTCAGTGGCAAGAAAATGGTGCTCAAGTAGCCATAATGCTAGAAGCTTGGGACAACAAAGATCGTTGGATATCTACTGTTGATTTTGCAGAAAAACAACTAGTTTCTCAGCACCGTTTACATGATGATGCTTGGGTTAACTACACTTTTAATGAAATGGGCTGGTTAGATAATAGCGACAGTTTGTATTACCTTTCTGAAGAAAGTGGTTATGCGCACTTATATGTTAAGCCGGTAAATGGTAAAGCAATGGCATTAACGTCGGGCAGTTATGAAGTTAATGATTTAACTCTTTCTGCTGATGAGCAAAGTATTTACTTTAAAGCGAATAAAAAACATCCTGGCATTTACGAGATTTACAAAGTTGATGTAAGTTCTGCGAAAATGACGGCGTTAACTGATTTAGGTGGCATGAATGACTATGCCTTAAGTCCTGATGAGTCAAAATTATTGGTTGAACATTCTGAAATCACTATGCCTCCAGAGCTTTACGTTAAAGATATTGCCAATAACACCGACGCTATTCGTTTAACGCACACAGTATCTGAAGAATTTCTTGCTATGCCTTGGGCGGCGCCAAATGTGGTTGCTATTGAGTCATCACACCAAGAACAGCCAGTATATTCAAAAGTTTACTTGCCAAAAGGCTATGACCAAACCACAGCTAAAAATAAAGCGGTTATGTTCAGTCATGGTGCGGGTTATTTGCAAAACTCACATTTAGGTTGGTCAGGATACTTTCGTGAGTACATGTTCCATAGCATGTTAGTACAGCAAGGTTATGTCGTTATAGATATGGATTACCGTGCATCGAAAGGTTACGGCCGTGATTGGCGTACGGCAATTTATCGCCATATGGGTAAACCTGAAGTGCAAGATATGCGCGATGGCGTAGAGTGGTTAGTAGAAAATGCAAATGTAGATGCCGAACGTGTAGGTACTTATGGTGGCTCATATGGTGGTTTCTTAACATTAATGTCAATGTTTACTGACCCTGATTTATTTCAATCTGGCTCGGCATTACGCTTAGTCTCTGATTGGGCATATTATAATCATGGCTATACCTCTAATATTTTAAACATGCCGGGTGATGATGCTATTGCTTATGAGCGTAGCTCGCCAATTTACTTTGCTGAAGGTTTAGAAAAACCATTGTTAATTAATGCGCCTATGGTTGATGATAATGTTTTCTTCCAAGATACCGTACGTTTAGTTCAACGTTTAATTGAGTTGGAAAAGCAAGACTTTGAAACGGCAATTTACCCAGTAGAGCCGCACGGCTTTGTGCAACCAAGCTCTTGGTTAAATGAATACCGTCGTATTTATAAGTTGTTTGAAAGTACACTATAACTTACTTATAGCTCATGACATTAAAAAGGCCTCAATAGAGGCCTTTTATGTACAGGATGTACGGTATGTCGCAATCACATGGAAGTGAAAGAGCGTGTATGTACAGGATGTAGGGTATATGGTGGTTGCAAAGATGCAAAGATGCAAAGATGCAAATATGTACAGACCTCTCTCAGTCCTGCAGTCTTTAGATGTATTAATACACTTACATTTTGAAGTACTGTACTAGCTACAGTTTAGATAGAAACAGGCGCATTATTATTTTACGCTAATTAATTTATCCCGCCATTTTTGCCATATAGTTTCGTATGTACCGTCTTGATGAATGCTTTGTAATTGCTTTGCTAAATGAGTAACGGTTTCATCAGCAGTATTTTTGCTACAAGCGAAATAAAAGTTTAATGGTAAGTCGGTGATCTCAAACACCCGCTGTAAGTCGTTAATATTTGCACCTACTAATTCTGCACGAAAGCTAATGGTAGTATCGTCAGCAACAATTAAGTCGATTTCAGGTCGTGTTAATAGTACATTCACTAGAGACTTTGCATCATCTAATACATATAAATGTTTATTTTCGAGAAAGCCTCGTTCAACTAAGCCAGTATGACCGATATCATCACGATTAACCGCAATTGTATAATTTTTGGCATCTTCAAGGTTATTGACAGTTACTTCTTTTCCATGTTGTGCCCATATTGCAGTGTTATTGATTTGAGAAATAGGGCCTACCCATTTAAAAAGGCTTTCTCTAGATTTTAAGCGAGCAATAGAGAAAATACAGTGGTTGGCTTTCATTTGTGCCAATTTATAGGAACGTACCCATGGGTAACTTTTTAGTGAATAAGCGTAATGGCTTCGCGCCATTGTCTGTTTTATTATATCTACTGCAAAGCCAACAATAGGGGTATTCTCTTTGACAATTTGATATGGCGGGAGGTGTTCTGTGACGATATGAATAACTGGGCTGTTAACTGCATCACTTGCCAATGTTTTTAGTGGCATTGTAAGTAACGCCGCACTCATTAGGGTAGATGTTGCGATGTTTTTCATTCCACTAGATAAATAGCTGACAACAGAAAAGTTAGTAATGTTACTTTGTCGCAATTTATATACTCCTTATATAACCCAGTACTCTAAACCCTTATACCCATAGTATCATCAAACTTATATTACAAAGTAAAGAGTTTAAAATAGCATGAAGGTTTATACTCTTGCCTTATAAGCTGGTTATGGTTCATTTTTTACTTGGACTATTTAATTTATCTTGCCATTTATGCCAAATATCTTGATATGTACCATCTAGATAAAGACTTTCTAAACTTTCTGTTAAATCAGCGATAATGGAGTCGTCGGTATGGTTACTACAAGCAAAGAAAAAGTTTAATGGTAAATCTTTGATTTCAAATACACGTTTAAGCTTTTTCATAGGCACACCAGCAATTTTTGCTCGATAAGTTATTGTTATATCGTCAGCTACGATCAAATCAATTTCAGGGCGGCTCATGAGTAGTTTCACTAATGATTTGATATCATTTAAGACATATAAATGTTTATCGTCGATGAAGCCTCGTTCGGTCAATCCAGTGTGAGTAATATCATTTCGGTTAACCGCAATCATGTAAGCTTTAGCATCATTTAAGGTGTTGATAACAATATCATCAGCTTCAAGCCCCCAAATCACAGCATTGTTGACTTCAGATAATGGCCCAACCCATTTAAATAGTTTTTCTCTTGTTGCCAAGCGCGCAATGGAGAAAATACAATGGTTGGTTTTATTTAATGCTAAATTATAACTACGCAACCAGGGGTAACTTTTCAGTGTAAAAGGATACTCGCTGCGTATTAGTGTTTGGGTAATTACATCAACAGAAAAACCGGATAATGATTTGTTATCTGATAATATTTGATAGGGCGGTAAATGCTCGGTAACTAAGTAGATGATTGGCTTTGGCTTATCCTCAGCTTTGATAAAAATACTGAATAACATAAAAGTTAAAAATACAATTAAGTTAAGCGACTTTATCACTTTGTTAGAACATACTGATATTCCAAACCCATTTAAACTCAACTATCGTCTCCAATTCTGTACTCGCATAAAGTTAAAAAATTCATACCGTTAATGTAGTCGCAACAGGTATTGATAACGACGTTTTCAATCAATTAAGCTGATTTTTATTTGTGCGATGATGAAATTATAGCCAATATATAAGGTCATCTAACAATAATCAGATATAAATATGCTTATGTTGTTATTAAGTTTTTTGACATAAGAAAAATAATTACTGGGGCAAAAATGGATAATATTATTGGAATGCTTGGCTACTTAGAAACGGTTTCTGCACTTTTTATTTTTTTACTGGGGTTAACCGTATTAGCGATAATTTACATGTATGTCGTTGATAAAACTCAAACTAAGCAGGCCATTCGACGTAATTATCCGGTAATCGGGCGTTTTCGATATTTGTTTGAAAAACAAGGTGAGTTTTTTCGCCAATACTTTTTTGCAATGGACAGAGAAGAGCTACCATTTAACCGTGCGGAAAGAAGTTGGGTCTATCGTGCTGCGAAAAATGTTGATAGAACCATTGCCTTTGGCTCTACTCGAAATTTAGAGCCTACTGGCACAATTATGTTTATGAATTGTGCGTTTCCAACATTAGAAGAAGACGCAGTGCCGCCAAGTCCCATTACGTTTGGCGAAGGTTGCAGAGTGCCATATAGCACAAACTCTATATTTAATATTTCAGCAATGAGTTTTGGTGCCTTATCGGCACCTGCAGTTAAAGCTTTATCAAATGGAGCAGCAAAAGCAGGCTGCTGGATGAATACTGGTGAAGGCGGAGTAAGTGAGCATCACCTAGCTAGCGGTGCTGATATTATTTATCAAATAGGTACCGCTAAATATGGCGTTAGAGATGAGCACGGTCAACTATGCGATAAAATGCTAACCCAGGTCGCGTCGAAACCGCAAATTAAGATGTTTGAAATAAAAATGAGCCAAGGAGCCAAACCCGGTAAAGGTGGTATTCTTCCAGGTAAAAAAGTTACTGCGGAAATTGCAGGAATACGTGGTATTGAACAAGGGCAAGATTCAATTAGTCCAAATGCTCATCCTGAAATTAAATCAGTAGAAGATATTTTGACGATGGTTAATCGGGTACGAAATGTAACCGGCAAACCGGTCGGTTTTAAAGCGGTTATAGGTGAATCATTGTGGTTAAAAGCACTACTCGAAGAGGTTAATAGGCAAGGTGCGGAGTTTGCTCCTGACTTTATCACCATTGATAGCGCTGATGGCGGCACTGGCGCCGCGCCGCAACCGTTAATGGATTATGTTGGACTACCGCTGAAAGAAAGCCTACCTTTGGTGGTTAATTTATTGATTGAGCACGGTTTAAGAGAACGCATTCGTGTTATTTGTTCTGGCAAATTAATTACACCTTCGAAAGTTGCTTGGGCGATAGCAGTGGGGGCTGATGCAGTAAACTCTGCGAGGGGTTTTATGTTTTCGTTAGGATGTATTCAAGCATTACAATGTAACAAGGATACGTGTCCAACGGGCATTACCACACACAATGCTAAACTTCAGCAGGGGTTAGACCCGACAGATAAAGCGGAGCGTGTTGCAAACTATCATAAATATATCCAATATGGCATTGGTTTATTAGCGCATTCTTGTGGCGTGAAACATGCGCGAAAGCTTGAACGAAGCCATGTACGTATTATCCAAGATAATGGTTTATCAGTTGCGCTGGATAAACTATATCCTTGTCAAAAAGGTAGTGATTAAGCCACAGAGTCTTTAATCTTTGGCGTTTTTGGTTAATGTGCAGCAAATTACAAATGCGAGTAGGCCACCGATAGCGCCAAACATGTGAGCGTCGGTAGCAACGCTAGAGTTGATAAGTGCCTCAACATCTGCACTAGCGCCATAGAGTTGCTCATGAACGATTTTGAAGCACACACCAATTAATAATAAGTAACCCGTTTTTTCTTGGTGTTTGATATCCATTAATGCACCCCAGACAAAAAAGCCGTGTAACACCCCAGATAAACCGACATATAAACTAATATCGAGAGAAAACCAGTGAATACCTAAGCCACAAACAAGTGCGCTAACTAGAAATATTAGCCAATAATTTATCTGATTATAATACTGGCCATGTAACGCCCATAACAATGCCACAGCGGCCGCATTAAGCATGAAATGATTAGCGTTAGTGTGAAAGAAATGACCAGAAACTAGGCGCCAAAACTCATGCTGTGAAATTAACTCACGGTTATAGATAAATAAATCGGAATACTGTTGGTCGAAAATAAAAGCACTAAAGGCTAAAGCAAGAACAATAAGTGGACCAAGAAAATGCTGGCGCTGAGTGGGTAATGATTTAAGTTGTAGCATGTAAATTTATTTTTATTAGGTAGACTACTAATGATTGACCGCACTTTATCAGCTAGCGATTGTTTAAGAAAGCGCTAGCTGATGAATATTATTGCATACAAGTAATACATAAGGTTGAGTATTAGTAAATTATCAATATATATTAATTAATCATTTTCTAAAGCCGTTAAAATCGTTATTGGTGGGTGAAAGTAAAAAATGTCTTAAGCTCATTATTAAAGTTTTGTAAACTAACAACACTTTTTGTTTATATAGAATTTTAATGTCTAGAATAATTTGTCAGCAATGCCAGCGCCCTGAGAAAACGTGTATTTGTGCTTTTGCAGCACCAATAAAAAATAATACCCATGTCGTTGTATTGCAACATCCAAGTGAAGTAAAACAAAGCAAAGGCTCGGTGAGTTTATTGCAATTGTCGTTAGCCCAATGTGAAGTGATTGTTGGTGAATCTTTTGCTGATCATCAACGCCTCGCAGAGATATTCAAACAACATGGCGATAATATAGCGTTAGTGTATCCAAGTGAAAACGCTCAACAGGTAAATTTTCTTGAGCTAGAAAAGCCCAAAACACCTGCGGAATATGATGTGAAAACAATGGTGAAGTGTATTGTTATACTCGATGGTACTTGGAAAAAGGCTTATCGCATGTTTATGCTTAATCCTAGCTTACATAAACTACATCACTTAACGTTACCAAGTGGCATTGAAAGCCTTTACAATATTCGTAAAACAAAGAAAAACAACGCTTTATCTTCACTAGAAGCTTGCTGTCATATTTTAGCTCGCTTAGAAAATAATAGTGCTAAATATCAACCGTTGTTAGAAAGTTTTAAAGACTTTAACTTATTTCAACAATCATTTAGCCAATAACATTTTGTTAAATTAGTTGAGTAGTAAAATTATAGTGTTAATGTATATTAGTAAGTGCTAATGTATGATTGTTGAACAATGTAACCAAGGGAACCCATGTCAAATTCAGCTACAAAAGGGCTATTATTAATATTATTGCTATCGACGAGTTTGATGGTATTTGCAGTACCAGATAAAAAACGTGAAGACCGAGAGCCAGAAGCAGCGACGGGTATTAATGTAAAACAAACAGTTTACGCTGACCAAGCCATGGTTGCTGCAGCAAACCCATATGCTAGTAAAGCAGGCCTTAATATTTTAAAGCAAGGTGGTAGTGCGGTTGATGCAGCAATAGCTGTGCAGCTGGTATTAACATTAGTTGAACCTCAATCATCCGGTATTGGTGGTGGCGCTTTTATGTTGCATTGGGACAACAATGAAAAAAATTTAACAACATTTGATGGTCGCGAAACAGCACCAGCGTTAGCAACAACCGATATGTTTTTAGATAAAAATGGTCGCACTATGCCATGGATAAAAGCAGTTGTTGGTGGCCACTCGGTTGGCGTGCCAGGGGTGTTGGCGGGGCTGAAAAAGGCGCATGATAAATATGGAAAACTACCTTGGAAAGCCTTATTTAACGATGCCATTAAGCTGGCAGAGCAGGGGTTTATTGTTTCGCCTCGCTTAGAAAAGCTTGTTGCTATGGAGTTTAACCCTGGTATCACTAAACTTGCTAACATTAAGAACTATTTCTTTCCCAATGGTAATGCCATTAAAGCAGGACAAACACTTAAGAATCCGAAACTAGCGGCTGTGTATCGTAGCTTAGCAAAAGAAGGTGTTAATGCATTTTATCAAGGATGGATAGCGAAAAAAATAGTCGACGCAGTACAAAACTCTGAAATAGCGCCTGGGCGTTTAACCCTTGAAGATATGAAAAACTATCAGGCACAAGAGTTGCCTGCTGTATGTGGTCCGTATCGTCAATATAAAATTTGTGGCATGGCGCCGCCTAGCTCTGGTGGTATTGCTGTTATTCAAATATTAGGGCAGCTTGAAAAGTTTGATATCGCCAAGTTAGCAATGGCTGATGCTCAATTTTCACATTTATTTACCCAAAGTTCACGTTTAGCATTTGCTGACCGTGATCGTTATATTGCTGACGGTAATTTTGTTAACGTGCCAACTAACGGCTTAATTGCGCAACCTTATATGGCAACGCGAGGTGAACTTATCAATGCTGATAAAGATATGGGCGCTGCGATTGCTGGCTCACCAAAAGGGGCACTTGCACAAGCGGATGATAACGCCTTTGAACTACCATCAACCAGTCATATCTCGATTGTTGACCAAGCAGGTAATGCTATTTCTATGACCACCAGCGTAGAGATGGGCTTTGGCTCAGCGGTAATGGTTGAAGGCTTTATTTTAAATAATCAGCTGACTGATTTTTCGTTGTCACCGAAAAGAAATGGGCAATGGGTAGCAAACCGATTAGAGCCAGGTAAAAGACCACGTAGCTCTATGGCCCCAATGATGGCGTTTAATCAAGATGGCTCTTTGAAACTTGTTGTTGGTTCGCCTGGCGGAAGTCGCATTATTAATTATGTTGCGCAAACCATGATTGCGGTACTTGATTGGCAACTTGAACCACAAGCCGCAATTAATTTACCAAAAGTCACTAATCGTAATAAAGTCACCACTTTGGAAAAAGGTACGGGTTTAGTGTCGATCAGACCTGCATTGGAAGCTAAAGGGCACAAAGTTGTTGTACGAGATTTAAATAGCGGTATTCAAGCGATAGAAGTCACTAAACAAGGCTTACGTGGTGGTGCTGATCCGCGAAGAGAGGGGCTAGCTATCGGCTTTTAATGCTTATATCTACACATTAAAAAAGGCGCTTAATAGCGCCTTTTTTGTTTTCTGTAATGCAAAGGGGCCTTAACAGCCCACCTTACCTAGCATACTAAAACGGGTCTTTTAATATTTTATCAATTACCCATTTATCGTCTATTTGCACTAATGATAAACGCTTAACGTCTTTTAAGTGTTCGTCATTGTAATGACCATCAAAAAACACTGTGATCACTGCTTTGTCTTTAAATTGTTCTCGCACTTTAACGCCGCTGTCGTCTGGCTTAATTTCAACTTTGTCATACGACATATTAAATAGATGGCGAGCAACGGCTTTGGTTGATTTGTAATGCATAATAATACGAGATAATTGTGGACTACACACTGAGGCCGCTTTTTTAATGTTCTTTTCGTTATACAAGGCATTAAAGAACTCAATGGCGACAATTTCAGGGTTACCAACGTCACTGATTTTATCTTTATCGGGTTCACCACAACCCGTTAAAGCAATCACGAAAGTTAAAATGATAAATTTTATATAATTCATAAGGTAATGAGGATTTGTAAAAAATTAACCTCATACTAACGTAATTTCGACAATGAGGCCTAATTATTTTCATAAAAGAAAAGACGTGTTCCTTTACGAAACACGTCTTTAAATTTTTACACTATTGACGGTTAGCGATTAACTAACCATTTTTGTTAAGTACCGACTATTGCACAAGCTCTTCATCAGTAAATGACTCAGAGAATAGCGCGCTTGATAAGTAACGCTCAGCAGAGCTTGGTAATATTACCACGATATTCTTACCAGCATTTTCCGGCTTTTCAGCAATGCGCTTAGCTGCAACTACCGCTGCACCCGATGAAATACCCGCAAGAATTCCTTCTTCTTTCATTAAGCGATGCGCCATTGCCATAGCATCATCATTCGATACTTGTTCAACCACATCGACAATATCAAGGTCTAGGTTACCTGGAATAAAGCCAGCACCGATACCTTGAATTTTATGAGGGCCCGGTGTTAAAGCTTCACCTGCCATTGCTTGGGTAATAACAGGGGAGTCTGTTGGTTCAACTGCTACTGAAGTAATAGTATGCTCAGCAACTCGCTTCAAATAACGGCTTGTGCCGGTAATTGTGCCACCTGTACCTACACCAGCAACGAAGAAATCAACATTACCTTTAGTATCTTGCCAAATTTCAGGGCCAGTGGTTTTTTCGTGAATTTCTGGGTTAGCAGGGTTGTCGAATTGCCCTAAAAGCACAACATTATCTGGATCGGCGTCTTTAATTTCTTGCGCTTTGGCAATAGCACCACCCATACCTTTTGCACCATCAGTTAATACCAACTTAGCACCCAAGGCAATTAATAATTTTCTACGCTCTAAACTCATGGTATTAGGCATAGTTAGGGTGATTTCGTAGCCACGAGCAGCCGCAACAAATGCTAGAGCAATACCAGTATTACCACTGGTTGGCTCTACAATTGATTTTCCTTGTGTTAATAAACCTTTCTTTTCAGCGTCCCAAATCATATTGGCACCAATACGACATTTAACACTGAAGCTAGGGTTGCGTGCTTCTATTTTTGCATAGATGTTAGCACCGTTTTCACCATCAATAATGCGGTTTAGCTTAACTAATGGCGTGTTGCCGATTGCGGTAGAGTTATCTTCGAATATTGTCGACATGTTTCGATCCTGTTGTTTCAGTGTTGTGGTTATTATCCCACTGAATAATGAATTATTTTTTGTACTAAAAAAACGCTAGTTAATTGAGTTTAGTCAATACTTTGTAATTAGGTTAACGCTTTGTAGCAGAAAAAGAAGTGATATTTAGATATCTTATATGCAAAAAAGGAATAGATACCTTGTTGTTTAGTCTTAGTAATATAGTTGATAAATTATTATGTCAAGAAATCTTGCGAGTAAAAGCCATTGAATAAATAGCATATGATTGATATCTTTGGCTTTATTATAATACTGGTTGATTGTTTATATGCGAAGGGATGGTAATGACTAACGAACTCAACAATGGCACTGATGATGAAAGCCGCCAGATTAGCCAGCAAAATATGTCCTTTTTGGCCAAGATGAAGGCGAAAGCACGTAACTTATCACCTGAAGAAACTCGAGAAATATTAACGCCATTTGCGTTTAAAATTGAACAATCATTATTCGGTATCTCACTTGCTTTACCTTGGCGGCGAGGTGGAGCATTATTAATTGATTTACTTTTAGTTGCAATATTAAGTGACGCGCCAGGTGAGTTATTAGCGATACTTGTTGCTATTACGTTGTTTCGCCTTGGTAGCAGTAAACGAGCAGCAAAATTTGGTAAAAAACCTGGGTTACGGAAGTCAGCTTTAAGAGTTATTGGCGCGTTTGTTGTATTTGTTGTACTTGTGGATACCTTGCCTGAGATGTTTTCTAAAGTTGATGAATTCAATAAAAATGTTGAACAGGCTGAAATAAATCAGCCTATAGATAGCAGTGGCATCGAAGATAATGATATTAGCAAAGGAGCACTGACAATTGCATCAGCGTTAGCCATTTCACAAAGTGATTGCTCTGCTGAAGCATGTTGGCTGAATTTAAGTACTGATTTAGTCAGTGGTTATGCAGAGCTAGCACCGACTGATGAAGAGTCGCGAGAATTTATCGAATATTTAGTGCAAAAGACATCGGAGCAAACAGAACTTACCCAAGCACAAACGGTGATGTTTATTGCTGCGTTAGAAGAAGTGGCGAAAACGACAAAGGCAGATATTAAAAGTCGTGACGCGTTAGATAGCGTTCCAGATTCAATAAATTCAGATGCTATTGAAGATAATACGTTACTTAGTACTAATGATGAAAAAGAGAGCAAACCAGACAATACTCCCGTTTATAAAGGTTTTGCTTGGTTAAAAGGACTAATCGAAGACTTAGGGATTGGCTTTGGCTGGGCAGCATTTTATTTCACTATGTTTACCGCTATTTGGCATGGTCAAACACCGGGTAAAAAGATGTTTCGCATTCGGGTTATTCAGCTTGACGGCACGCCGTTGTCAGTGTGGGATAGCTTTGGTCGATATGGCGGTTACGGTGCAGGTATTGCCACGGGATTATTAGGTTTTGCACAGATTTATTGGGATCCAAACCGTCAAGCAATTCATGATAAAATATCAGCAACAATTGTGATTAACGATACCGAAGAAACGCGAGCACAAGTGGCTAAGCAACTAGGTGAGAAAGCGCCTGAAAAAACTTAACTTACTTTTTTAAAAATAGAGTTTAAAGCGAAGATACGACTGCTAATTGTGCCGATATATTTCTCGATAATTTTATTATGGCGATTATCGGCAATAAACTTTTTCAACTGCAGGTTAAATTGATTTCTTAACTGTTTATTATTGAAGCCAACATAAGCATTAACTTGTGGAATTATGTCATGTCGTTGAATTAATGAGGAGTAATTATCAATCAGTGGAAATAGCTCTTTACCTGCAAGTGAGCTTTGCTCTTGGTACATTTTTAGAAAGTAGTAAAAAATATAATAATCTAATACTACAATGTCGAAGCGCTCCATCAATAATAATTCAGGCAACTTCGACATATTATGTAACTCGGTATAGCTTGTTTGCTCAGTAACTCGTTTAAACTCTTCACCAAAGTAACCTATTGCGCCCTGAAAACTAATTATCGATAAGTCCTTTAAATCTGAAAAATTATTTATCACTAAAGCTGATTTTTTTAATGAAAAAATCATAGGTCGGTATTGAATAAATGCATCGGAAATAAAAATGTTGTTTTCATCGTCTTGAAAAAGGTAGGTAGAAAAACATCAGCTTCTTTCTTTTTTAGCTGCTCCATGGCTCTTTTTAATGGCGAAAACTCTACTGTGACCTTATGTCCCATTTCTCTTAAGATAGTTTTTACAATGTCGATATCGATGCCACCTTTAGTGGCGGCAATCATATGTGGCGGTGCATCTGAGCTAAACATGATCAGGTCACGGTTATTAGCGCTTGAACTTGTTGAAGCAAGTATGGTCATTAACCAAACTGTTTTTACTAATAATCCTTTAAAGGCGAACATTAAATGATTTTCCCGAGTCGCTATTTAAAACCGTGTTATCAACACTAGCATTTAAAAAGTTCTGCAGTAAGTAGTTAAGCAAATTGCTTAACTACTTCAACATTTCTAAACATTGGTTCTATTGCCTGCTATAGGCAATTACGGTAACCAAGCATAGCTAATTTTGCTATAAACGGTACGTTGATTTCGCTCTAAACTTTTTAAACTATCATCTTGATAACTGCTGTCTGAATAACCTAGGTAAAATACCGTTTGTGGATTAAGTTTGTAGGCATAAATTAGCTGTGTTGACAATCTATTGTCTTTTGCTGAACGGGCAGCAGGATTATTTTCTAAGTTAAAATCAATATCCGTATAAACGACATTAAATTTAAGATAACTGTTGATATTAAATTGATATGAAACACGTAACTCAGTTAGATTTTCAGTATAAACATTAGCGTTTTGAGCCTCTAAGTCACTGTAGGTATGTGAAAACTCAAATTCTAGGTGTTTGTTAACGTTGTAGCTAATGTTGCCGTAAAGTTTGGTAATATCACCTAATCTGTCGTTACCATAGTCAATTTTATCACCTACGGTTAACTCAAGTTTACTCGATAGTTGTGCGGTTGGCTGTATAGAACCGTAAATAATTACTTGGTTCTCTTGAAAACGTTTGGTATTGCCGTCAATACTATTATCAACAGGTTGTGTTGAGTCTAACTCGTGACGACGTAAACCAATTTTATCGGCAGCAATGAAGGCAATATCGAATACAGAAAGCATAGGGCCGTCAATATTAAAGCTACCTTGCAGCGAGCGTTCTAATAATTCACCGTTTTCGTTGTGTAGGATTTGCCATTGGCTGCCAAATTTCATTTCTTGCCAGGTACTTTCAGGCTCACCGTAAAAAGTTCGCTTAGCTGAAACTTTACTTTTTTGATAATCGGCACGAGGCATAAAGCCTAAATCAGCACGAAACTGTTTACCTATTGCTTGATGCTCTGCATCAAGGTTCCAGAATTCAGAATCATGTTCATATTCAAGTTTAAATGCTTGGTCGCTAAATTTTTCTTCGTTACCGCTGACGGTCATACTCGCTGAGTCTTTTGTATCAGCAAATAGTACTTGTGCTTGGAATGAGTTTGAATCGTCTAAGCGATATTTCGAGTCGATGCCAGAAACATAGTTATGATAATTGTCGGTTTGGCGAAGGGTGCTTATGACACCGAAAGATAAATCTTCATTAACGTCATATCGATATTTTACCGCGCCAGACTCACTTTTCTCGGCTAATGAAATAATTCGAGAGCCGGTATTGCCGGGCATAATAATATTGGTTTGGGTATCATTAGTAATGAAAGTACCGTAACTATGATTACCTTGTGTACCGGTTAGCTTTGCGCCATATTCTGGGTCGGCAATATTACGGGTATACACTAGGTCAAAATTGCTAGAAAAGTATTCAGAATTTTCCACGAAAAATTGTCGTTTTTCTTTATAGAACAACGAAAATGTTTTATTAACACTCAATTGCCCCGCGTCCGACTCAACATTAGAGAAGTCAGGGTTTACAGTAACATTTAATAAGGTATTAGCATTGATGCCCCAACGCAAATCTATACCAGCATCAGTATCATTTTCACTTAACCAATCACCTTTGTTGGTAAGTTTAGTTTCAGGATCTGTAATAAATGTTCTATTTTCATTACGGCTAGCAACAATCGTTGGTGTTAACATTAAGTTTTTACTGGCTTTAGCATCTTTAAAACCGGTAGCCTCTGGAATTTGACATAACCAGCAAGCGTCATCACGGTCTAGTTCAATATGCGATATACGTAGGCGAGAATCACGCGGGTATAAGCGAATAAACTCCATGGCCCAAGTTTTAATATCGCTATTGTCGTCGAAATTTAAAATATGGTACGGAATGGCCATTTCTACTTGGTAACCATCGGCAGTAACTTTGCCAACAGACTCCCAAATACCATCCCAAGCTGAATCTGAATCACCGGTCATTTCATTGGCGATACTATCGTGTTGCACCCCGTAAGGGTTAACGAAGAACTCGTAATTTAAACGACGGTTATTATATGTATCGAGTTTAAAACCGACTAAATCATCACCCCAACGAGTATCTCGGTCACCTAAAAAGCCTTGAATTAATTCTGGGTTTGGGTCTTGTGATATAAAAGCAACGTAAAGGAATTCACCATTTTCTATTACTTTTGCGGTAGTTTTTACTGGGCTTGGTTTGTTATTCCATGGGCTGTTAACTATATTGAGTGGCACATTGAGCGCTTGTTGCCAAATGTCGTCGTTTAACTCACCGTCAACATTAACACTCTGCTGACTGTGAGGAATGTTGAGTTGCTCCAACTTAGCACTGTTTTCTTGTGCCATACTGGGTTGGACAGCGAACATTACGGTGGTAGCTAATACGGATAAGCTACATTTATTAAACGTCAATTTACCACTCCACTATTATTATTTTTGTTATCGTCGACGCTAACTTATTATTAGGCAAAGATAATTCCTTTCCTTAAATTGTTACAAATTTGCAATGAGTTAGCAATAATAAGTTAAAGCAGTGCATAAAAAAGCCACCTTTATAGGTGGCTTTATAGTTGGATTTAAAACTAGGTTAAATGACTAGTTTTAATGAAATTTAGAAAAACTATTTTATCCAAGCATAGCTAAACTTCATAAAAAGACTACGTTGTTCTTGTTCTAAGTCGTTAAACTCTTCCTCACTATAATGGTAGTCTGAATACCCCAAGTAAAATACCGTTTGTGGATTAATTTTATAAGCATAAAGTAGTTCAGTTGATAGTGTTTTAGAATGACGATCAATATCTTCAGGTTTGCTAAATAAATAGTTATTAGGGTTTCTACTGGTATTATTATAAATAACACTTAAGCGGAGAAAACTCTGTACATTAAATTGATAGGTAGTACGTAAGTCGGTTAATCGGGCAATGAAAACATTCTCGCCGTCTGCATTAAGTTGGCTAAAGGTTTGTTTTAACTTTATTTCTAAGTGTTTATTAACATTCCAATTAAGGTTGTTACTCAGGCGTTTTATGTTGCCAAGGCGGTTATTTCTATAATCAATTTGATCGCCCAGTTTTAAATTGGCATTAATATAAAAGCCTAATATTGGTTTTGTTTCGGCAAATAAGAAATACTGATTTTCTGTAAATAGTGTGGTGTTGTCTTTGATGGCAATATTGCTCTTATCTAGGCGACTGCCAACACTTTCTCGCTTAGTATAAGCTAAACGAAAGTAAGAGCTGTAACTGGCATCTAGCTGAGCGTTAATATCAAATTCTTTTTCGATTAATTCATTGTCATCATTATGGGTAATGTCCCAATCAGAATATATTCTAAAATTTGTCCACCAGTTCCCCGGCTCTGCATACCACTTACGTTCACCACCTACAACAAACTTGTTATGATCAACACGCGACATAAAACCTAAGTCGCCGCGAAAACCAGCATTTTGACGATTATAAGCAACGCGATATTCCCATTCACTATCACTGTGATAGTAGCCAATCTTAAAAGCGTTACCAGTAAAGCTGTCGTCTTTTAATGTGCGTAATACGCTTTCGCTGTATATACAGTCGCCAAATTCACATTCGTTGCTTTGTTCTGGTGTAGAACAGTCGGTTGCCATCTGGCCTTCATCTTCATCAATATTACAAAATTGTTGATACAAGTCGTTCGGATATTCTGTTTTTGAAAATAGTGACTGAAATTTAAATACGTCAAAAGTGTTTAGGCGAATGCGCGCATCTATGCCATTGACATTATTACTATAATCTTCACCTGTACGTAGTGTACTAATAAAGCCGAGTGTAATATCGTCATCATAACTAAAGCGGTATCTTAATGCGGCTGCTTGTGACTCATCGTCAATGGTCGCAATTGAAGATGAACGATTACCCGGAATTAAAATATTGGTGTTTTGATCGTCGGTAACAAATAAACCAAAAGCGTGTTTACCTTCTCGACCGGTTAACTTAGCGCCGTAATTAGGAGCATTGATGTTACGGGTATAAACTAGGTTATAGTCACTGTCAAAATAATCCTGATTATCGAGGAAAAATGGGCGCTTTTCACGATTGAAAAGCGCGAAGGTATTATTTATATTCAGTTGTGCGTTATCAGTTTCCACGGTGGAAAAGTCAGGGTTAATCGTTGCGTTTAATAGCCAATCAGGGGTAATCCCCCAACGCACATCTAAACTCGCTTCAGTATTGTTTTCACGCTGCCAATCATCATCTTGTTTTTCTTCTTGTGCACCAAGCACTAACGATGGTGTTATTGTAAAGTTACTACCTTGTTTAGCGCCTTCAAAGCCTGTTGCTGTTGCTATTTGACAAATTTCACAATCGTTGCCACGGTCAAGGTGAATATTTGATAAACGTAACGATTCATTGCGTGGGTAATATCGTAAAAGCTCTAAGCCCCAAGTTTGTTTATCTTCACTTTCTTGGAAGTTTAACATACGTAAAGGGAGCGCCATTTCAACGACATAACCATCTTCAGTAATTTCGCCGGCACTTTCCCAAATACCGTCCCATGCGTCACTTTCATTACCAGTGACTTCACTTTCAATGCCATCAATTTGTACGCCTAAAGGATTTACAAGAAAGCGATAAGCACTGCGTTGGTCGTTATAGGTATCTATTTTAATACCAACAAGGTCGTCTCCCCACGACTTATCGCGGTCCTTTAAAAATGCTCTGATTTCACTAGTTTCGGGGTCTTTAGCAATAAAAGCTAAATAAAAATAACCCTCAGACTCCATCAATAGTGCTTCAGTGTGAACTGGGCTAGGAATATTATCGTAAGGGCGGGTAACATTATTGATCAATACTTTTTTTGCTGATTTCCACTGTGGTTCATTTAATTTGGCATCAATTACCATACTGCCAGATATTTTTGGAATATCGATAATGTCGTTATGAATGTTATTCGTTGTTGCGGAAAGTGCTACATAGGGCGTAAATAGCATAGCCAAAGTTAACAATATTGGCTTTTTGGGGAAAAACATTAAAGCTCCATCTATTTGAATTACAAAAAGTTACAAAGGTGTCCATATGCTGAATAACCTTGTCTTAAGAGTCAAAATAAATTCGACAGTTAGACGTTTTAATAGGTTAAGTAACTTAGCATAGTATGTAATATACAATTTTAACTTAGCAATTTAATGCTGAGCATTCTATTTATTAACCGATAATAAAATATTCATTAACTTTCGCTCGAATCTTAAAAACTTCTAGAGCATAATAACTTACCTATAGATACCATTATAAGTAATCAAAACTAATGCCATTTTCCTTGCTCGACATCATTGCGTTAAGCTGCTTTTTTATATGTTGGATTGGTTATACGTGGTTTGCTCGTAAAAAAGCAAAAACGACTAATTGTGTTGCACGTTGTTTGCATCAGCACCGAATCCATTGGATGTATGAAGTCATCGGTCGAGATATCAGGGTAGGTGAGGCGGCATTATTAGCAAACTTAGAGCGTAATATTGCTTTTTTTGCCTCTTCAACATTACTAATATTAGCGGGTGTTTTAACGTTATTTGCCCAGGTTGAGCGTTTAGAGGCGGTGATTGAATCTATTCCTTATGCTGAATTTCCAAACCATAGCATGATTCAATTAAAACTTAGCTTATTAGCGTTAATATTTGTCATGGCATTTTTTCAATTTACTTGGTCAATGCGCCAATATGGCTTTGTTAATGTTATGATAGGAGCATGCCCTTATGATGGCAGTGGCACCAATAAAAACTTGCAACAATATGCAGAGCAAATGGCTGTTGTACAAGACCAAGCGGCTCATTCATACAACTATGGCTTACGCTCTTATTATTTTTCTATCGCGGCATTATGTTGGTTTTTTCATCCTGTTATTTTTATATTTGCTAGCCTAATGGTTGTTCATACCTTGTATAATCGCGAATTTCACTCTAAGGCTGTGAAAGCGATAACTGCGGGACAACAATTTTTAGAGCACGAAAGGGCGCAGCGCTATCAAGATGTAACCACGACTAAAAATTCGGATCAATTATAGTATTATGAGCGCTAAGTATTACGCTAATTTTCTGCCAAAAGACTTTGATAATTTTGATTGTTTAAAACTTGCGCCAGGTATTTATCTTATTCTACTGTTTGTATTACGTGCTTATATTGTTTGGATAATGTCAGTAACTAATATGCGCGACCATGTTGGTATTATTCAGTGGATATTTCCACAAACAGCATTGTTTTATTTGAACTTAGCTTCTGGTGTTATTGGCTTATTTGTGGTTTTTGTTATTAGCTTGCGTCGCCCTAATGCTGCTAACTGGGTACGCAGCTGTTGGCAGCATTGTCATTTAATTCTAATTTTTGCACTCGGATTTGATTTCCTAATAACCCTATTAGGTTATTTTGTTTGGCATTTACAATCAATGTCATGGTTATTAGTGCAAGGCGGCGTCGTTATCGCTGCAATAACTTATATAATATTTAGTAAGCGGTTTGCTATTAACTTAGCTGAATTCCCAGAAACACTCCCTGAAAAGTAACAAAAGTAATTCGTAAGGTATGTAACGTGATTGATGCAAATACACAAGATGAACGATTAATAATACTTGATACCGAAACAACAGGTATTAATTTTCGTGAGGGCCACCGCATTGTAGAAATTGGTTGTGTAGAAATGATCAACCGACAGCTAACCGGTCGCAATTATCATGTTTATGTTAAGCCTATGGCTTATGGCATGCAAATGGTGATGGAACAAGAGGTTATTAATGTTCATGGCTTAACAGACGAATTTTTACAAGACAAACCTGTATTTGAACAAGTAGGCCAACAGTTTGTTGACTTTATTAAAGGCGCTCGTTTAGTTATTCATAATGCCAAGTTCGATGTCGGCTTTATGGATCATGAATTTTCTATGGTACCCGGCCTGCCAATGACGGCTGATATTTGTACCATTACCGATACCCTGAAAGTATCGAAAGATGAATTTGGTTCGCCTAAAACCTTAGACTATCTCGCCCGCTTTTATAAAGTTGATAAACTTATTGACCGTACTTATCACGGGGCATTAATTGATGCTCAGTTGTTGGCGTTTGTTTATATTGAAATGACGCGTAAGCAGGCAACCTTGAACCTCCAGTCAGGTGATGGTCAAGGAGCAGATGCTAACGCTATTCGTAGAATTGACAAAAACCGTCCTAAATTAAAGGTTTTACATGCAACGGCCGATGAACTAACTGAACATCAAGATCGGTTAGCAATAGTAAATGATAAAGGGGCCACGCCATTATGGCAGGAATAGCTTGGGGTAAAAAAAATTGGAACACAGCAACTAATATGGCAGTAGCTGCTTGTCGGTTGAAGATTCAAACAATATTTAAGCCTATTATTTTTGGTGTAGGATTATTAGGCGTTATTACAACGTCTAGCGTTGCTCAGCAGTTAGAAGGGGATATTGATTATATCAAAGGCGATAACGTTACCAATCAAATACCTTACTTTGATAATCGCTTTCGCATTGATGAACAATTAGAAGAAGTTACTTTTTTATTCTACCGAAAAAGTGGCACACCGCCGGTAATTCTAGTACGTCCTGATGGTTCTAAATTGAAAATTAATAGTGTGCCCAAAGATAAAGTTCAGTGGTTTGATGACCGTACTTTTGACATGATCAAAATTAAGTCACCTATGGTTGGGCCATGGCAAGTTATTGGTAACGTTGCGCCTAACAGTAAAATTATGGTGGTGTCTGAAATAAAGCTTGAGGTTATACCTTTGCCTGAAATTATTTTGCAGGGGGAAACCTTAAAAATGGAAGGGCGTTTATTTAATGGTGAAATGGCTATTGATAATCCGTCTTTTAATGATGTATTAGTACTTGATGTAGATTTTTTTAGCACCAACAATTCTGCCTACGATAACTTTGGTGCTGAGCCAGTTAAATTAACTTCATTTCGAGATGATGGACGAGATTTAGATGAACACGCTAATGACAGCTTATTTACGGGAGAGTTTGAATTAGATTTTGCCCCGGGTGAATGGGAGCCAATTTATATAATTAAAATGCCGATGGCAACGCGGGAGTTAAGACAGACACCTGTTATAGTACAAAAAAATCCAATATCTATTAGCGTTGAAACAACACATGATGAAAGTGAAACGCATGTGGTTACTTTTGCTATCGATAATAGTTATATCAATGCTGACAGTGTTCTTATTCAAGGTAAGGTGACATTTCCTGATCGACAAGTTGAACCGTTTTCAGTAACTGAAGGTAAAGGATTAAGTCGTACGTATAATATTGCTTATACTGAGCCTGGCGTACACCGAGTTAAAATTGGTGTATTTGGTGAAACCACAAATGGACGAGAGTTTCGTGCCACAGTACCTGAATTTAGTTTCAATGTTGATCGTATCGGCGGGCCACTTGTACCCACGCTCAATGCAGATGGCAGTTCGCTGAGTTCTGAGCAACAAAATGCGCAAGCAATAGCTGAAGCTCAACTAGCAGCCGAGCAACTTGCGCAAGAGCTAGCGCAAGCTAAAGCACAACAAGCAGCTGAAATTGCCGCTAAACAACAAGAAACACTTATCTATATTATTGGCGGTAACACCATTGTTATTCTCATTGCTGGTATTTTATTTTTAGTGATGCGCCGTAAAAAAACAAAAAAATAGATTTAAACGAGGTTTTTATTGCCTTATTTGCTGTTAAAAACGTCGGATTGCTTATCAATTAGTCATATAGGCAAATGAATGAAAAAAACTGGTTGACGGCGTCGAATCTTAACCGTATTATTCCCGCCGCATTCAACGAGTTGTGTTGAAAGCAGCGATTAATGTGTGGAGTGGTAGTTCAGTTGGTTAGAATACCGGCCTGTCACGCCGGGGGTCGCGGGT
>OJBI01000032.1_pt1 | contig 54399 bp, 50 predicted proteins | sample 1590541 | NCBI WGS metagenome assembly OJBI01 (sample SAMN05416871, study PRJEB24817) | seawater metagenome | isolation source: Sea water | place: Canada:Atlantic | collected 2013-11 | reverse complement strand
TTCCCTACTTGTTCAGAATACACCCTCGATGCCTTGCAGATTCACGGTCCTATACAGGGCTTATGGCTAAGTATAAAACGCATTGGTCGTTGTCATCCTTGGGGTACCCATGGATACGACCCGGTTCCTGACAAAACATTACCTAAAAAGAGCTAATTCAAGATGGATGCAAGAAGAGCGATCATTCTGTTAGGCATAGCAATAGTGTCTTATATGCTGGTGCTGAAATGGAGTGACGATTACAACAATATCCCTGTTGCTTCATCAGTAGAGCCTGTTCAGCAATTCTCCCCATCAAGCGTGCCTAGCATTGCAGCGCGGACTTCTGGCAACGAAGATGCTCCTGTCATGTCTGAAGACGTACCACAAGTATCCGCTGAATCAACACCCAGCACTCAGTGGATTGAAGTACAGACAGATGTTTTGAACTTACGCATCGATCCACAAGGGGGCGACATTGTTTATGCGTCCTTTAAAAAATATCCACAGTCTATTGAAGCGAAAGACGTTCCATTTGTATTACTTGAACAAAGCAGCATGCGCACTTACGTGGCGCAGTCTGGCCTTGTGGGCAAAAACGGCATCGATAAAAAAGGCCGTGCTTTATTCAGTTCTGAGCAAAGCAAATATGAAATGTCTGACGGTCAAGATGAGTTAGTGGTTAAGCTGTCAATCCAACAAGACGGCGTATTAATAAACAAGGTCTATAAGTTTAAGCGTAATGATTACCTTGTTCAGTTAGGTTATGAGGTGGATAACCGCAGTCAGCAGTCTTGGCAGGCTAACTTTTATGCGCAATTTAAGCGGGATCAAAGCAGCGACCCTTCTCAAATGGAATCTATGGGTATGAATTCATACCTTGGTGCGGCGGTAACTCGCCCTGCTGAGCGTTATTTCAAAATTGATTTTGACGACATGGATGAAGGCGCATTTAAAGAAAAGGTTACTGGTGGTTGGGTTGCGTTCTTACAGCACTATTTCTTAAGCGCATGGGTTCCAAGTACGGATGCTGCTCATACTTACAATGTTCGTAAAGCCGGTGGTCATTACATTTCTGGTTATTATGATGATGCGTTAGTGGTAGAAGCTGGCACTCAAGGGTCTACCTTTACTGGCTTGTACTTAGGCCCTAAAGATCAGGAAAAATTATCTGAAATAGCTGAAAACCTAGACCTTACTATCGACTACGGCATGTTGTGGTGGGTGGCACAGCCTTTATTCTGGCTTCTTACTACCATTTACTCGTTTGTGGGTAACTGGGGTTGGTCGATCATTTTCCTTACCGTCATTGTTAAAGCCTTCTTTTTACCCTTGTCTGCTAAGAGCTACCGTTCTATGGCGAACATGCGTCGTGTTGCCCCTAAGCTAACTGCACTACGTGAGCAATTTGGTGAAGATCGCCAGAAATTAAGCCAAGAAATGATGGGCTTGTATAAGAAAGAAAAAATTAACCCATTGGGCGGCTGCTTGCCTATCCTAGTTCAAATGCCTGTGTTTATTGCCTTGTATTGGGTATTGATGGAATCTGTTGAATTGCGTCAGGCGCCATTCATGTTGTGGATTGAAGATTTATCGATCAAAGATCCATTCTTTATTCTGCCGTTAATAATGGGTGCATCCATGTTTATTCAGATGCAATTAAACCCAGCACCCGCTGATCCTATGCAAGCGAAAGTGATGAAGTTAATGCCTATTATTTTCACGGTATTCTTCTTATTCTTCCCTGCTGGTTTAGTACTTTACTGGGTTGTGAACAACATACTGTCTATCACTCAGCAGTACATCATTACTAAGCAAATTGAAAATGAAGACAAAGATAAAGCTTAAATAGCTTTCTACTTTGTTTTCTTAAAAGGCTGCTTTCGCAGCCTTTTTTATGCTTACAGGATGTACGGTATGACGCGGTGCCATTAGTCACATGGATGTTATGTATTAGAGTAATGCAGGATGCAATTACCGAGGATGGCAAAGAGCGGCGTTGTTGTAGGGTGTATACGCATCATGCATTTACATACAGAATTTTTGTTTCAATCTTCTCTTACTGTAAAATCAAAACTTAATGACTAACAGGTAAATATGCCCCATGGATTTAGGTCAATTACACACAGACACCATAGCGGCAATTGCCACGGCGCCCGGTCGTGGTGGTGTAGGCATCGTGAGAGTGTCTGGGCCTAAGGCCAAAGACATTGCTTTGGCCATGTTAGGTTTTGAGCCTAAAGTGCGTTATGCCCATTACTGCCCTTTTAAAGATGAAAACCAACAGTCACTTGATGAAGGTTTAGCTTTGTTTTTTGCCGCCCCTAATTCCTTTACGGGCGAAGATGTATTTGAGCTACAGGGCCATGGTGGGCCTGTGGTATTAGATTTTATTTTAAAGCGAGTCATGGCGTTGGGTGCTAGAGCAGCAAGGCCTGGGGAATTCAGCGAGCGTGCTTTTTTAAACGACAAAATGGATCTTACCCAAGCCGAAGCCATTGCCGATCTAATAGACAGCGCATCAGAGCAAGCAGCTCGCTGTGCAGTACGTTCATTGCAAGGTGCCTTTAGTAAACGCGTACACGAGCTTGTAGACAGCTTAATTGCCTTACGCATCTACGTGGAAGCCTCCATTGATTTCCCTGAAGAAGAAATTGATTTCTTAAGCGATGGCAAAGTAGAAAAAGATTTACATGCGGTAATGAGCAACCTTGCGCAAGTGATGCAAGAAGCCAATCAAGGCACGCTGTTACGCGAAGGCATGAATGTGGTTATAGCTGGGCGACCTAATGCGGGTAAATCCAGTTTATTAAATGCCTTGGCGGGACGTGAAACCGCCATTGTTACCCATATTGCAGGCACCACCCGAGACGTATTGCGCGAACATATTCATATTGATGGCATGCCACTTCATATTATTGATACCGCAGGCCTAAGAGATGCGCCAGGTGAAGTAGAACGTATTGGTATTGAGCGCGCATGGGATGAAATAAAACAAGCAGATAGAGTGCTGTTGGTGGTGGACAGTACTGAAACTCAGTCTCTTGATCCTCACGATATATGGGCCGAATTTGTTGATAAGCTGCCGCATCCAGAACGTATTACGGTAGTTCGAAACAAGGTGGATTTAACTCATGAAGCCGCAGGTTTTAGTGAGCCTGACAGCCAAAAAAATCAACCTAGCCCTGTGGTGCGCCTTTCTACCTTAGATGGTGAAAAAGAAGGGGCTGGCATTCAAGAATTACGCGAACATTTAAAAACCATTATGGGATATAACTCAACCAGTGAAGGCGGCTTTATCGCAAGGCGTCGTCATATAGAAGCACTTACTCAAGCATCTAATTTTTTAGATAATGGATTAGATCAATTACTAGGCGCGTCTGCTGGTGAATTGTTGGCTGAAGATTTACGAATGGCGCAAAATTCACTAAATGAAATAACCGGTGAATTCAGCAGTGATGATTTACTGGGGAAAATATTTGGCAGTTTCTGTATCGGTAAATAAAATTTTTAATTTAATAAACTAAAAAAGGCGCTCATCAATTATGGTGAGCGCCTTTTTTAGTGCTGCTTAATTATCACTACTGGTAAAATTCAGGAGCGTGTTTAAGAGATTGGTTTTGTTCTTTGTCGTGTTGTATCCATAACTGTGCACCAGTTTCTTTTATAAAACGTTCAATTCCTTCCATGGCAATAAGGCTTTTCTCTTTATCGAAATTAAATGAAGGCACTCGTTTGTGTGTGCGGTTTTTAGTGAAGTGATATAAGTCACCAGAGAGCACTACAGGCCCTGTTTCTTTTAAATCAACGAAAAGTACCTGATGGCCAGGTGTATGGCCAATAGCGCGCTTAATGACGACCGAACCATCTCCAAAGACGTCTTTATCACCTTCAATCACCATTATCTTTTGGGCGTTTACTTTTTCATAAAGGCTTTTATCAAAACCAAATTTACTAGGGTCATTGCTAAAGGCGGCATCATGCTCTTCTTTTTGAATAATTAGCGCTGAATTTTTAAATAAATTTGCGTTACCCACGTGATCGCTATGAAAGTGTGACACCCCTAAATAATCAATGTCTTGCGCTTTAACACCTATTTCATCCAACTGACTACTGAGGGTTTTTGGCACTTTCATAAAGAATGCCCCTTTCCATTTCTCAATTCCGTCTGGGCCTATTGCGTCATTCAGGCCGGTATCCCAAATAAGCGAACCTTTTGGGTGCTGAATTAAATAACAGCTATCGACCATTTGTTTGGTAACGCCAATATCTACCCCTGGGGAAAATAAAGACACATCGCGTACTTCAATTTCTCCACATTCAAAAATGTGTAGGGTAAGTGGTTTATCTTTTGGCCCTGTGCTACAGGCGGCTAGTAAAAATACGCTCGCAATCATTAAAGATATTTTTAAGGCTAAAGACTGATGATTTAAGGGCCGCATAATTTCGTCCTGAAAATGATGGTGCTTTATCTTAGCTTCAATTAATAAAAATAAGTAACAGCGATTTAATTCATTCAATAATTATCTTGTGGGCTTTATGAATAACCTGTTTGTAAGTTGTCATCTAGTTGGGATTATTCTGCCTATAAAATAGGGAAAAGTTATTTTTAATAAACAGCTTATTTTTAACTTTTAACGTAATTATGAACATTTATTAAGACAATATAGGCCTGTGGGTAAGCTGTTAGTGAGTGTGCATAAATCATAATTAAATTGTTAATAATTATGTAAAAGCCCTAAATATGGGGACTTCATGACTTGTTGATAACTGAATAAATTATGACGTTATTCTTCTAATTGACCATTTTTTGTAATTGGTCCGAATTTAGAGGTTTGACTTAAAAGTTTAAATAAAGGCATTTTGCTGTGGATTAGCTGTATAACATGTCGATTCTGGCCTTCAAACTAGGTAGCTTATGCAAAACTGCATTTAGCTTTTTTGTATTGAGTAAAGTGGGTTGTGGGTAAAATAACTATTCAAAAGTAAAAACATTCATGTAAGTGTTTTAGTAGACGTGAATAACCTAGCTCTCAGGCTAGAGCCTTGGCTTTATTAAACATTAAAATGCTTATTTTAGAATTTTGAAGGGCGAGGCTAATGTTTTGAGGGCTGCCTAGCCTTAGGAAATGTAAATTCCTTATTAAAACCCTCAATTTCCACCTGTTTAAACCTGTATCCCGTGGCATTTATCTATATAATGCCCGCCCTGGTGAATTTTTGTACAATAAGTGAGCAGTCACTTGTTAATAGTTTGAATGCAGTCTCTGATTTTAAAGAGTTGAAAAGGTGAGTTGAGTGGATTTTACCAAACGCTATGATGTGATTGTTATTGGTGGCGGCCATGCCGGTACCGAAGCCTGTTTAGCGGCTGCGCGTATGGGGTGTAAGACCCTATTACTGACACACTCTATCGAAACGGTTGGGGTCATGTCTTGTAACCCAGCTATTGGCGGCATTGGTAAATCTCATTTGGTAAAAGAGATTGATGCATTAGACGGTGCCATGGCCCGCGCCACCGATAAAGGCGGCATTCAATTTCGTACCCTTAATAGTCGCAAAGGTCCTGCTGTGCGTGCCACTCGTGCCCAGGCCGACCGTGCTTTGTATAAAGCAGCTATTCGTGAAATTGTCGAAAACCAGCCCAATTTAGAGTTTTTCCAGCAAGCTTGTGACGACTTAATTGTAGAAGGCGACACAGTTAAGGGCGTGGTCACTCAAGCGGGCATTAAAATATATGCCGACTCAGTGGTATTAACCACTGGTACCTTTTTAGGTGGTGTTATCCACATTGGTTTGGAAAACCATCAAGGGGGCCGAGTAGGCGCACCGCCATCAAATGCGCTAGCAAAACGTTTACGTGAAATGCCCTTTAATGTGGGCCGTTTAAAAACCGGTACCCCAGCCCGTATTGATGCCAGAAGTGTTGATTTTTCTGTGATGCTGGCTCAGCCTGGAGATGAAATTACCCCTGTAATGTCCTTTATGGGTTCTACTGATGATCATCCACAGCAAATTGAATGCTTTATTACTCACACCAATGAAAAAACCCACGATATTATTCGTGCCGGATTAGATCGCTCCCCCATGTACACTGGGGTCATTGAAGGCGTGGGCCCACGCTATTGCCCGTCTATTGAAGACAAGGTGATGAGGTTTGCGGATAAAAACTCTCACCAAATATTTGTAGAACCCGAAGGGTTATCCACCCATGAGTTATACCCCAATGGCATCAGCACCAGTTTGCCATTTGATGTACAGATGGACCTTATCCACTCCATGAAGGGCTTTGAAAATGCTCACATTACTCAGCCTGGTTATGCCATTGAATACGATTATTTTAATCCACAGGATTTAAAGCACTCGTTAGAAACCAAATTTGTGAATGGTTTGTTTTTCGCAGGACAAATTAACGGCACCACAGGTTATGAAGAAGCAGGTGCTCAGGGTTTATTGGCAGGAACTAATGCTGGCTTAAGAAGTTTAGAAAAAGACGCGTGGTACCCTCGCCGTGATGAAGCTTATTTAGGCGTACTAGTAGACGACCTGATTACCATGGGTACCAAAGAGCCCTACCGTATGTTTACCAGCCGCGCCGAATACCGTTTAATTTTACGTGAAGATAACGCCGATTTACGCTTAACCGAAATAGGCCGTGAACTAGGTTTAGTGGGCGATGAGCGTTGGGCGGCTTTTAGTAAGAAAAAAGAAGCCATAGAGCTAGAAACACAACGTTTAAAGAGCACTTGGGTTCAACCTAATAGTGAAGAATCTAAGCAGTTAGATGAACTAGTCAAGGTTCCCCTAAGCCGTGAATACAGCTTAATGGATTTACTGAAGCGCCCCGAAATTCAATATAAACACATTGGCGATTTAAAAGGTCAATCCGTAGAAGACCCCCGTGTGGCCGAGCAAGTGGAAATAGCCGCAAAATATGAAGGTTATATTGTGCGCCAGCTTGAAGAAATTGAACAAATGCGTCGCTATGAAAACACCCTGTTACCGACCGATTTAGATTACTCAAAAGTAGGCGGGTTAAGTAACGAGATCGTTCAAAAACTCACCGAGCTTAGGCCTGAAACCCTAGGTAGCGCTAGTCGAATTCAAGGTGTTACGCCTGCTGCGCTTAGTCAGTTACTTATCTATTTAAAAAAATATCATGCCATCTTAAAGAAATCTGCTTAGCCTGTTATCCACAGCGTTAACTTAACTCACAGCCTGTTAGCTGAAATATTGGCAAGGTTGTGGGTTAAATGTTTAGGAAAAATACATGTACAAATCCCTGTTAGAAAAAGGTTTAGAGCGCTTAAACATTGTCCTTGATGATGAAAAAGTGGATAAGCTATTGGCATATCATGGCTTATTGGTTAAGTGGAATAAATCCTTCAACTTAACGGCTGTGCGTGACCCTGAAGCCATGATTTCCCGCCATTTGCTCGATAGCTTAAGCATTCTGCCTTATGTTGATGGCCAACGAATTCTAGATGTAGGTACAGGACCTGGCTTGCCGGGTATACCATTGGCCATTTGTTACCCTGAAAAAGAGCTGACCTTGCTAGACAGCAACGGTAAAAAAACTCGCTTTTTAACTCAGTCAAAAATTGAGTTGGCTTTGAGTAATGTCACGCCAGTTCAGGCGCGTATTGAAAGTTTTGAAGATGAAGAGTTCGATTCCATCACCAGTCGTGCCTTTGCCACATTAAAAGACATGGTCGATGGCAGTATCCACCTTCTAAAAGTAGGTGGCTATTTTTACGCCATGAAAGGTGTATTGCCTGAAGAAGAAATCAGTGAATTAGACGAGCGAGTAAAAGTGTTGGAATGCTACCCCTTAAAAGTGCCAGGTGAAGAAGGCGAGCGTCACTTAGTTAAGATGCAGCGTCTTTCATAATTCCCATTTATTGTTTTGAACTGTGCATAAGGGCCTTGAATTAGGCTTCCTTTGTGAATGCACAGGTAGGTTTCTTAGGTTATTCACAGCGTTGCTCGCCATTTTTAAGGATAACTGCCTATTGAAGCCGGTTGTTGGTTGCCCTTGTAAACTTATCAAAGGTAGAATCGGCTTTTTTCATATTCTCTGGCTATTGCGGGCTCTTGTGGTGAAGCAGTAGTGGAAATCATGTATAAATGATCGAACGAAGGTGTCGACGAACGACGCTAGGCAATTAATGCAAGGGTAATCCGTGGGTCGAATCATAGCGGTAGCTAACCAGAAAGGCGGTGTGGGTAAAACCACCACCACGGTAAATTTATCGGCATCACTGGTGGCCACAAAGCGTAAAGTTTTGGTGGTGGATCTTGACCCTCAAGGTAACGCGACAATGGGTTGCGGGGTTAATAAGCACGAACTTGAAAGTTCTGTTTATGATTTACTGGTGGGTAACCAATCAGTCAACGACATTAAAGTGCACAACAGCGAAGTGGGTTTTGACGTGATACCGGCTAACGGTGATTTAACGGCTGCCGAAGTTGAGTTAATTGAAGTGGAGCATAAAGAACGTCGCTTAAAAGACGCGCTGGATTCGGTGAGTGATCAGTACGATTACATACTCATTGACTGCCCTCCTTCCTTAAACATGCTCACCATTAATGCCTTTGTGGCCGCTGATGGCATTATCATTCCTATGCAATGCGAATATTATGCTCTGGAAGGCCTAAGTGCTTTATTAACCACCATTGAGCGCATTAAAGACATTAACCCCGGCCTGCAAATAGATGGCTTGCTGCGTACTATGTATGATCCGCGCTCAAGTTTAACCACTGATGTGTCGTCTCAACTCATTAATCACTTTGGTGATCAGGTATACGGTACGGTGATTCCTAGAAACATTCGTTTAGCTGAAGCACCCAGTTATGGTGTACCCGTTTTATTTTACGATAAGAGTTCGCGAGGTGCTGTGGCGTATTTAGCCTTGGCTGGCGAAGTGAATCGCAAATGTAAAAAGTTGAAAAAAGCGGCCGCAGCCTCTTAAGTAATAAGCACTGATTACAAGTGCACTGTGATAAACAATCATTGGTAGTTCGCTGCCAAGACCACACTAGATATTCGATACGGCTTATTAACACATGGCAAAGAAACGCGGACTGGGCAACATGGGCTTGGATGCTCTTTTAGCAGGAGCATCCAGCAAGACGCCTGCAATAGAAGGCGAACCAGCACCCAGCGCAAATGTAGATGGCGAACTAAAGCATTTGCCCATTGAGTTTTTGCAACCTGGCCAATATCAGCCTCGTAAAGACATGCACCCAGAGCAACTTGAAGAACTGGCGGCGTCTATTCGTAGCCAAGGCATCATGCAGCCTATTATTGTGCGCCCGTTGTCCAGTGTTTCCAAAGACACTCGCTACGAAATTATTGCTGGCGAGCGTCGCTGGCGTGCGGCTCAAATGGCAGGCCTTCAAGAAGTACCTACGCTTGTGCGTTATGTGCCAGATGAAGCCGCCATTGCCATTGCATTGATTGAAAATATTCAGCGTGAAAATTTAAACCCCATGGAAGAAGCCGTTGCTCTACATCGATTGCAAGTGGAGTTTGAATTAACTCAGCAGCAAGTGGCCGAAGCGGTGGGCAAAAGCCGTGTGACGGTGACGAACTTATTGCGCTTAATGAACTTGAATGAAGATGTAAAAACCTTGTTAGAGCACGGTGACATCGAGATGGGCCATGCCCGAGCCCTGTTGGGTCTTCAAGATCTTCATCAAAGTGAAGCCGCTCGCCAAGTGGCCTCTAAATCTCTTACGGTTCGACAAACCGAAGCGCTTGTTCGTGGTTGGCATGAGCAAAAAAATAGCAATCAAAAAGCAGCCCCTAACCCTGATATTCAACGCTTAGAAGGCAGTTTAGGTGAGCGTTTAGGCGCTAAGGTTGAGCTTAAACACAATGCTCGTGGTAAGGGAAAGTTGGTCATTAGTTACTCAAGCCTTGATGAATTAGATGGCATTTTAGATCACATTAAGTAGCCTTTTTTCAATTTTTAATAAGCCTAAAAAGTCCTTTTTAGGCTCACAGAAAAACCTTTGAGATACCCCATTTTTATTAGCCTTTACTGGCCATAATCGGTGAGCGTACTTGGCAATTGTCAGTGTGTGGCCTATATTCGGTTACTTTTTGAGCGCTTTAGAGTGCCAGTCCTTTATACCTTGACCAAGCATTCAACTTATTTATTTAAATTAAATGGCAATTAGTGCAATGCTTGGTTGAAGACATACGGCTTAGCCAATATAATTCTGCCCGCTCAATTTGGGCTACCTTTTGTTTTTACAGGGGTGTTTCAACGCAGAAATGGGTAAAAACCCACCGGAGATTATGTTGCGGCAGACGATTTTACGCCCTCCGGTTTATAGAATTAGCCTGGTTCAATTGGGCTTAAGTGTCTTAATTGCACTTCTATTTTTACTGCGTAGTGAAGATGCGGCGATATCGGCATTGGCAGGTGGTTTGATTTGCACCATACCAAACGCTTATTTTATTTATAAAGCATTTTTACACACAGGGGCTCAGCAAACGAACGCAGTATTGCAATCGTTTTATCAGGGTGGCTCTTGGAAGATGATTTTAACAGGGGTGGGATTTTCAGTGGCGTTTAAGCTGATCCAACCTCTGGATGTACTGGCACTGTTTAGCACATTTGTGTTGGTGCAATGTACGAATTTTTTTGTTTCAAAAATAGCAAATTTATAAACCTTTAGACGAGAGTGACTTATGGCCGGTGATTCAACCAGTTACATAAAACACCACCTCACCAACCTAACCTACGGCGAATTGCCATCAGGTTACGAGCGTGCAGATGGTACCGTAATGAGCGAGGCGTCTTGGACGCTGGCACAAGATGGCGCTGAAGCAGCCGACATGGGCTTCATGGCTGTTCACCTAGATACTCTAGGTTGGTCAATTGCCATTGGCTTCCTGATCATGTTTTTGTTCAGACGTGCTGCTAAAAATGCCACCACTGGCGTGCCTTCTGGCTTCCAGAACTTCGTAGAAATTCTAGTTGAATTTATCGACAACACCGTTAAAGAATCCTTCCACGGTCGTAATCCTCTTATTGCTCCATTGGCGTTAACTATTTTCACTTGGGTATTCATGATGAATGCCATGGATTTAATTCCAGTTGATGTGATTCCAGCCTTATTTGGTTTGGTATTTGAAGCTGCTGGCCAAGATCCGCATCACGCTTACATGAAAGTTGTAGCTTCTACCGATCCAAATATCACTATGGGTATGTCCCTAACCGTTTTCGCTATGATGATCTTTTACAGCATCAAAGTTAAAGGCATTGGCGGTTTTGTTGGCGAACTTACCCTGCACCCATTTAACGTTAAGAACCCAGTGGTTCAAGCGTTATTTATTCCAGTAAACTTCTTCTTGGAGATTGTTGGTCTAGTCGCTAAGCCAATTTCGTTGGCGCTTCGTTTGTTCGGTAACATGTACGCAGGTGAGATGATCTTCATCTTGATCGCGTTAATGTTCCCTGTAGGACTATTGATGGCGTCATTGGCTGGTGTGTTACAACTGGGTTGGGCGATATTCCACATCCTAGTTATTACGTTACAGGCCTTCATCTTTATGATGTTGACTATCGTATACCTGAGCATGGCTCACGAAGATCATTAATGGAGAGCGGCACTGGTTTTGAAAAATCAGAGCCGCTTTCTTTTATGAAAAGTTTTTTTAACCCGTAACTTTAACTTTCACTTAACTAAAATAGGAAAATACTATGGAAATGGTTCTAATTGCAGCAGCAATCATGATCGGTCTAGGCGCTCTAGGTACTGCGATCGGCTTTGGTCTACTAGGCGGTCGTCTTCTTGAAGGTTCTGCACGTCAGCCAGAACTAGCCCCTATGCTACAAGGTAAAATGTTCCTTATCGCTGGTCTATTGGATGCTGTTCCAATGATCGGTGTTGGTCTTGGTCTTTACCTTATGTTCGCTGTTTACAAATAAGATTATTTTTTCTTACAACGAACAAGAGGACTAAGGCGTGAATATAAATGCTACTCTGATCGGCCAGATCATCGCCTTTGCTGTTTTCGTTTGGTTCTGCATGAAGTTTGTTTGGCCTCCGCTAATCAACTCTATGGAAGAACGCGCGAAGAAAATCGCAGATGGCTTGGACGCTGCTAACCGCGCTGAACGTGATTTGAAATTGGCTCAAGAAAAAGCCGGTTCTCAATTACGTGAAGCCAAAGAGCAAGCGGCCCAAATCATTGAGCAAGCTAACAAACGTGCCACCCAAATCATTGACGAAGCCAAAGAATCGGCTCGCAGTGAAGGTGATCGCATTAAAGTTGCTGCTCAAGCAGAAATAGATCAAGAAGTTAACCGTGCCAAAGAAACCTTACGTAGTCAGGTTTCAGCTCTAGCAGTAGCCGGTGCTTCGAAAATCCTGGAAACCTCAATTGACCTTGAGAAGCACGATGCGCTTCTTGATCAATTGGCTCAAGAGCTATAAAAGGGGTTTACCATGGCTGAACTTTCAACATTGGCTCGTCCATACGCGAAAGCAGCCTTCCAAGCCGCTGCAGACGTTGGCGCACTACAAGCATGGTCAGACATGCTTGTAACCGCAAGCGAAGTGACCCTAAACGAAGACATGGCTAAGGTGTTAAGCCACCCTGGTCTTACGGGTCAGCAGCAAGCTCAAACATTGATCGATGTTTGTGGTGATACTTTGAACGAATCAGTGCAAAACCTGATTAGCGTTCTAGCGGAAAACAAGCGTGTTTCGCTATTGCCACAAATTTTAGAACAATTCGAGCACTTGAAGGCAGAGCTAGAGAAAGCGGTAGATGTAGAAATCATCTCGGCTTTTGAAGTAAGCGACGAATCCAAGCAAAAATTAACTGACGCTCTCAAAGCAAAACTTGCTAAAGACGTACGAGTAACTACTACTGTTGATTCAACACTAGTAGGCGGCGCCATCATCCGAGCGGGTGATATGGTGATCGACGGTACTGTACGCGGTAAGTTGGCTAAGTTAGCTGAAGCAATGAACTCCTGAGTTTATAGGGATAAATATGCAGCAACTGAATCCTAGCGAAATTAGCGATGTGATCAAAAGCCGTATCGAGAAACTCGATGTGTCTTCTGAAGCTCGCACCGAAGGTACCATTGTATCCGTCGCTGACGGTATCGTGCGTATCCACGGTCTTGCCGACGTAATGTACGGTGAGATGATTGAATTTGACGGCGGTCTATTCGGAATGGCTCTTAACCTAGAGCAAGATTCTGTAGGCGCGATCGTTATGGGCGATTACTTACCTTTACAAGAAGGCCAAAAGGCTCGTTGTACTGGTCGTATCCTTGAAGTACCAACAGGTCCTGAATTACTAGGCCGTGTTGTAGATGCTTTGGGTAACCCAATTGATGGTAAAGGTCCAATCGAAGCATCTTCTTCTACTCCGGTAGAACGTGTTGCTCCTGGTGTTATCTCGCGTAAAAGCGTAGATCAGCCAGTACAGACTGGTTATAAATCAGTTGATGCCATGGTTCCTGTTGGTCGTGGCCAGCGTGAACTGATCATCGGTGACCGTCAGACTGGTAAAACAGCCATGGCGATCGATGCGATCATCAACCAAAAAGACTCTGGCATTAAATGCGTATACGTAGCCATCGGTCAGAAGCAATCTTCAATTGCGAACGTTGTTCGTAAACTTGAAGAGCACGGCGCAATGGAAAACACCATTATCGTAGCCGCTTCTGCATCTGATCCTGCTTCTATGCAGTTTATTTCGCCATACGCCGGTTGTGCCATGGGTGAATACTTCCGTGACCGCGGTGAAGACGCTTTAATCGTATATGATGATTTGACTAAACAAGCCTGGGCTTACCGTCAAATCTCTCTACTATTGAAGCGCCCACCTGGCCGTGAAGCCTACCCTGGTGACGTTTTCTATTTACACTCTCGTCTACTAGAGCGTGCATCTCGCGTAAATGCCAACTATGTTGAGCAGTTCACTAACGGTGAAGTGAAAGGTAAAACCGGTTCTTTAACCGCGCTACCAATCATCGAAACCCAAGGTGGTGACGTATCTGCATTCGTACCGACCAACGTAATTTCGATTACCGATGGTCAGATCTTCTTAGAGACTAACCTTTTCAATGCGGGTATTCGTCCTGCAATGAACGCCGGTATTTCTGTATCGCGTGTTGGTGGTTCAGCTCAAACTAAGATCATCTCTAAATTGGGTGGTGGTATTCGTATCGCACTGGCTCAGTATCGTGAATTGGCGGCTTTCGCTGCATTCGCATCTGATCTAGATGACGCAACTCGCGCACAGTTAGAGCACGGTAAAACTGTTACTGAGCTAATGAAGCAGAAACAGTACGCGCCTATGAGTGTTGCCGAGATGGCGATTATGCTTTTCTCTGCGAACGAAGGTCACCTTAAAGATGTTGCCATAGAAAAAATTGCAGCTTTCGAATCTGCTCTTCTTTCTTTCGCACATGCTGAGTTCAAAGACCTGGTTGATCTAATCAACGGTGCTGGTAAATACGGCGACGCTGAAAAGAATGGTCTTAAGGACTTGCTAGAGAAATTTAAGGCAACTCAAACTTACTAAGCTTCGGCTTAGTCGGTTCGCCGAGCAGATAATTAGGGGCAGTCAATATGGCAGTCGGAAAAGAGATAAAGCAGAAAATCGGCAGTATTCAAAATACGCAAAAGATTACTTCTGCAATGGAAATGGTAGCCGCCTCGAAAATGCGTAAAGCGCAGGATCGAATGGCAGCTGGCCGTCCATATGCAGAAAAAATCCGCGCGGTAGTGGGCCATATGGCTAACGCTACCAGTGAATACCGTCATGCCTATCTGCAAGAGCGTGAAGTAAAACGTGTTGGTTACATCGTTATTACTTCCGATCGTGGCCTATGTGGTGGTTTGAACACCAACTTGTTGCGTAGCTTAGTAAAAGACATGAAAACCTTCCACAACGACAAAATTGAAGTGGATATTTGTGCCATCGGCCAAAAGGGTGTGTCTTTTTTCAATAGCTACGGAGGCAATGTTGTTGCAGCCAAAACCCAAATGGGCGATGCACCGGAAGTCAGCGATTTAATCGGTAGCGTTAAGGTGATGTTAGATGCGTTTGATAGCGGTAAAATTGACCGCTTGTATCTAGCGAGTAACGGTTTTGTTAACACCATGACGCAGAAACCAACAGTTAACCAACTTCTACCGCTTGAAGCTGAACAAGATGAAGCATTGAGTGGCCATTGGGATTACATCTACGAGCCAGACGCTGAAGCATTGCTAAGCGAAATGTTGGTTCGTTACATAGAGTCTCAGGTTTATCAGGCTGTTGTTGAAAACACAGCGTGTGAAATGGCCGCCCGTATGTTGGCGATGAAAGCCGCCACCGATAATGCCGGTGACTTCATCAAAGAGCTGAACTTGATTTACAACAAGGCTCGTCAGGCAGCGATTACCCAAGAGATCTCAGAGATCTGTAGTGGCGCTGCAGCGGTATAGGCTTGCATTTAAGGTTTATAAGAGGATTTAACAATGAGTAGCGGAAAGGTCGTACAGATCATCGGTGCCGTAATCGACGTGGAATTCCCACGTGATGCCGTGCCAAAAGTATATGACGCGCTTAAAGTTGAAGGCGGAGAAATTACGCTTGAAGTTCAACAACAGCTAGGTGACGGTATCGTTCGTACCATCGCCATGGGTTCTACAGAAGGCCTAAAGCGCGGTTTATTAGCAACAAACACAAATGCACCTATTCAAGTACCCGTTGGTATTGAAACTCTAGGTCGCATCATGGACGTTCTTGGACGTCCAATTGATGAATGTGGTGAAATCGGTGAGAAAGAAGTTGCTTCTATTCACCGTAAGCCGCCTACATTCGCAGAACAATCCATGTCTTCAGATTTGCTAGAGACGGGTATTAAAGTAATCGATCTAGTTTGCCCATTCGCTAAGGGTGGTAAAGTAGGTTTGTTCGGTGGTGCCGGTGTTGGTAAAACTGTAAACATGATGGAATTGATCAACAACATCGCTAAAGCACACTCAGGTTTATCTGTGTTTGCTGGTGTTGGTGAGCGTACTCGTGAAGGTAACGATTTCTACTACGAAATGGCTGAGTCTGGTGTTGTTGATCTAGACGATAAAGTTAAATCTAAAGTAGCCATGGTTTACGGACAAATGAATGAGCCTCCAGGTAACCGTTTACGCGTAGCGTTGACTGGTCTTACTATGGCTGAGAAATTCCGTGACGAAGGTAAAGACGTTCTACTTTTCGTAGATAACATTTATCGTTACACCCTTGCGGGAACAGAAGTATCAGCATTGCTAGGTCGTATGCCTTCAGCGGTAGGTTACCAGCCAACTCTTGCAGAAGAGATGGGTGTACTACAGGAACGTATTACCTCTACTAAGCAAGGTTCTATCACGTCAGTACAGGCCGTTTACGTACCTGCGGATGATATGACGGATCCAAGCCCAGCAACTACGTTTGCTCACTTGGATTCAACTGTATCTCTATCTCGTGAAATCGCTTCTAAGGGTATTTACCCTGCGATCGATCCTTTGGACTCTACCTCTCGTCAGCTAGATCCATTGGTAATTGGTCAAGAGCATTACGACTGTGCTCGTGGCGTTCAGACTGTATTGCAGCGTTATAAAGAACTGAAAGACATCATCGCCATTCTTGGTATGGATGAATTGTCTGAAGAAGATAAGCTTACTGTTACTCGTGCTCGTAAGATCGAGAAGTACTTATCTCAGCCGTTCTTCGTTGCTGAAATCTTCACTGGTGCACCTGGTAAGTACGTTTCTTTGAAAGAAACTATCCGTGGCTTTAAAGGTTTACTTGAAGGTGAATTCGATGATCTACCAGAACAAGCGTTCTACATGGTAGGTACTATCGACGAAGCAATCGAGAAGGCTAAAACCCTTTAATAGGAGAGACAGCTATGGCAATGACGGTTCACTGCGATATCGTTAGCGCTGAAGAAGCTATCTTCTCCGGCTTGGTTGAAGTAGTAGTAGCTGCTGGTGTGGGTGGTGATCTAGGTGTTATGCCTGGTCACGCTGCATTGGTAACTGCTCTTCAACCTGGCCCCGTTCGAATTGTAAAACAGAACGGCGAAGAGGAAGTGTTCTACGTGTCTGGCGGCTTCATTGAAGTACAGCCTAACTCAGTAACTGTTTTGGCAGATACTGCGTTACGTGCTGGCAACATTGACGAAGCAGCTGCGCTTGAAGCGCAAAAACACGCTGAACAAGCACTTGAAAATCAAAGCGGTGAGTTTGATTATTCTCGTGCAGCATCTCAGCTGGCGGAAGCTACTGCGCAACTTCGCACGTTGCAGCAGATCCGCAAAAAAATGGGTATGAGTTAATTCTTTAATTAGGAATAAACTTCCCACTAAAAAAGCAGCCTTATGGCTGCTTTTTTTTGTCTGTTGTATTTCCATCAGCTTTACCGTTTATCAGAAGGAATCTTGTGATTTTATGGTAGACTCTCAACTTAATTAAATTGAATGACTTTTAAACAATTTACGTTATACAGATAGGGTTCGCCTTGTTTAAGCATTCACTACTTAAAGATTTCTAAGTAAAAATATGAGGTATTTATGAAGCGTGTAGGTACTGCTTTATTTTCAATTTTTTTATCTTACAGCGCACTGGCTGAAGAAAGCTCATCCCTTGTGGACAGTGTGCAAACAGATATTAACCAAGCGGTAAAAGGTTCTGACAAGTTATGGAGCATTAGCGCTGGTGCAGGCTATGTGGATTCAAGCCTAACTGTCTCTGGTGAAACCAGTGTCACCATTAATACCGAGCCTGTTTTATTGGGTAATATCAGTGTGAAACTGTTTCCAGAAACTCTTAAGTTAGAGCTTTCTTATGGAACAACGGTAGGCGCAGACTCTCATTTAGACACCAGTACATCAGGTGAGCGCCGCGGCGGTGAAAACTCGGCAGACGTGGAATATGTGAATGTATTTATTAAGCCTTTCGAAACTCGCTTTGGTGACTTTGGCTACGGCTATCAAAAGTATAAATACAATGCCTTATTAATTAGTAAATGGGGTGACGGCTCTAATATTTGGGACTTGCCCACTGACGGTGCTAACAATGGTAATGACCCACAATTAGTTTTAGGGGTTGGCGATCGTTATGGTGCGCAAACCAAGCATGAACGTATTTCCATGGTGTATAACTTACCTGAAATTAGTTGGATGCTAGATGGCTTGGGCCTTTCTTACGCTTTAGAGTCGGGAAATAGAATTCAGCTTACCGAAGTAAATTCTTTGGCAGCCGAGGCTGATTATGACGGTACTCGAATTGGCTTAGGGGTTTACCGCACCTCTGATGAATTAAGTGATGGCTTTTCGATTAAGACCTTCGAGTATTTCACCTTTGATTATGAATCGGACTTTTTAGATCTAAGTACAGACTCCACAACAACCTTAAATAATGGCGAAGTGGTGGGTGTTAACTTTGAAATTGTTTACAAGAAATCCTTTAGCGATATGTCTGCCATGGTGATGTTATTTGGCGAAATTTATGAAGATAAGTTTGAAGATGGACGTGCCCTTGAAGTAAGTACCGGTGGTTTGTCGGCTAATATGGAATGGATGTTTTAGAAAAAATGAAGAGAATTATCTAAAAATACCCCCTAGATTACCTACATAGGAAACAAGGGGGTAATAGTATGTAAAGCAGCTAGTTTACTCTAGTTAGTTTCATAGCCTTCTATGCTAATCGACGAATAGCTAGGCTTTAGTCCATGACTTTCTTCCGTCATTTCTACTACTGGGATATAAAAACTTCCAGTATAGTATTCAGAAGAATCCACACAATCTCCTCCTTCATTCTTAGAATAGAAACTAATACTCACATTTGAAAACTCAGTCCCTTGAGCGGCTAGATAAATAGAGTCTCCATTTGTTGCTATTCGTGGAGTATCAAGTACACCTGCCTCTTTAGTGAATAACATGGAACTTGAAATTGGATTACTTGCTAATACAGTTACAGCTTGGCTACATACAGCATCTGTATAGTGTATAGAATTAGAGTCGGCATCGTCAGATAGTTCGTCATAATCGTTCAAAATATACTCACCTGAACTAGGTTTTAAACTTGCCATTCCATGTTCAGTTTTAAGAATCATGTATTGCTTATCGTTAGAAATCTTTGGGTAGTCCGTATACCCAATTAATTCCTCATCCCCATAAACTGCAATCGTATAGGCATCACCACCACTCAAGTTTGCAATTTGGTTTTGCAAGTCATCACTTTCAGTTTCAAGTGCTGAGACTTTTTCTTCTAATGCTGTGCGTGATGTATCAGCTGCAGTTGCTTTCTCTTCAAGTGCTGCAATTAAAGTAGCCTGTGCTTCAACCAGATTTTCTAAACTAGCTGAATATGTATTTAAGCTTTCAAAGTTAGCATTAACTTCAGAAGCCTTAGCGGCAGTGCCAGAGGTAAATTCGACTAAGTTTGGTGCTTCAGCATTGGCCATGTTAATGGCGAATAAAAGTGCTGATGCGGTTACTATTTTATTTCCATTCAAGTTCATTCCAGTTCCTTTCGTCCCAATTATTGTTAACAATTTCTTCTTGTTCAAAGCTGCAGGTTTCTGTAGCTGGTTGGCAATCCTCGGTATCTGAGCCGCAACCAGAAAGTGCCAACAGGCAAAACCCCATTACTATTATCTTTTCCATATCCCTGCTTCATTTTATGAACGCTGGCGCATCATACCTAAGACTTAAAGCGATGCAAATACACTACCTAATCATTTCTAAGTAGTTGAATTTATGCATAAAAAAACCAGCTCTTAAAATTGGCTGGTATTGGGGGGGATACAAAAGAATGCAGAGGATTATGAAACTGGAAAAATAAACTCATTAGTTAAGTCATTATATTTATCACTATCTGAATAGCGTTGAATAATATCCTTGCCACTGTCATTACTTTGAACAAAATTTCGAGCATCATGCAGTTTCAGCATAGAGTTATAAGTAGCTCGCACCGCTTCTTCATAAGCTTGGTGGCCCCCTAAGCGAAAACGTACTTTTTGCATAGCCAGTTCATTGGGTGTGCCTAAGTCTACGTCCCCATAACTGATGACCATAATAGGTAGGTGAGTTGTGGCGGAAATAAGTGCTAATTTGTCTTTATCGCTTAACCCAAAAATAGTAATGCCATCTACGCCCACATCGCTGTAACTTTTAACACGGGTTAATAATTCATCAAGGGACTGGCTAGGTAACGCATGAGTACGAGCAAATATGGCAAAGCTATTATCAGAACGAGCCCTAAGAGCGGCTTTTAATTTGTTTTTGGCTTCGCCAATGGAAATTAAACTTAATGGTGCTTCTTTATGGCGGCGTGGCAAAATGGTGTCTTCAAGAGTGACCATGGAGGCTCCTGCGTATTCTAATTCTTCAATGGTTTTCATAACATTTAGCGCATTTCCGTAACCGCCGTCGCCATCTACGATCACAGGTAAATCCGAAGCACCACATACTCTTTTAGCTTGTGCAGCTAATTCGCTTAATGTTAGTAAACCAATATCTGGCGCGCCTTGGGTCATGAGTGCTGCCACTGAGCCCCCTAGAATCCCCACTTTGAAACCAATACTTTCTGCCATGCGCGCAGATAACGGATCAAATACAGAGGCGCAGGTGAAACATTGTTGGCTTTCTAAAAGTTCTCTCATGCGTTGTCTTGGGATTTTGTTCATGTTTACTACCTGTATTCAAATTTTCACTAAGCGGAGTTTTATGAATGGAATTATTGTTAGCTTTAGCTTCTTTTTACTGTGCTTGTAAGAAAAAAAAGACCCTCAAAGAGGGCGTGGGCGCGACCAATTTAAATGCGGAAGCAAAAGGAGATACTCGAATCGAACGAGTTTGTTATGACGGCAGTCAGCTGCTATTTACTAAACGGACGTTTAAGTCTTACTGTTTACCATCATGAAATTTGGGTGATCTACGTTTCTAGTTTTTATTAAACAGCTATTAATGACCTTCACTAATAGCTGTTTTTATTTCTTAACAACTAATGCTTAAAGCAGCGATTAAAAGTTAATGAAGTTGGCAAGGCCTTTTTCTTCAGCCAGATCAGCAGCCACAGACGCTACCGCTAAATCTTGAAGGCCAACACCAGTACCGTCAAACAAGGTAATCTCGTCGTCAGAAGTACGCCCAGGATGTGTGCCATTAATCACAGCGCCCACAGGAGTAATGTCTTCAACTTTAATTAAGCCAGACGCTACAGCATGTTGTGCTTCACCAATAGAAATAGATTGTGCTACTTCGTCAGTAAAGACAGTGGCAACCGCTAAAAGGTCCGCATCTACTTCTTGCTTGCCTTTTGTGTCGGTTCCCATGCACGCAATGTGTGTACCTGGTTTAATCCAATCTTTTTTAACTAAAGATTCAAAAGCTGAAGTAATGGTAATAATCACGTCAGCTTGTGCGCCTAGTTCTTCACGGGTAACCGATTCAAAAGGCAAGCCTAATTCCTCAGCAACCGCAGCCAATTTAGGCAGCATGTCAGGGTGGAAATTCCAAGCCACGACTTTTTCAAAATCACGTTGCTCAACTGCAGCACGCAATTGGAAAGTAGATTGATGACCTGCGCCAACCATGCCTAATACTTTGGCATCTATACGAGCAAGGTGTGCTATGGATACTGCTGATGATGCCGCAGTACGGACCGCTGTTAAGTAGTTACCGCCGACTAAAGACTTTAACTTGCCGGTATCTGGGTCAAATAAAATTACCGTAGACTGATGGTTGGTTAAACCTTTATCCATGTTGCCAGGCCAGTAACCGCCAGATTTTAAACCTAGCACCATGCCATCACGGTCGAAACCTGATTTAAAACCGTATAACGCGTCGGCGTGACCAATGGCTTCACGTACAACTGGGAAGTTGTAGGCGGTGCCTTTTGCCATGGCGGCAAATACATTTTCAACTGCGGTAAATGCTTCGCTGCGGCCAACTACTTGTTCACATACAGCTTCAGATACTAGCGCTATGCCTTTATCTTGATTCGCTTCACTCATAATAACTCTCTTACGAAATGGCTATGAATTTGGAATAGTTCTCTCGGCAATACCGAGAGAACTACATGGCTGCTAATTAGTACGCTTTACCACGTGCAGATACAGGCCATAGAGTTTCAACTTTTCCGTTACGAACACCAACGTAGTAATCGTGTACGTTACAAGTTGGATCACAGTGACCAGGAACCAATTTCAATTTTTCGTTAACTTTTAATGCGCCAGTTGGGTCTGTGATCACACCGTGCTCATCTGAACACTTGATGTATTCAACGTCATCACGGCCAAAGATGTATGGAAGACCTGAATCAACAGATTGTGCTTTAAGACCCGCATCACAAATGGCTTTGTCTGCTTTTGTGTGGCTCATTACTGAAGTCAAAATGAATAAAGAGTTTTCGAATTCAGAAATCTTTTTACCGTTTTCATCGTGAATGCGCTGGTAATCGGCATCCATGAACGCGTAAGAACCACACTGCAATTCATTAAACACACCAGAAGCACCTTCAAAGTAGTAAGAACCAGTACCACCGCCGCCTACGATGTTACACTCAAGGCCTTCGGCTTTAAGCATTTCAATTGTGCGAGCAACCATGCCAATGGCAATGTCAGTTTTTTCTTTACGCCCTGCATAGCTTTCCATGTGTTGCATGGCGCCTTGATAAGCTTGAATACCAGAGAACGTTAAACCAGCAGTGGCTTCAATGGCTTTCGCAATATCAACAACTGGCTGACCTTCTTGAACGCCACAACGACCAGCACCACAATCAATCTCAACAAGACATTCGATTTGTGTGTCGTGCTTTTTAACGGCAGCGGCTAGTTCAGCGACGTTGGCAATATCATCAACACAAACGATGGTGCGTGCGCCAAGCTTTGGCAAGCGTGCTAGACGGTCAATTTTAGCTGGGTCACGAACTTGGTTAGAAACCAATACGTCTTTAATGCCGCCACGTGCAAATACTTCGGCTTCAGAAACTTTCTGACAGCAAACACCACAGCTGTCGCCTAGTTTTTCTTGAAGCAAAGCAATGTCTACTGACTTGTGCATTTTGCCGTGAATACGGTGACGAACACCCATTTCTTTGGCGTAGTTGCCCATCTTAACGATGTTGCGCTCAAGGGCGTCTAGGTCCACAACCAAACATGGAGTTTGGATATCGGCTTCGTTCATACCCGGTACTGCTGGAACGTCGTAGCCTACTTCTAGGTCGTTGTAATTTGTCATCTTGTATCTCCAAATTTATAAATGTTTTTTAATTGCTTTTAATACTTCTAATTAGGTTTACTTATTCATCCACGGAAGCTTGTCTAAATCGACGTTGCCTCCGGTGATGATCACGCCAACACGCTTACCTTTAAACACTTCAGGGTTTTTCAATATGGTGGCCAGTGGAACGGCACTGCTAGGCTCCACTACAATTTTCATGCGCTTCCAAATCAATTTCATTGCGTCAACAATTTCATCTTCGGTTGCGGTTAAAATGTCGGTTACGTGGTTTTTAACAAAGTGCCAAGTTAAATCTTTTAGTGGCACTTTAAGACCATCGGCTACTGTGTTCGGAGCGTCATCAGCGATAATGTGTCCGGCTTTTAAAGATCGCGCGGCATCATCAGCATTTAATGGTTCAGCTGCGTAAATTTTCACGTCTGGTGCGATGTTAGACAAAGTTAGGCAAGTGCCTGAAATCATACCGCCGCCGCCAATAGGGGCGATTACGATGTCTAGATTTTCTACTTGGCTAACCAATTCTTTAGAGCAAGTGGCTTGGCCTGCAATAACACGAGGGTCATTGTATGGGTGTACAAAGTCAGCGCCTGACTCTGCCACTACGTCAGCAAATACTGCTTCACGAGAGCTAGTGGATGGCTCGCATTCAATGATCTTACCGCCGTAACCAATTACCGCGTCTTTCTTAGCTTGAGGTGCAGTGCGTGGCATCACCACCGTTACCGGAATGCCGCGCTGGCCTGCTGCATAAGACAAAGATAGGGCGTGGTTACCAGATGAGTGAGTGGCCACACCAATTTTGGCTTTCTCTTCACTTAGGCCAAAAACTGCGTTACAAGCACCGCGCACTTTAAAGGCAGCGGCTTTCTGTAGGTTTTCACATTTAAAGAACAGCTCAGCACCCGTTAACTCATTTAGGAAACGTGAGGTTAAAACCGGCGTTTCATGAATGTAGGGTTTGATGCGTTCATGGGCGATTTCTACATCTTTGTATGTAGGAATGGTCATAGTCGGTTCGTTGGAGCTGCTCATGTTTACCTCACAAAATTATTGGTGGCTGTGCCCACTAAATGCTTTCTTATGGGTGACTTTAAAGACCTGCTCTAAAGTCACGTTGAAAAGCTAATTTAGAGTCGTGCCGACTAAACGCTTTTCTTAGGTGCTGTTTTACGGAAGTACTCTTGCGCCGCTGCAACGCCTGTTCCCAAGGTAATTGGGTAGTTCAAATCTGCCATGGCCATTTCAATTGTAGCCAATCCAGAAAGAACCATTACGTCAGTTAATGAACCCAAGTGACCAATACGGAACGCTTTGGTGTTCATTTCCCCTAAACCAATGCCAAAAGACACACCGTAGGTATCAAATGCATGGGCAGTAAGCTGGTTACTGTCGAAGCCTTCAGGCACGTAAATGGCGCTTACGCTGTCTGAGTACAAGTCAGGAGAATTGGCACACAACTTCAAACCCCAAGCGGCAACAGCTTGGCGAACGCCTTCAGCCATGCGGTGATGACGATCGAAAACATTGTCTAACCCTTCTTCTAACAACATGGCCAAACTTTCACGTAAGCCGTAAATCAATTGTAGAGGCGGTGTATATGGGAAGCCGCCGCTGTTGTTGGCGGCCATCATGTCTTTAAAGTCAAAGAAGGTGCGTGGCAACTTAGCGGTTTCCATGGCAGCCAAGGCTTTTTGGCTAACGGCTAAAATGGCCAAACCAGTGGTTAGCATGAAGCCTTTTTGTGAACCAGAAATTGCCGCATCAACACCCCATGCATCCATATCAAATGGCATAGAACCCAATGAGCTTACGCAGTCAACAAACAACATAGCTGGGTGCTTAGCTGTATCCATGGCGCCACGAACGCCTTTAATGTCGCTCTTAACACCAGTAGCAGTTTCATTATGAGTGGCCAAAACCGCTTTAATTTCGTGGTTGGTATCTTGGCTTAATACTTCTTCAAATTTGTCGCTTGGTGCACCGCTACCCCATGGGCATTCGATGATTTGTACATCTAGACCGTGGCGCTGACACAAGTCGATCCAACGATGAGAGAACATGCCGTAGCGAGCGATAAGTACTTTGTCGCCTGGAGATAAGGTATTACAAATAGTGGCTTCCCAACCGCCAGTACCAGTAGATGGAAAAATAATGACTTCGCCAGTTTCGGTACCAAAAACACGCTTACAGTCGCTTAGTACTGGCTTTAACATTTCAACAAAGCTTGGAGAGCGGTGATCCATGGTTTGCTGATGCATAGCATTAAGCAAGCGATCTGGAATATTAGTTGGCCCTGGAATAAATACTGGATTCTGATTGGACATAATTACCTTCTTGGCGAGGCGCCTGTAATTTAAAAATTGTTGTTATTGGTTAAAGACTGAATTCACAATATGAGTAAAAATGGCTTGCCGCAATACGGATATATTTCATATTGTGAAAACTAATGGCGTTTATTGTTTTTTTTCTTCGTAAGTAATTGTTTTGTATAGTATATTTTCTTGACTGTTTAGTCAGGATTTATAAGTTCCACAATGTGGGATGGATATGAATTTCTCATTATGTGGTTTTTTAGTAGTTTAAGTTTTATATTCCCAACAGGTTCTAACCTTTAGCGGTCAACCATATGAATAAATCAACTCTCAAATCCAAACCCGAATCGCGGATTCAGGTGATTGACCGAGCTGCCATGTTGCTTGATGCCATGTCGCGCTATTCCAAGCCGGTTAAGCTCAAAGCCTTAAGTGCAGACACTAACCTAGCCCCTTCTACGGCTTATCGAATTCTGCATTCATTAATAGATAACCGTTTTGTGGAGCGTGACCCATCTGGCGAATACCAGCTAAATGGGCGTTTGTTACGATTAAGTAATCGCCAATACACAGACATAGATTTACGCAAAGTGGCCATGCCTTATATGGAAAAGCTGCGTGATAAATTAGGCGAAACCATCAACCTTACGACTCGTGAGGGAGATGTGATCATTTATTTGGAGAAAGCGATTCCTAATAGAATGATGCATGTGCAGCAAATTATCGGTTCTCGTGCGCCCTTACATGTGACTGGTGTGGGTAAATTAATGCTGGGTATGGGGGGCATTGAAGGCATTAAAGGTTATGAGCAGCGCACCAACCTACCTGCATATACTCGTAAAACCTTCTCCACTTTAGACGCCCTAACAGAGGAATGTATGAAGTGTGTTGAGCAAGGATATGCCCTAGATAATGAAGAAGCCGAGATGGATGTGGGTTGTATAGGGGTACTTTTATATGACAGAACCGGCGGAATAGTGGCAGGTTTATCTATTTCAGCGCCTATTGAGCGTCGTAAAGATGAGTGGATTCAAGATTTAGTGGCAGCAGGCAATGAGCTATCAGCTGAACTGGGGTACACAGGTTCGTGATGAGGGGGCTCTCTTTGAAGCCACCTTTTTAAAATTACACAATAATAACGAGTTTCAACTTGCAGCAAGATTGAGTTTGCTAAGTCTAAAGATTTTATAGCGATATTTACGCAGTGCTTCAACGTATTGGTAACCGCTCAATGTGGCAGAACTTAAGCAAATGCCCGCAATTATTAGACGTAACGAAGAAAACTTAGATTACCAGGCAGAAGTAGCTGCCACCTTTTTTAAACGAATTTTATGGCTTGTGCCATTGGCTTAGCATCGAAAGCAACTTGTGGGTAATTCCCATGAGCGAATGCCTGAGGGCGTTTGTTTTTCAAGTTGAGTCTAGAAATCAATTATAATATTTAAACCATTAGGAGTAAGACACCATGTTAACTATTAATAGGCTCAGCCAAACAGAAGCGAAATTGTTAATTGATGGCGCTGTGGCGCGTGCCAATGAAATTGGCGTGCCCATGTGTATTGCCGTGACCGATGAATCGGGTGCGTTGATTGCGTTTGAACGTATGGATGGCGGTAAGATTCACAGTATTACTATTTCTCAAGATAAGGCGTTTACCGCCGCTTCGGCCCGTAAAGGTACCCATGAGTACAACAAGGCCTGCATACCTGGCCATGAGAACAACCTTTTTGGTATTCATACAGCATTGGGTGGTCGTATGTGTATTGTAGGTGGTGGCTTACCTGTGAGCTTTAATGGTGAAGTGGTGGGTGGCATAGGTGTCAGTTCAGGATCTCCTGAGCAAGATCTTGGCTGTGCTCAAGCGGGAATTGATAATTTTAATCGTGCTTGCCTATAGGTATAGCGCTTGGTCAAAATGTTCTAACAGACACGTTAAAGGAGTGTCTGTTCTGCCTTTGCTTTGTCTTTAGTCGCCCTCATGTTCCACCTATTGGACAATTTTTCCTTCATTAATAAGCCTTTTGTTCTATCTCGGCTATTCTTATTACTTGAGAGTCTTTAACTGAAAACGTGAACTTGAGGTCCACGTAGCTTCTTTTTTTTTTACATTGAATGCCTTGAATTGTAGATGCTGGAAAGTGGATGGGTGCATAGGGTATGAAAATAAAATTGAGTGTGGGTTTTGCGCTAGTTTCTACCTTTATTCAGCTTTTAATTACAGTGTTAGCCAGCGATAAAGCTGCCTCTGATGCTTTTACGGGCAGCTTAGGAGCCTCTCTATTAAGTGGCTTTATTTTGTTTGGCATTTTTTACACTCTGCTGAAATATGTAAAATTTCCAGCCTCCCATGGCTTTCCTGAAATACTTCACAAGCTTGCCAATGATGATGGCCAGTTTGATGGTGACTTGCGAAATTTTGTTAAGGATCAATCCAGCGCTAATGATGGCTCTTTACGGGGTAATTTAGCCAAATTGATTCAGCGTTTATTGGCCGTCATTGATGAAGTAAATGATGCTGCGCAACAACTTTCCGAAAATTCCAGCCGAGCCACACTTGTGGCTGAAAAAACCAGCGCGGGCATTATTAAGCAATACGATGAATCTAATTCGGTGGCGTTAACCACTGAAAACATTTCATCGGCAGTGCGCGAAGTGGCCGACAATAGTAATGCTGCTGCCGATGCTGCCAAGCAAGCAGGAGACGATGCACAGGAAGGCCAGTCAGTCATTGAAGGAGTGATTAACTCCATTAATGAATTGGCTGAAGATGTGAATAAAGCCGCCCCTGTGATTGAAGACTTGGCCAAGCAAAGTGAGCATATTGGCTCTATTGTCAGTGTGATAAGTGATATATCCGATCAAACCAATTTACTGGCTTTGAATGCCGCCATTGAAGCGGCTCGGGCTGGCGATTTAGGCCGAGGCTTTGCCGTGGTGGCTGATGAAGTTCGGGATTTATCCCGCCGTACCGCCGATGCCACCAAAGATATTCAAAAGATGATTAGCCAGTTACAAGAAGGCAGTCAGCATGCAGTAACGTCTATCATCAATGGTAAAACCAAAGCAGATGAAAGCGCCGAGCGTGCTTTAAAAGGCCGCGAGTCTTTAGGGCAAATTACCCACGCAGTATCGACCATTACCGACATGAGTATTCAAACAGCTGGTGCGGTAGAGGCACAAAGCAGTTCAACACAAAGTATTCACCAAGGGCTTAAAAACTTAACTCAGATGATTGATGACTCGGCCCAGCATTCAGAGGAAAGTGCCGCGGCGGCTCAAGAGCAAACGCTTATGGTGGATTACATGCGCGCCATGCTGAATTTAAATAACAGCGAAGTAAGTGAGCGCACCATTAGAATTTACAGCTATCAGAATATGCCGCCTTTTATTGTGGGTTCTGGCAAGGGCTTAACCTATGATTTGGCTGAATATTTAAATGAGAAACTAAAGGGTGATTATAAATTTGTGGTGTTTCGTTTGCCCAGAAACAGGGCGGACCGTTTAGTGGATAAAAACGCTAAGGGGCTGGTTCCTTGGACGTCTCCTGCCTGGCACGGGGATCCTGATGAAACTAAATATAAATGGACGCCTGGTTACACCAGTGATTCAAACTGCATTATTTCTCCTGCGTCTCAACCCTTTGAATACAATGGCCCAGACTCCATGAAGGGCAAAACCATGGGAGGGTTGATTGGTTATTTTTATTTGGGGTTAGATGATTTGGCTCAAAAAGGCGAATTTAAACGAGTTGATGTGAGTAATATAAGAGAAAACATTACCCGCTTAACCACCAATCGAATTGATACGGCGCTCGTGACAGAGTCCACTGCTCGCTACCTGGTTAGTGAGCTTAATTTAAAGGATAAAATACACTTCTCTACTAAGCACCACCAAGAGTTTAATTATCAGATGATGAGCATCGCCAATGGAGATGCCTTAAATAATAAGCTATCTAGTGTCACTAAAAACATGATGCAGGATAAAGACTGGCTGAATAGGCTGGCTAAATATAGATAACTAAAAAAATTCTGTAATTATTACTGCTTTATACCGTACTTTTTGAGGGTCAATTGCCACTGCTCACTGTGATTTAAAGAATTAACCCAGTCGGTTATAAATTTCACATGGGGTTTTAAGCTATGGCTTATAAGTAGGTGGCGAGTAAAGTCTTTAAAAGGCGAGCGCTTAAATTTACTGTGCAGAAACTGGCTATTAATCAGGTAAGCTGACCACGTTCTGCTTAAGATTGTAAAGTCTATGTAACCTGCATTGAGCTTGCGTAAATTTCTACCTAGGTCATTTACGTCTTCACGAATGATGTCACCGTCCTCCACTGCTTTGTCTATTAAGCCATATTTTCTTCCCAGCAATGCCCCCATTTTTTTACCTTTAAGTGACTCTATTCCTGTGTAGCTAATGGGGCTAGTGATCAGTGAAACCACATCGTTTCCATCTTGAAATAAACTTTCACTCCAAAAATAACGCGTTTTTTCTTTATCACCAAACCAAGCGGGGTTGACCAATAATACAATCAGCCCTTCATCAGATGTTAAGGCGTTATTGATTCTATTTCGTGGCAAGTGTTGCAGAGTAAACTGTAAAGAAGGCGGGCTGGCGGCATTAAGTTGTGCGACTAAATCAAAGGATAGTCCCTGTGTGTCAGTGATTTTAAAAGGCACTATCTCGTAATAAGAAAGCACGCGGACCATTTTAGTCTCAGCACCATGGCTAAATTGGCTCAGAATTATGAGCGTGAGGGCGAATGTTAGTTGCTTTAGCACTTTGGGCAAAACTCGCTAGCGATTAATCGACTATATTTAAGCTTAGGTAATGTGGGTCGATTTGTGAATGATATCGGCTGGATGGTATACCTATAATTTATTGCTCAGGCGTTCTTAGTCGTTGCAATGGCGTAACACCTGCAGGATGCTATTAATTAAGTTCTTAAGCTGGGGGCCAAATGGCTCATCTATTTCAATGTGACATTGTCACTGCTGAACAGCAGTTTTATTCAGGGAAAGTTAAAAGTATTGTAGTGCCCGGTGCGCTGGGCGAGCTGGGTATTTATGCAGGTCACAGTCCCCTCATCACCAAACTAAGGCCAGGTGTCGTGCGCCTTTGTTGTGAAACATTAGATGATCCTGTTCAAAGTGAAGTTATTTATTATGTATCGGGTGGCTTTGTAGAAGTGGTACCTGGCTCAGTGACAGTATTGGCTGAGCAAGCGTTACGAGGCACCGAGATAGATGAAGCCGCTGCGCTAGAAGCGAAGCGCCATGCAGAGGAACTTATGACTCACCCCACACGAGATATGGATTATGCCCGAGCCGTGGGCCAACTTGCTCAAGCCATTGCTCAGTTAAGAACCTTACAAGAAATTCGTAAAGTATTAGGCAGAGGTTAAATGACAGGGTTAGTTTGTCACAAATGATTCCACAAAGTATCAAACATCATCTTCTGGGTGCCTGATATGGCATCGCTGTCAATCACCACCACCACAGGATAGTTGTTACTGGCTAAGCTAATCATGGCGACTTTGGGTGGGTAAATAGCAATATAAGAGGCATCCCCCTCCCCTTTAAGCCATTTTCGCTCGGCCAATTCGGCTTCCTCTCCTCCTTCTCCTATGGCTAGAACTTTAACTGAAATGCCCTTCTGTATACGCAGTTTGGTGAAATTTGGAAATGGGCGGTAGATATGATCTCGTAATGCTTGAGTAGAGATAACGCGGTAGTGTTTATCTTCTTGCTTGCTGACAGTGGTTAATATGTCTCGCAATACACTTTCAACCCCGTCGTCCCCTTCGTAAAAACGCACGTTACTGGAGCTAAATTCAGGTGTGAGCTGGCTTAAGCCTGGGATGATATCTGTTTTTATTTCTAATAAGGCAAGCTCTAGGTTAATGCGCTTTTCTTCGGCCATATCCAGTAATTTATCGGGTTTTTCCGCCTGGAATACCCGGCGTTTACCTTTGGGTAAATAGTTGACGATGCCTTTATTCACCAACATTTTTAGGGTTTCGTAGGTACTGCCACGATTAAAACCGCTTTTGTCGGCAAGGTCGCGAATGGAGGAAGGGCCAAGCTCAATAAGCGCTTTATAAATGGCAATTTCACGTTCTGTTAAACCAAGTTGCAATAATGCTGATAAATTCATATGTTGTCATTTTTTTTGTGACAAAATGGATTGTTAATCGTACCAAAAACAATAGACTGGATCACTTTTTTAAAATATGTCAGATCTGTTTTGACACTTAAAGAATAATAAAAGTAGTTAAGTTAAATAGTTAAGCAATAAGTATTAGTAAATGTTACTCGGTTGCACAGATATAAGAGATACCCGTTATGAATATTGATGTTGTGGTACTGGCAGCAGGACAGGGTTCGCGTATGAAAAGCGACCTTCCAAAAGTGTTACACCCCATTGCTGGCAAGCCCATGCTGGCTCATGTATTAGATTGTGCTCGCAGTGTTGACGCTAATGATCTTCACGTAGTGGTGGGTCACGGTAGCGATAAAGTTAAAGCGGCCTTTGAAGGTGCCAACGATATTCAATGGGCTTTACAAATTGAGCAAAAAGGCACGGGCCATGCTGTTAAAATGGCGCTAGATAATCTAGCTAAAAGTGGTATTACCCTTATTTTATATGGTGATGTTCCTCTGATTCAAAGCAATACTTTGCAGGCTTTGAATAATTTGGTGTCGCCAACACAAATGTCGTTATTGACGGTAAATATGGATGATCCCAGCGGTTATGGTCGAATTGTTCGAGATGAAAATGGCAAGGTAACCAGCATAGTCGAGCATAAAGATGCTAATGCTGCTCAATTGAGCATAAAAGAAGTGAATACAGGCATTATGGCGGTGCCTACAGAAAGTTTACATAAATGGCTGCCGCAGTTATCAAGCGATAATGCTCAGGGGGAATATTACTTAACAGATGTGATTGCCATGGCAGTTGAGTCGGGCTTAAACGTTGAAACATTGCAGCCAGAATTTGCCGAAGAAACTTACGGGGTGAATAACCGTGCCCAGCAAGCGGAATTAGAGCGCTGGTATCAAGCTCGTTTGGTGAACGAATTAATGACTCAAGGAGTAACCGTATTAGACCCAAGTCGTTTGGACATTCGCGCATCGGGTGCTGGAGTGAATGTAGGCAGGGATGTGGTCATTGATGCCAATGTTATTTTAGAGGGTGAAGTAATGTTAGGCGATGGAGTTCAAATTGAAGCCAACAGCATCATAAAAAATTCTTCTATTGCCGCAGGCAGTGTGGTGAAAGCCTTTAGTCATATCGAAGATGCTAACGTGGCTCAAGGGTGCGACATAGGGCCTTATGCGCGTCTTCGCCCAGGCGCTATTTTAGAAAATGGTGCAAAAGTAGGTAACTTTTGTGAAGTGAAAAAGTCAGTGATTGGCGAAGGCTCTAAAGTGAATCACCTCACTTACATAGGTGACGCAAGCATTGGTAAAAATGTAAACATAGGCGCAGGTACCATTACTTGTAATTATGACGGGGTGAATAAATTCAAAACCCAAATTGAAGATGGCGTGTTTATCGGTTCAAATTCGTCGCTGGTGGCACCTGTGGTTGTGGGTGAAAATGCCACGGTGGGCGCCGGCTCAACTATTACCAAAGATGTAGCAGCCAATAAATTAGCAGTAGCTCGTGGTAAGCAAGTTAGTTTGAATTGGCAGCGTCCTAGCAAAAAATAGCTTCTAGGCTTGCCATATTAATTGCTATTAAATTTGCTTTTTCATTAGTAAAAGGGCCTTAGGTTTATGGCCCGTGTTATTAGAATATTAGGGATATAAAAAGAATGTGCGGAATTGTTGGCGGCATTGCTAAGCGAGAAGTAAGTGAAATTTTATTGGAAGGGCTGCGTCGCCTTGAATACCGTGGCTACGACAGCGCTGGCCTTGCTGTATTAACCGATGCGGGCATCATTGAGCGCTGTCGTCGTATGGGTAAAGTGAAAGAATTAGAAACTGGTTTAGAAGCCAACCCCTTTAATGGCAATACGGGTATTGCTCACACTCGTTGGGCAACCCACGGTGTCCCTTCAGAGGCTAACTCTCACCCGCATATGTCAGGTGAGCGCTTGGTGATTGTTCATAATGGTATTATTGAAAATCACGAAACATTGCGCCGTGAATTACAAAGTACTGGTTATGAGTTTTCATCGCAAACCGATACGGAAGTGATTGTTCATCTAATTCATCAAAACCTGCAAAAAACATCCTCATTAACAGACGCTGTTAAAGAAACCATTAAACGCTTAGATGGCGCTTATGCATTGGGTGTAATAAGCGCAGATCATCCAGGCATTTTAGTGGCTGCTCGTCAGGGCTCACCTTTAGTGATTGGTGTAGGCAGTGGCGAGCATTTTATCGCATCAGATCAATTGGCATTATTGCAGGTGACGGACCGTTTTATTTTCCTAAATGAAGGAGATGTTGCTGAACTTGCAACCGATCATTTACATGTGTGGGATAAAGATAATCGCGAAGTAGTCCACGATGTAAATGTGTTTACCCATAAATTGGGCACAGCCGATAAAGGCGAATACCGTCACTATATGATGAAAGAAATTTACGAGCAGCCTAATGTTGTGCGTAATTGTCTTGAAGGGCGTATTAGTGAAACTCGGTTATTAGAGCAAGCCTTTGGGGTAAAAGCCAAAGAAGTGTTTGATAAAACCAAAGCCGTACAAATTATTGCCTGCGGTACCTCTTATCACTCTGGTTTAGTAGCTAAATATTGGATTGAATCTTTGGTGGGCATTCCTTGCCAAATAGAAGTGGCTAGCGAATACCGTTATCGTAAAACAGTGGCCTTACCAGATAGCTTATTCATTACCATCTCTCAGTCTGGCGAAACAGCTGACACTTTAGCGGCTCTTCGTAAAGCTAAGGAAATTGGATTTACTGCAAGCCTGTCTATTTGCAATGTTCCTGGCTCGTCTTTAGTGCGTGAATCAGACTTGGCTATCATGACGAATGCTGGTCCTGAAATTGGTGTGGCGTCTACTAAGGCGTTTACTTCGCAATTAATCGCTTTGATGATGCTGACCATTGCCCTTGGACGCCGTCATGGATTAGTTGAGCAGGTTGAAGAGGAAATTGTTAAAGAGCTTTCTAAAATGCCGGAGCTAATAGAAAAATCTTTGGCCATGGATAGCGACATTGAAAAAATGGCTCAAGCGTTTGCTGAGAAACATAATAGTTTGTTTTTAGGGCGCGGTGCCATGTACCCCATCGCGATGGAAGGGGCGCTTAAACTAAAAGAGATCTCCTACATTCATGCCGAAGCCTATCCAGCGGGTGAGTTAAAACACGGTCCATTAGCGCTTGTGGATAAAGATATGCCCATCGTCACAGTGGCGCCCCACAATGAGTTATTGGATAAACTTAAATCTAATCTTGAAGAAGTGCGGGCTCGCGGCGGAGAGTTGTTTGTATTTGCCGATGAAAAGGCCAATATTGCCCCGGCGGATGGCTTAACAGTATTAAGCATGCCATCGGTGAGCGACTTGATGGAGCCAGTTTTATATATCATTCCACTTCAATTGCTTAGCTATCATGTGGCGGTCTTGAAGGGGACCGATGTGGACCAGCCGCGTAATCTAGCCAAGTCAGTAACCGTAGAGTAATTGAAACAGGGAAGCTACTCGACTTTGGCTCCTGCGTCGTTCTATTGACTGCATCGATGCAGTCATGCGCTTGACCTCTTTATTTTGAAGAGGTGCGTTAAAAAATAGGTGATAGATCCTCACTTAGACCACCAAACTCCAGTCTCTCGCCTATTTTTGTGCCTTGTCACCTAGACTGGTCGGAAGAGCTTGAGGGCTAGTCAATTTTTACTTAGAGAAATAGATGAAGCAGTTATTAATTATTTGTTTAATATTATGGCCCTGCTTATCAAATGCGAAAGGGGCTTATTTAGGAGGATTAAAAAACGATGCAGGTAAAACTTTTGTAGGTGAGTATGGAATATATGGCAATTATAAGCCGGATGTTTTGTTGCATGGCTCTATTATGGCCTTTAAACTTAAAGACGAACAGTATGACGGAATAAATGTCAGCGCAAGCATGTCGTTTGGTAATACTTTTCAATCTTATTTTGGACTGGGTGGGCTTCTAAGTATTCATGAGGGTTGCAATGAAGTGGATGAAGGGTTCTGTAATACAAAATTTACGTTTGGTGTATATCCTGAAATCGGCCTGAATGTATTCCTTAAAAATATTAGCATTGGTATATATGGTCGTTATTATATAATGAATGATAATGAGGTTGATGAATATAAAGTTTATGGTTTAAAAGTTGGATATGGAATATAGGCTTCGAGTTTCCTAGAAAAATGCAGTTGCGTACGGTCTGTTATATAATCAGTCGAAACATTAGAAGCGCACCTCATGACAGATCAATCGATAACCCCCCCCAAAAACATCGCTTTTTTTCGCCTGTCAGCTCTTGGTGATGTGGTGCTTGCCATTCCGTTAATTCGGTCCATTCAAAAACAGTGGCCTAATTGTAAAATCATTTGGATAACCAGCTCGGCAGTTTATCCCTTACTTGAAGGCTTAGAGGGGGTTGAGTTTTTGGTGATTAAAAAGCCGCAAAAAATTAAAGACTACCTTTCGTTACGCCAGCTTTTTAAAGAATATGAATTTGATATATTGCTGGCGGCTCAGGCCAGTTTTCGCACCAATCTAATTTATCCATTTATTAATGCCAAGCGAAAAATCGGCTTTGATAACGGTCGAGCTCGTGACTTACACTCTTGGTTTGTGAAAGAGCAAATAGAACCTCGTGATGAACACCTAGCAGAAGGCTTTATGGGGTTTGCTAAAAAGCTTGGAATTGAAAGCCATGAGCTAAGCTGGGAATTGTCGGTGAGTGAAGAAGATAAGGCATGGGCGAAACAGCAACGAACACAACCTAAATACATTGCTATTAATGCGGCGGCCAGTAAAAGTGAGCGTACTTGGTCGGCTCAAAATTATGCTTCATTAATTGATGAGGCTTTTGAAAAATACCAGCTACAAGTAGTCTTAACCGGCGGTCCAGCGGAAAATGAGATTAACTTAGCTGGGGAAATTCAATCGTTGGCTAAGACCCCAATTGATAATTTAGTGGGTAAAACCAAGCATAAGCAAATAGCCGCTTTATTGGGCGAAGTCGATTGTTTAATTGCGCCAGATACCGGGCCTGCTCATATTGCAGTGGCCATGCATACACCTGTTATAGGCTTATATGCAGTAGCTCGTTCTGGCTTGTCAGGCCCGTATCAAACCCCTGATTACACGGTGGACAAATATCCCCAGGCTCTACAACAGTATTTAGGTAAAGCACTAAAAGACGCTGGCTGGCATGAGCGTGTTCATCATGAAAATGCCATGGATCTAATTACAGTGGAGGATGTGATGATGCAATTGGGTAAGGTGTTCAATCGAGAGGTGTGAATAACTTAAGTAAGCCCATTTTAATGGACTTACTTAGTATTGATTGCTCTATCTAAAATCAAGTTCAACTCATTTTTTAGGAGGTGCTTCAAAGATTCTAATGGCTTGCTCGCCTTCATCTCGCAGCGCCTTACCTTCTGGGCTAACCCGTGTTTCTAACTGCGCCGCTGGGTTCACCTCTTCTTTCATTACATCGCTATAGCCACAAGCCACGCATTCACGGGTTTCAACATCTTCTTCATTTCGATACATGACCAACTTGTCCATTTCTGAACACTTTGGGCATACCGCACCGGCAATAAATCGCTTGCTTGCTTTAAACATGGTGGCTCTCAATGAATAGATTTAGATAATTAACGCCATTATAGCCATTCATGGTGTGGCTGTCAGATGCAGTATTTTCTAGTAATACTGCATCTATACTGTGGTCTAAGTACAAGCTTGTATGTTCCCGACACAAATCAAGTACCTAAATCCCTTTAGGCAATACCGCTATGGCGTAGTAATGCATCTACGCTGGGTTTGCGGCCTCGGAAATTCTCAAACAAAATTGCAGCGTCTTCAACACCACCACGGCTTAGGATCTCATTGAAAAATGACTGGCCAGTTTCTTTATTGAAAATACCCTCTTCTTCAAAGCGACTAAAGGCGTCACTGCTTAAAACCTCGGCCCATTTGTAGCTGTAGTAACCCGCGCTGTAGCCCCCTGCAAATATATGGCTAAAGCCATGCTGGAAGCGATTAAAATCAGGGGCGGGTACCACGCTGACTTTTTCACGTACTTCATTTAAAACAGCTTGAATATCTCGCGGATTTTCTGGGTTGTAATTCATGTGCATTTTAAAATCGAATAACGAAAACTCCAGTTGTCGAACCATGGTCATGGCACTTTGGAAGTGTTTGGCGTCCAGCATTTTATCCAATAAATCTTTAGGTAATGGCTCACCTGTGTCCACATGGCCACTAATAAAGGCAAGGGCTTCAGGTTGCCAGCACCAGTTTTCTAGAAATTGACTGGGCAATTCAACCGCATCCCAAGCAACGCCATTTATGCCACTTACCGCGGCGGTATCCACCTGGGTAAGCATGTGATGAATGCCATGGCCAAATTCGTGGAATAAGGTCGTCAGCTCATTGTGATTTAACAGCGCAGGCTGATCACCCACTGGCGCGGTAAAGTTACAAACAAGGTAAGCCACCGGAATTTGCATTTCACCATTTTGCTGCACTCGGCGCACTCGGCAATCATCCATCCAAGCACCGCCGCGTTTTTTACCTCGTGCATACATGTCTAAATAAAACTGCGCCACCAACTGGCCATCTTTAGAGATTTTAAATAACTGCACATCTTCTTGGTAAAGGTCTTCGCCTTTAACTTCTTCAATTTTTATATCAAACAAGCGCTTGGCTACTTCAAATAGGCCTTCAATGACTTTCGGGGCTGGTAAATAAGGGCGAATTTCTTCTTGGCTGACACTAAATCGGGCCAGTTTTAGCTTCTCACTATAATAGGTCACATCCCAAGCATTGAGGTTTTCTACACTGTGTTTTTGCTTGGCAAACTCTTTTAGTTCTTTAAACTCTTGTTGCGCTTGCTGATGGCTTTTCGTGGCAAGGTCTTCTAGGAACTCAATGACTTGCTCTTCAGATTCTGCCATCTTAGTGGCTAGGCTGTATTGTGCGAAATTGTTAAAGCCCAATAACTTTGCTAACTCATGGCGCAGGGCCAATATCTCTTTCATATTTTCGCTGTTATCAAACTCCCCTGCATTAGGCCCTTTGTCTGAGGCACGGGTGCTAAAAGCGGTGTACATTTCTTCTCGTAATTCAGGGTTATCACAGTAGGTCATGATGGGCAGGTAACAGGGAAAATCTAATGTGAGAAGAAAGCCTTGTTTATCTTGAGCATCAGCGGCTTGTTTGAAGCCTGCTAGGGATGACTCCGGCACTCCTGCTAATAAGGCTTTATCCTCAATTAATTTTGACCATTTATTGGTAGCATCTAATACGTTTTCCCCAAACTTACTGGATAGCTCGCTTAAACGAGATTTAATTTTCCCATAGCGCTTTTTTTGATCATCGCTTAAATCCACTCCGGCTAAGTGAAAGTCCCTTAGAGAATTGTTGATGGTTTTTTGTTGGGCAAGCGTTAGGGTGGCAAATTGGTCACTATCTTTAATGGCTTGATAGGCTTGCTGTAGGGCTTTATTTTGACCCAGTTCGGTACTGTAAGCTGATAATTTAGGCAGACAGGCATTGTAGGCCTCACGTAATTCATCACTATTCATGGTGCTGTTTAAGTGACCAATTGGTGACCAAGCTTTGCTTAGAGTGTCGTCTAACTCTTCAAGGGGAGCCACCAAGTTGCTCCAAGAAGGTTGAGTTTGTTTGGTTAATTTATTAACGGCTTCTAAATTATCTTGAAGGTGTTTAGAGATAGCCGTTTCAATTTGATCTATTTGCACTTCACTAAATACGGGTAACGCTTTGGGTTCAAATAAGGTATTGCGTGGTACATTAGACATAATTAATGGCCGGCCGTGAGTAATAGTCTTTATGTTGGGCCGCAAAAAAAGAATTCAAGCGTGAAGGCGCAGCTGGAGTAAATTTCATGACAAAATCCTTACGAAGCTTTAAAGGCATGAAGCCAAAACTCGGATCTGACGTTTTTGTGGATATAACGGCTACCGTCATAGGTAATGTTGAGTTGGGGGATGATTCTTCTGTGTGGCCTAACACCGTGATACGCGGTGATATGCATAAAATCAGTATTGGGAAGCGCTGCAGTATTCAAGATGCCTCTATTCTTCATATCACCCATGCCAGTGAATATAACCCAGGGGGGTACCCTCTTAATTTAGGGGATGAGGTCACGGTTGGGCATATGGCCATGCTTCATGGTTGTACCATTGGTAATCAAGTATTGATTGGTATGCAGGCCATGGTGATGGATGGCGCAGTGATCGAAGATAAAGTGGTATTAGGAGCAGGAAGTTTGGTGCCGCCAGGTAAAGTTTTGCAAAGCGGTCATTTATATGTAGGTCGGCCTGCTAAAATGGTGCGTGCATTAACGGAAAAAGAATTGGCTTATTTTTCCTATACCGCTGGAAACTATGTAAAATTGAAAAATGAGCACATGGAAGAAGAGACTACAGGGGTTGGTAGTTAAAAAGAATTAGTTAGCTGAGTCCCACTTCACATTAACCAGTACATTTGTCTGATTTAATTTGTGGGACCCTTTGTTATTGTTCGCGCTCATTTTTCATCTTCATTATTTGTGTTCAGGATGAACCATGCAAAATATTTATGTTATTTTTATCATTCTCGCCTGTTTACTGCTGCCTAGTTGGTTGTATGCAAAAGATATTATCCCTCAGTTAACATTGGCTAAAAACTTCAAAGACAGTATTGCCACCCAAGCTTATTGGGTGAGTGAAAAGCTGGATGGAGTTCGTTGCTATTGGAATGGCCAGCAACTCCAAACTCGCTCAGGGCGAGTCATTCATTCACCGAACTGGTTTACTGAAGGTTTCCCAAATCAAGCCCTTGATGGCGAGCTATGGATTAAACGTGGTGGTTATCAGCTATTAACGAAAGCCGTCCTTGATAAAAAGCCTGATGACAAATTGTGGCAGCAAGTAAGTTACCAAGTGTTTGACTTACCACACAGCAACATGCCGTTTGAAATTAGGCAGAACAAACTAAGTTCATTGGTGACTATATCTAAATCACCGTACTTAAAGAGAGTCGCTCAAAAGAAAATGGAAAGCCTAATCGCTATAAAATCTTATTTACAGGAAGTAGTAGATAAAGGCGCTGAAGGATTAATGCTTCGCAAGCCAGCCAGTTTATATGAAGCCGGTCGCAGTGATAACTTACTTAAACTAAAACTGCGTCAAGATGCGGAAGCTCGAGTTATTGCTTATCAGGCCGGGCGTGGGAAGTTTGAAAACATGATGGGCGCCATCTGGGTCGAAATGGCAGATGGCACTCTATTTAAAATTGGCACAGGTTTTAGTAATCAAGAGCGAAAAAATCCTCCGCCTATTGGTAGCGAAATTACCTATTCTCATCAGGGGTTTACCGATAAAGGGTTACCTAGATTTGCCAGTTTTCAGCGTCTTAAAATTAAAGAGTAAATTTTAATTGATGGTGTTGTCGAATCCAGTCGTGGTAGAAGTGGCAGATGGCACTCTATTTAAAATTGGCACAGGTTTTAGTAATCAAGAGCGAAAAAATCCTCCGCCTATTGGTAGCGAAATTACCTATTCTCATCAGGGGTTTACCGATAAAGGGTTACCTAGATTTGCCAGTTTTCAGCGTCTTAAAATTAAAGAGTAAATTTTAATTGATGGTGTTGTCGAATCCAGTCGTGGTAGAAGTGTCAGATGGCACTCTATTTAAAATTGGAACAGGTTTTAGTAATCAAGAGCGAAAAAATCCTCCCCCTATTGGTAGCGAAATTACCTATTCTCACCAAGGCTTTATTGATAAGGGCTTACCTAGATTTGCCAGTTTTCAGAGACTAAAAGTTAAGGAGTAATTTTTTATCAATCTTTTTCATTGTAGTACTTTCTTGAGGGATGTTTTAGATAATCCTACTTTTCTAAAACCTGATAGTTTAAGCGCAATAAAATTAGAGGGTGACAAATAGATTAGAATAAATCCAACTAAATGATTAGTTGGATTTATAATTAAAAAATCAAGCGGGCTCAGGAATATCTTTTTCCTCAACGAACCCCCAATTAATACCACTGGCTTTTGACATACATGGCCAGTCTTGCCAAATGTTTGTTAAGTTTCCTTGCTCCTCTTTTACGTATTGCTTAAAACTATCGCTTTCATATTCACTTTCGGCAGACATCATTTTATTCACAGTTTTGTGAACTAATTTATCCAGTTTATTTGCTAATTCTTCACCCACTAATTGATGGGCCACCACATTGGCTAGTGTCATGTCCCAAGGAATAAGTGGCAGTCCAACTCGGCTTATATAGCGATCATTTACTTCTTCAAATAACCTATGGGCTAAATAGGCTTCATCCATTAATGCCATAACACCAATATGATCATTGGGTAAGGTCGGTGGGGAAATAAAATATTCCTCTGCCACTTTTAAAAATGGAAAAACATGCACTTCAATTCCTGATCTTTGCGCGGCTTCTTTTAAGGACTGTAAAAAATCGGGCACATGATTAATATATTCTTTTAAGAAGTTAGTGAGGGATTGTAATTCGTTATCCGGTTCTATTTTCAATCGGTTGGGTAGGGTTTTAATGTGCAACTGTAAATGACGCTGCAAACATTTTGTCTTTTCTTCGTGATAAAAAGCTTGATCGATAATAGAGCGTAATGTGCTGACTCGCATGTCCGTCTCCTTTAAACCATTGGGTAATTAACTCGATCGCCATTTGAGTTAAAATGCATTTTTATATTTTTCCAATGCGGACCGTTAATTTTTATTTTCTTAGCTTATCGCTTTACTGCGTGCGTTATATTCGTATTTTATTGTTACATTTACAGTGAATATTTGTGCCCTTGGACGAGGTTTAAATTACGCAATTTATCGATTTTACTCAATGAAAAATGATAGAGCTATTAGAAGATAAAAATCTAAAAAAAATACCTTAATACGTTTTTATTTCAAGCGGGTTGTCAATGCAGTTAAGACTAGTACAGATTGTCATAACTGCCAGTTAACATGGCTTAAAAAGTGCGAAATGAGTACTAATTAACACTTTTGTTTATATTTGCTGGTAATTTCATCAATTGCCAAAAAGCACGGCCTATTAGAAAACCATAAAAGGCTAGCCATAAGCCATGCATGGGCCAGTTTTGTAGTAAAAACTGTAAGGGAAGGAACAATACAAACACAGCGAACAGCAGGCTGTTTCGCATCTCTTTTCCGGCGCCAAGGCCAATGTAAATACCATCTAGCCAATAGCAAGCAAACCCAGCTAATGGCAAAAATATCAACCAATATTCAAGTTGATCTAATAAGGCCAATACAGGTGCTTGGCTAGTCAGTAATGCGAGAATTTCTTGATGACCAATCGCCAATATGATTGTGAATAATAAGGCGCTACCGAAGCTCAATACGCCACTGGCAATGACCACTTGTTTTACTTTAATTTTGTCTTTGGCCCCCATGGCTTTGCCGACCATGGATTCAGATGCCAGTGCAAAACCATCTAGTCCATTACTGATAAACATAAGTAAATTAAACAGTATTGCATTGGCACTTAACAAAGCAGCGCTATGTTGAGCGCCTTTGCTCATGAAAAATGCAAAGGTAAAAAGTAAAAAAAAGGTTCTAACAAAAAGATGAAAATTTAAACTAATAAAACTGGCTAAGTATTTCTTTAATTCGTGAAAAGGCTGGTAATTAAAAATTCTGTCTCGGGCAAAATAAATTGCCAAAATTAATTGAAAACATTCAGATAAATTACTGGCCCAGGCAACCCCTTGGCTATTTAAATGAAAACTGTAAACAAATACGTAGTCGAGAATACCATTCAAAATATTCGTGCTGACTAACAATATTAAACTTATTTTTGTTTTACCATGGCCAATAAAGTAACCCAGCAGTGCGTAGTTTATTAAAGTCACAGGCGAAACTAAAAAGCGTGTTTGAAGGTATTCTCTTGTTAAAGGCGTTACGCCATCTACAGCGCTTACTAGGGTTAACATGACCTCAATGAGCAATGGTGAGCATGCAATTAACACCACTCCAATTGTAAACGCGAGGAAAATTGCGCAATGTAAAATAGCCATATCGCTAAAGGGTGTATGGCTGGCGTTTTGTGGCTGAGTCTGGCCAGTTACATGTTTATTATGTAAATGCTGAGCGCCCAAATGTTGAGCCACCAAAGCCGTGGTGCCCATGCGTAAAAAGGCAAAGCTCCATAACACAAATACCAGCAAACTGGCGCCCATGGCCACAGCGGCTAAATAGCGGTTATCATCTAAATGACCCAATATGGCGGTATCCACCAACCCTAATAAAGGCAGTGATATATTTGAGATCATAATGGGCAGCGCTAGGCGCCATAAAGTTTGGTAAATGCTTTTATTTTCAGTTAGCTGGGAAAACAATAGAAAAATCCGTATGGTGGCGATAAATATAATATTAGTGGTTAATTTGCTTAGGAGAAAATATGTATCAGGTCATGATGCTTTTGTTAGTGCTGCTAGTGGGTTGCAGCTCGCAATTACCAGAGTCTTATCAGCCGTTACCTAAGGTGTCGGCCATTTCTGAATTTTCACTTTACAATCAAGATGCCAAAACCATTAACAACAGCGAATTAAAGGGTCATTGGACACTGTTATTCTTTGGTTACACTTTTTGTCCTGACGTATGCCCTACTACGCTTGCAGAGCTTAATAAGGTGGCAGCCAATGTAGAAAATGATGACTTTCAGGTGGTGCTGGTTTCAGTAGACCCAGAGCGAGACAGCCCCAAGCAGCTTAAAGATTACATTAACTACTTCAACCCAAAATTTCAGGCTTGGAGTGGTGAGCTTGAGCAAATTGAAGCTCTAGCACGCCAACTACACGTGTTCTTTCAAAAGCAGCCCTTTGAAGACAGCTACCTAATGGACCATAGCTCACAAGTGGTGTTAATTAATCCAAAAGGAGAATATGTTGGTTTCTTTACTGCGCCGTTAAGCACAGAAGACATGGTCTCTTATATTAACGCTCAAGACTAATTACTCATTTTTATAATGTGAAATAAACCGCAGCTTGGTTTATTTCACATGTCCTTACGCGCGGCTTAATAATCGGTAGCTGCTTTGACTTAATAAGAAAAATAAAGCGCTAGTCAGCACGATACTGGGCCCTGCTGGTGTATCAAATTGATACGATAAACCTAAGCCAACCGCCACTGCCACCATGCTGATTAAAGTTGCCAATATGGCCATTTGCTTAGGTCCTTGGCTAAAGGGCCTTGCCGCGGCTGCGGGAATAATTAGCAAAGCGGTAATCAACAACACCCCTACCAGCTTCATGGCACTGGCAATCACCACCGCCAGCAATACCATGAATAACAACCTTAAGCGTGCTACTGGATACCCTTCTACTTGGGCCAGCTCTTCACTAACGGTTGTGGCCAACAAGCCTCGCCACATGCGGCTAAGCACTGCCAGTACCAGCACACAACCTAAGGACATAAAGAGTAGGTCTTGTCTGTCGACTGCCAGTAAATCACCAAATAAATAAGCGTTTAAATCGATGCGAACGCTGTCTACCTGGCTGATGGTCACTAACCCAGCAGCCAAAGTGGTATGGGCCATGAGCCCCAATAAGGTGTCGCTAGGAATAAAATGTTGGCGCTGTAAGCTGGCCAGTATAAGGGCCACAAATACTGCGCACAAAACAATGGCGAGGTTCAAATTCACATCAAATACAAAGCCTAAAGTCACCCCTAATAATGCGCTGTGGGCGAGGGTGTCGCCAAAATAAGCCATGCGTCTCCACACAATGAAAGAGCCCAGTGGCCCGCTCATGAGGCTTAATAACCAGCCAGCTAGTAAGGATTCAATTAACCAGCTCATGATTTATCTCCAGGCTGATGGGAGCTCTCATGAGAATGATCGCAATGCTCCCCATGGGTATGATCATGGTGGTGTGTATAAGGGGCCAAGTGGGCTGGCATGGATTTTCCAAATAGCTCTAGGTAGCTTGGGTCTTGCTGAACGGTTTGAGGGTGGCCTTCACAACACACATGGCCGTTTAAACACACCACTTTGTCGGTAGCAGCCATTACTAAATGAAGATCGTGGCTGACCATTAATACTCCACAATTGAGCTCATCTTTTAGATCGCTAATGAGATGATAAAGCTCAGATTGCCCGCTCACATCTAAGCCTTGAACTGGTTCATCTAATACTAATAACTCGGGTTTAGACAATAACGCTCTGGCCAGTAAGGCTCTTTGTAACTCGCCCCCAGACAGCCTTTGCATGGGCCGCTTTAATAAGTGTTCGATGTTTAAACGCTGGCAAACATTCATGAGCTGGCTTTTATGATATCCCCTAGCCAATTGTAAAAAGTGCTTTACTGATAAGGGGAGCGTTTCGGGCAGACTGAGTTTTTGCGGCATATAGCCAATACGCAAATTAGGCAGGCAAATTCGTTGTCCAGAGCTTACTGGGTGAAGCCCTAAAGCCAGTTTCAATAAGCTGCTCTTGCCTGCGCCATTGGGGCCAATGAGCGTAACAATCTCTCCTGCGCGCACGGTCAATTGAATGTCTTTTAAAATTGAGCGGCCCTGCAGCGTGAGGCTTACCTTATTGAGTTTTATTAAATAGTCGCTCATGAGCGCTTTATGCTTCCTCGAAGGGTTTTTTTGACGCGAAAAAATGCTCTATAGGATACCATATTAGGTTAATCAACACGTTATCGGTTTTAGGTTCTTGAAAATGCTCTTGCTACGCAGCGCTTTATTATTCCTTTTGTTATCCCCTTTATTAGCCGTAGGCCCGAACGCAATGGCTGAGCCCGATCATGCCCACAAGGAAAAGGTTAAAAATGTATTGGTGAGTATTCATCCTTTGGCTTTATTGGTGAAAAGTGCTTGGCCGCAGCTTACGGTGAGCTCTTTGGTACCGGCTAATCAATCTCCTCATGATTTTAGTTTGCGCCCCAGTGACCTAAGCAAAGTTGCTCAGGCAGACTCTGTGGTGTGGCTTGGAAGCGAGTTTGAGCCGTATCTGAGTAAGCTTATGGTTAAAAAAGGTAGTCAGGTAGATTTGTCTAAAGGTTCAGAAAGTATTGAAAAACATGAAGAGCACGATGAACACGAAAGCCATGCAAATCATGACCCCCATTTATGGCTACAACCCCAACAAATACCTGTATTATTAAGCATCATTCAAGCGCAGCTGAATTTAGCTGCTCCAGAGAACTTTTTGCTTTCTTACGATGCCTGGCTGAATCAAACCAAAAAGGACTTTAAAAAATCAAAAGATATCGGCTTTGTGAGCTTTCACGATGCATTTTATTATTGGGTAGAGTTTTTTAATTTAAAACAATTGGCAATCGTTACCCAAAATCCAGAGAAACCTGTGGGAACTCGCCATGTGGTTAAAGTACGTAATATCTTGGCATCAGGTCAAGCCAGCTGCTTATTTGTAGAGCCTCAGTTTCAAACTCGTTTATTAAATAAGCTCACCCAAGGTTTACCTGTTAACCAAGTTAAAATTGATCCAATGGCTTCCAAATACTCGATTAACAGTGAAAACTTTATGGGCTTTTATCAAGGGCTAAGTCAGCAATTTAAGCAGTGCTTCATTGAGTAATTGTTTAGTCTGATTTTTTGTTCTTTGGTATGAGTCTAAAATTGCCAAGTTTGATGAATATTAAAGTTGAATTTAAGAGCGCTATTTTAATATTTGTCAGCTAAGTGATTGAAATATAGTTTCTTTTTGATTTTCTCTATCTCTGCCCTCTTTTAATAATTACTCTTTCGGGGACTTGTCAGGGCGTGCGCTAAGTTCTAGTCTAAAATGATTGGAATAATAAGAAGCCCTATCATGTCCATCGCCAACCAAGCGATAACCGATGCCTGTTTAGAATCTCAATCATTGCTAGATTACTCAGCGGTGCGCCAAGCTAGTATTAAGCTTATTGAACCACTTACCCCTGAAGATTGTGCCCTGCAGGCCGAGGCTTTTGTCAGTCCGGCCAAGTGGCATTTGGCTCACACTAGTTGGTTCTTCGAAACTTTTATCTTAATGAACACTATTCCTGAGTATCAGCCGTTTAATGATGATTTTCAGGTGCTGTTTAATAGTTACTACAACGGTATAGGAGAGCAATTCTCTCGGCCAAAACGCCATCTTCTGTCTCGTCCATCGCTAGATGAAGTACTGGCTTATCGTCAGCATATTGATGATGCCATGATAGGTTTAAGCGAGGATCATCGCGAAAAAAATAAAGACTTTATTCAGCTTGGTTTACACCATGAGCAACAGCATCAAGAACTTTTATTGATGGATTTAAAATACTGCTTTTTTCAGAACCCGCTATTCCCTAAGTATTTAGCCAAAACAAAACATGATCCAGCGCCACTTTCCCCTATTAAGTTTGTTTCTTTTTCTGGTGGATTAAAAAAAATTGGCGCATTACCCAATACTGAATTTAGTTTTGATAATGAAAGCCCGCATCATACTGTTTTCTTACAAGACTTTTCCTTAAGTAATCGTTTAGTCAGTAATGGCGAATATTTAAAATTTATAGAAGACGGAGGCTACCAAGAGCCATCATTTTGGTTAAGTGATGGTTGGAGTCATTTGCAAAATAAGGAATCCAAAAAAAATCCTCTGTATTGGTACAAAAAAAATGAACAATGGTTTGAATTTACCCTTCATGGCTTAGTGCCACTAAATTTAAATGAGCCGGTATCGCATTTAAACTTTTATGAAGCCAGTGCGTATGCTCAATCAGTAGGTTGTCGGTTACCAAGCGAAGCTGAATGGGAAGTGGCTGCTCTTAATCAGGAAAGTTTGTTACCTTTAGATATTAACGGCTTTCATAGTTTAGGGGCAGACGATCAAGTTCCGTTAATGCAATTGTATGGTGAATGCTGGCAATGGACGCAAAGCGCTTATCAACCCTATTCTGGCTTTAAGGCCCCACAAGGAGCAGTCGGTGAATACAATGGTAAATTTATGTGTAACCAAATGGTGCTACGCGGTGGTTGTCGTTTAACACCTCAAAAGCATATACGCGCAAGCTATAGAAACTTTTTTTATCCACAAGATCAGTGGCCCATGACAGGTTTGCGTTTAGCAAAAGATTAAAAATTAAAGAATACAAGACAAGGAGAAAGTTGTGCAGAGTAAAGTTCAAGAGCGTGCAATTGAATCAGGTGATGGATTATATTTTTATGACTTTAATAGTGAAATACAAGATCAAAAAAAGGAAATATTAACAGGCTTAAAACAAAACAATAAAAAAATTTCAGCTAAGTATTTTTATGATGAAAAAGGCTCAAAGTTATTTGAAGATATTACCAACTTACCTGAATATTACCCTACTCGAACTGAAATAAGTTTAATCAACAAATATCGACAGGAAATCCTAGAAAAAGCCGGTGAACACAGTATTTTAATAGAATACGGCAGTGGAGCCAGTACTAAAATTCGTTTGCTATTAGATGCATTAAAGCCAAAGGCTTATGTGCCTATGGATATCAGTAAAGATTTTCTATTTGATTGTGCAATTGAGTTACGCAAACAATTTCCATGGTTAGAAATTCATGCCACCTGCTTAGATTATCGCCAACCTGCTACCTTGCCTGAGCGTTTACCTGACGGTTTTAAGAAAGTAGGATTTTTCCCAGGTTCAAGCTTAGGGAATTTCGCGCCAGAAGAAGCGCTAAATTTTTTAAAAGGCGTACGCACAACGGTAGGTGATAATGGGGCTTTTTTAATCGGTGTTGACTTAGTTAAAGATAATCAGGTACTGCATGACGCCTATAATGATGAACAAGGAGTCACAGCTAATTTTAATTTAAATATTCTTGATCATCTAAATAAGGTGGGAGCGGGCAACTTTAACACACAGAATTTTTCGCACCATGCCTTTTTTAATGAAGAAAAAAGCCGCATAGAAATGCATTTGATTAGTGATATTGATCAGGTGGTTTCATTATTTAATGAACGTTTAATTTTCAAAAAAAATGAACATATTATTACGGAATACAGCTATAAATTCATTCCTAGTAAATTTTCAGAATTTGCTATGCGTGCAGGTTTTGAAAGTAAACAAATATGGAGCGATGAAAATAAACACTTTGCACTATTTTGGCTGGAGGCTATTTAGTGCAAAAAATGTTTTAATAAAAATTACTGACTAATTACCACGAGCAGCTCTTTCATCACATTGGGATCTTTAAACGTTGTAAGAGCGGCATTTTGTTGTTGGGCTTGGCTTAGCAAACGCGATACCCAAAACCTTAAAACAGCTAAGCGCATAAAATCAGATAAGGCGTTCTTTTCAGAGGTGCTTAATAAACGAATCTCTTCATAACCTTTGATGATGGCGTTTTGCAATGCTTGATTAAATCCATTAGATGCTTCTTGGCACCAAGCCATAATGCAAATGGCAAGATCGTAAACCCAGTAGTCACTACCCCCAGCGTAAAAATCTATGATGCCACTGAGTGAGTTTTCGTCTGTAAACAAGCTGTTATCTGGAAATAAGTCGGCATGAATAAAGCCTTTATTTAGCCCAGAATCATCCCCCCAATTTTTCCAGCAGTTTTGTAAATAGCTTAATTGTTCAAGCATGAAGGCATTATCTGCTTCATTTAACTTCAATTGTCCGCTGTTTATTTGCTTTTGTATCCAGTAAAAACCACGATTATTATCATGACTTTGCCTAAAGCTGCTGGCAGCTATATGCATTGTGGCCAATTCTTGGCCGATGATATGGCAGTGATTAATATTGGGGGTCTCTAAGGTTTCTCCGGGTAGACAATGAAAAATAGCCGCATCTTTATTCTTAATTGAAAAGATATACTCCCCATGAATGCTTTCAATAGGAGAAGCTAATCGGCAACCTTGAGTTTGCAGGTGCGCTAATAAGGGCATAAAAAAGTTCAAATCATTTTGGCTTATTTGCTCAAAAATGGTTAGAAAATAAAATTCACGCTTACCTGACTTCTCAAGTGTGATTTTGTAATTAGTATTTTCTATGCCGGCTGCAATACCTTGGAAATCAATAAACTTCCCAAGGTCATACTGCTTAACGATCGATATGAAATCTTGTGTGTCTAACTGAGTGTATACGCTCATGAATGCCTACTAATTTGCATATGCCTGCCAGAAATTGTTACCAACTGAAAATAACCCATTTTGGAATCACTAAACTTGACTCCCCTTGGCGTTGAAAGCCTTCTTTGTGCTCATTATGTGGCACAAGATAGTACGTGGGGCCCACTTTAGGAACTACTTTGATTTCCAGTATTTGGCCATTAAGGCTGTATTCGTAAAAGGTTTTATCTTCACTGTGGGTAATAATGATGGACGGCTCTGTGTCCATGGCAAAACTGCTTATGGGTAACAGACAGGCCAATAATAGGTAAGTGCGAATTAGATTCATGATAGTCTAGCGTCCTAAATTGTATGGCGTAAAATACTGCTCTTTTGCCATTGTATCGCCACCTCCCATTAAAAGAATAGACCCATGACAGCATCCCAGAAGGTTATTTTAGTAGACGGCTCCTCTTATTTGTTCAGAGCCTTCCATGCCATACGCGAAATGAATACCTCTAAAGGTTTTCCAACCAATGCGATTCGTGGTGTGGTGAGCATGATTCGAAAGCTGCAAAAAGATTATAGCGACGCCAAGGTGGTGGTGATCTTTGATGCCAAGGGTAAGACCTTTCGTAACGACTTATACAGTGAATATAAAGCCAATCGCCCACCTATGCCCGATGATTTGCGAGTACAAATTCAGCCTATCCACGACATTATTAAAGCCATGGGTCTGCCACTATTGGTAATTGACGGCGTTGAGGCCGATGACGTCATTGGCACCCTTGCTAAAGAAGCCAGTGAAAAAGGCATTGAAACCATTGTTAGCACTGGTGATAAGGACATGGCCCAATTAGTGACCGAACATGTGTCCCTTTTGAATACTATGACCGACACTTTTATGGACGTGCCAGGAGTTTCGGAAAAATTTGGGGTGCGCCCTGATCAAATTATCGATTATTTAGCGTTAATGGGGGATAAGGTCGATAACATTCCCGGTGTTGAAAAGTGCGGCCCTAAGACTGCTGTTAAGTGGCTAGATGCTTATGGCACTTTAAAAGGTGTCATAGAAAATGCCGATCAGGTGAAAGGAAAAGTAGGTGAAAACCTTAGAAGCGCCCTTGAGCAACTGCCCCTCTCATATGAATTGGCCACCATTAAATTAGATGTGGAGCTTGAACAAAACTTAGATGAAATTACCGTCCAAGCACCCGATAACGCGGCATTATTCAAATATTTCACGGAATATGAATTCAAATCTTGGAGCAAGGAATTATCCACAGACTCTGAAGAAGAAGTAATTGTAGAAGAAACCTTAGTGGATAAAAGTTTATACACTATTTTATCCACAGAAGAAGCATTAGATGAATACATAGATCAGCTTAAAAAAGCCCCGTACTTTGCCTTCGACACCGAGACCACGAGCTTGAGTTACCGCCAAGCAAAAGTGGTGGGATTAAGCTTTGCCCTAGCACCCAATGTAGCGTGTTATATCCCTTTAGGTCACGATTACATTGATGCACCCGATCAGTTAGATCTAGATGAAACCCTGCAGAAACTAAAGCCTATCTTAGAAGATGAAAGTATTTTAAAAGTGGGTCAAAACTTAAAATACGATGCTCATGTGTTGCGAAATCATGGAATTACCTTACAAGGCATTAGCCATGACAGCATGCTTGAGAGTTACGTACTAAATAGCACCACCATCAAGCACAACATGGATGATCTGGCTAAAAAATACTTAAACCATACCTGTATTTCCTTTGAGGATATTGCCGGCAAAGGCGCTAAGCAATTAACCTTTAATCAAATAGAAATAGAAAAAGCCGCTCCTTATGCCGCAGAGGATGCTGATATTACTCTGCGTTTACATGAAACATTGAACGAGCAGCTAAAACAAAGTGAGTCGCTGCTTACTTTGTACTCAGATATCGAACTTCCACTTGTGCAAGTGCTTACTTACATGGAAGAGCAAGGAGCCATAGTAAACGCCGACAAACTTCATAAGCAAAGTCATGAAATAGAATTACGCTTAAAAGAGCTGGAAAAACAGGCGTATGATCTGGCCGGTGAAGAATTTAATTTAGCCTCTCCAAAGCAGCTACAAACTATATTTTTTGAAAAATTAGAGCTGCCTATTATTAAGAAAACACCAAAAGGTCAGCCTTCAACAGCAGAAGACGTATTGGTGGAATTAAGCCAAAAATACGAACTGCCTAAGGTGATTTTAGAGCACCGTGGCCTAGCCAAACTCAAGAACACCTACACAGATAAGTTGCCATTAATGATCGACCCAAATAGTGGTCGTGTTCATACCTCTTATCATCAAGCGGTGACTGCCACAGGACGTTTATCCTCTAGTGAGCCTAACCTTCAGAACATACCCGTGCGTAACGAAGAGGGCCGTAAAATACGTCAAGCCTTCGAGGTACCTGTTGACCATGTGATGGTGGCAGCCGATTACAGCCAGATTGAACTGCGTATTATGGCGCATCTATCTAAAGACAAAGGGTTATTGGATGCCTTCTCACAGGGCAAAGATATCCACAGAGCCACTGCCGCTGAAATCATGGGGGTAGATGAAGCTGATGTAACCACTGAACAGCGTCGTCACGCTAAAGCGGTGAACTTTGGATTGATCTATGGCATGTCTGCTTTTGGGCTGGCTCGCCAGATCGATGTGGGCCGCAAGGAAGCACAGGATTACATCAATATCTATTTCGAGCGTTACCCTGGGGTGCGCGAATATATGAATAACACCCGCGAGCTGGCCGCCAGCCAAGGATACGTGGAGACCTTGTTTGGCCGCCGCCTGCACCTGCCAGAAATTAACAGCAAAAACGGCATGCGCCGTGCTGCGGCTGAGCGAACGGCGATTAATGCCCCCATGCAAGGCACCGCGGCAGACATCATCAAAAAAGCCATGATTGATATGCACCAGTGGATAAAAACTGAAGCCCCTGATGTGCGGATGATTTTACAGGTGCACGATGAATTGATTTTTGAAGTACCTAAACAGCGTGTTGAAGAAGTAACACAGAAAATCAAAGAGATTATGGAGAATACGGTGAAGTTAGATGTGCCGCTTATTGTGGATGCGGGCATGGGCAACAACTGGGATGAAGCTCACTAATACTAAGTGGGTAATTGAAAATTAATTTAAAGCGGTTACTAACCCTATATAGCCTAATTATATTGGTCATTTTATAGTTTTTTGTAACATCGCTGGCTATTTTTGTCTGAGCTTCTAGTCTGTAAATTGAACTTACTAAGAAGGGTTCTGTCACAGTACTCGTTCTCTGAAGTTGATTTACCGCTGCCTTCGGTTATCTCCCCAGACTCCGAAGGTATTTCGAGCCCGATCGTCCTCCCCCAATGACGACCGGGCTTTTTTTATGTACAGGATGTACGGAATGACGCGGGCGCATGGATGCGCAGGAGCGGCGTTTACCAGCTGCTAAATTGTTACTTTGATAATAAAAGCTAGGATGCAATTTCTAGGGTCTGTACAGAATGTAGGGTCAGGATTTATGTTCCAGACAAATCCTAAGTACTGGCGTCCATGCCAGCAATGACGCGGGCGCATGGATGCGCAGGAGCGGCGTTTACCAGCTGCTAAATTGTT
>OJBI01000030.1_pt1 | contig 61862 bp, 44 predicted proteins | sample 1590541 | NCBI WGS metagenome assembly OJBI01 (sample SAMN05416871, study PRJEB24817) | seawater metagenome | isolation source: Sea water | place: Canada:Atlantic | collected 2013-11 | reverse complement strand
GAAAGAGTTTTGGTGGAACAAAACGTAATAAAAATCGGAGATAATAAAAATGTTTGAATTAATGGAAGACCACAACGAAGAAGCTGTCATCAAGGTTATTGGTGTTGGCGGCGGCGGTGGCAACGCTGTAGAACACATGGTTTCACAAACCATTGAAGGTGTTGAATTTATTACGGCAAATACTGACTCACAAGCATTGCGTAATTCAGCGGCTAATGTGACCTTGCAATTAGGCCACGACGTAACAAAAGGCTTAGGTGCTGGTGCTAACCCTGAAATAGGTCGTCGAAGTGCTGAAGAAGACCGAGAAACCATAAAAGAAACTTTACAAGGCGCAGATATGATCTTTATCGCGGCTGGTATGGGTGGTGGTACAGGTACAGGCGCAGCGCCTGTTGTTGCCGAAATAGCCAAAGAAATGGGTATTTTAACAGTTGCCGTAGTCACTAAGCCTTTTCCATTTGAAGGTAAAAAGCGTATGAACTATGCCGATCAAGGCATTGAGTTTTTAGCTAAAAGTGTTGATTCACTGATCACTATTCCAAATGAAAAGCTACTGAAAGTGTTGGGCCCTGGTACTAGTTTACTTGACGCATTTAAAGCCGCTAACAATGTTTTGTTAGGTGCGGTACAGGGTATTGCGGAACTTATTACGCGTCCGGGACTCATAAATGTGGATTTCGCCGATGTTAGAACTGTAATGTCTGAAATGGGAACGGCAATGATGGGGTCTGGTATAGCATCAGGACCGGATCGTGCCGAAGAAGCTGCAGAAGCTGCAATTTCTAGCCCGTTACTAGAAGATGTTGATCTAGCAGGCGCACGCGGTATTTTAGTTAATATTACAGCTGGTATGGATATCAGTATTGACGAGTTTGAAACTGTTGGTAATGCAGTTAAAGCATTCTCTTCTGAGAATGCCACTGTAGTTGTTGGTGCAGTGATTGACCCAGAAATGACAGAAGACTTACGTGTAACTGTTGTTGCAACGGGTATTGGCGCTGAACGTAAGCCTGATATTACTTTAGTGAACCCAGCGCCAGCCGTTGAGCCACAAGTAGTTGGTGGTGATTATGTACCAAGTGCACAACCTGAAGTAAAAGCTAACCCGGTAACTATGCCGGAAGCTAATGCCCAAACACAGAAAGTGGCAGCTACAGAACTTGATGATTATTTAGATATCCCAGCATTTTTACGTAAACAAGCGGACTAAAACTTGCTTGTTTAATTTCAGTTGTAATGACTGTAAATGTTGATATTTTGATTTTGTTAGGCTTTTTTGCTATATTACGCCTCCGCTTAATTCCGGTGGGTGCTAATAGAGCGCAATATAGGCTTAAGAAGGCTATTTATGATTAAACAACGTACAATAAAAGAAAATGTCTCTGCCATTGGTGTAGGGTTACATAAAGGTGAAAAGGTGCAGATCACTCTCCGTCCTGCTCCTGCTAACACCGGTATTATTTTTCGCCGAGTTGATTTAGATCCCGTTGTCGATATTCCAGCGACACCGGAAGCTGTTGGTGAAACGACTTTATGTACGTGTTTAGTGAATGAGCAAGGTGTTCAGATTTCCACCGTCGAACATCTGCTTTCTGCTGTTGCAGGACTAGGCATTGACAACCTCATCGTTGAAGTTGATTCGCCTGAGATTCCAATTATGGATGGCAGTGCACTACCTTTTGTTTATTTAATTCAATCGGTTGGCATTGAAACATCAAATGTTGCTAAGCGCTTTCTACGAATTACCAAAACCATTCGTGTTGAAGAAGGCGATAAGTGGGCGGAATTAAGACCTTATGAAGGCTTTCGCGTAAATTTTGCTATTGAGTTTGAGCACCCGGTAATTGCTAATACCTGTCAAACTATGAGTATGGACCTTTCAAGCTGTTCTTTTATTAAAGAAATAAGTCGTGCCCGTACTTTTGGTTTTATGAAAGACATTGAGTTTTTACGCTCTCATAACTTAGCTTTAGGTGGCAGTTTAGAAAACGCCATCGTACTAGATGAATATCGTATGCTTAATAAAGACGATTTACGTTACGATGATGAGTTTGTTAAGCATAAAATTCTTGATGCCATTGGTGATTTATACATGGGTGGTGTCAGTATTTTGGGTGAATTAAACGCATTTAAATCAGGGCATGGTTTAAATAACATGTTGCTTCGTGAAGTGTTCAAACAATCTGAATCTTGGGAATGGGTTACTTACGAAGATACCGTAGAGTCACCTATTCAATTTCAAGAATTAACTGCTGCGCCTTTTTAGTTACTGTTCCGCATCCAGTTGATTAAAACCAGTCATTTGACTGGTTTTTTTGTATTCGAAGTACAGGAATTATAGCTACTTATTAGCGTGAGCTGCGAGTTTTTCTAATTTTTTTCGTAAGCTATCAGGAGCGTTTTTCGCCACTGCTAATAATTGCTTGGCAGTGGCTTGAGAGATAGAACTATTTGTTGCTTCAGGAATAACCGTTTTTTCAGGTACTTTGGTACGATATGGCGTAACTTTAATTTCAATTTGATTAAATTGATTTTCGGTAACTTGCGTTAACTCTCGGCATATGTTCATGCGCTCAAATTGTAACCTTTGGCTCCATACGGCCGAATTAACCTCAATAACTAAAGACTTACTCTTAAAGTTGGCTATTTTCCAGACATCTTCTGGCAGGTCAGGGCATATTTGTCGTACAATATCCGACAAAATGGTTAAAGAGTTGGTTTTTGCCGTTATTTGTGCCAAAGTGCCTGACGTTGAATTAAACAGGGCTGACATATCAGTAGGTATTTTAGATTTACGTGCCATAGGTCAGCTCTTGAACAAACGATGAATAAGATATGAGTTTAACACTACTATACCGCGGAAAAAATGTTAGATTTTCAATGAAGCTAAATAAACTTCATTGGCTGTCGGCATTAGCCGTATTTGCGCTAATTTCTGGTTTTATAGTCCATTTAGTTGCTTCTTCAGACGACATCCCTAAAAGTCCAGAATATCACTTATCTAGCTTACCAAGTATTGATGGACCGGCAGTTAATAGCGATCAAGTTACCGCAGTAACGATGAAGTTAGCAGAACTACAAAGCCAAGTATTACGTTTAAATGCTTTGGGAGATAGATTGGCGGAAGATGCCAGTATTCCTGACAATGAGTTTAATTTTGAGCAGTTACCACCCAGTGGTGGACCTATGATACAAAGCGAAGTTGAGCCGAAAAAGGATCTAGCAGAGTTATTATCAAGTATTGCCGCACTTGAAAATACGCTTGCTCATGAAGAAAAACAATTAAAAATGCTTGAATCTATCGCCTTCGGTCACCATATAGAAAATACACGTTATTTATCTGGTCGACCAATAACCAAAGGTTGGTTGTCTTCATACTATGGTACGAGGAAAGACCCTTTTAGTGGCAAACCTGCTATGCACAAAGGTGTTGATTTTGCCGGCAGTGAGAATGCTGACATTATCGCAACAGCTTCAGGGGTAGTTAGCTGGTCGGGTGAACGCTATGGTTATGGCCAATTAATAGAAATTAATCATGGTGACGGTTTAAAAACTCGCTATGGTCACAATAAAGAACTTACGGTTTCGGTAGGTGATGTGGTAACAAAGGGTCAAGTTATTGCAAAAATGGGTAGTACTGGACGTTCTACAGGGCCACATGTGCATTATGAAATATTGCGCAATAATACCCAAATAGATCCAATGAAATACGTATATAGAAAAGCAAAAAAATAGCTTTAGTGAGAATTTCAGTTGTTTAAAATACAACTGCCATTACAATGCTAGGCAACTTTATGTGATCGGGCCCACCGATCATTTTATTTTCAGCGGAAGATTTTCTTCTCAATATGGTTTAACACGATGTTTGTAAAGTTAATGACAAAACTGTTTGGTAGTCGCAACGATCGATTACTTAAACAAATGCGCAAAGAAGTAACAAAAATTAATGCTCTAGAACCGGTTTTTGAAGCATTAAGTGATGAAGAATTAAAAGCCAAAACCGCTGAGTTTAAAGAACGCTTAGCACAAGGCGAAACCCTTGACGCAATATTACCTGAAGCATTTGCTGTCGTGCGAGAAGCAAGTAAACGTGTGTTTGGCATGCGCCATTTCGACGTACAAATGATCGGTGGTATGGTACTTAATTCTGGCAAAATTGCCGAAATGCGTACCGGTGAAGGTAAAACACTAACGGCAACGCTACCGTCATACCTAAATGGTTTAACGGGTAAGGGTGTTCATGTTATTACTGTTAATGATTATTTAGCGACACGTGATGCTGATTGGAGTCGTCCATTATTTGAATTCTTAGGCATGACCGTTGGTTGTAATATTGCGGGTATGGCGCCAGGCGATAAACAAGCCGCGTATAACTCAGATATTACTTATGGTACTAACAATGAATTCGGTTTTGATTACTTACGTGACAACATGGCATTCTCGCCAGAAGAGCGCGCGCAAAAGCCATTGCACTTTGCCGTTATTGATGAGGTTGATTCAATATTAATTGATGAAGCACGTACGCCGTTGATTATTTCAGGTCAAGCGGAAGACAGCTCTGAATTATACCGAAATATTAACCTTGTTGTGCCTACGCTAGAGCAGCAAGAAGAAGAAGATAAAGAAGGTGAAGAAAGCACTGGCGACTTTACCGTTGATGAAAAAGCCAAGCAAATTTATTTAACCGAACGTGGTCAAGTTCATATTGAAGAAATTATGCTTGAAAAAGGGCTAATGCAGCAAGGGGATTCATTATTCTCAGCAGCAAACATTACCTTACTTCATCATGTAATGGCAGCTTTGCGTGCCCATAAACTCTTCCAAAAAGACGTTGACTATATTGTTAAGGATGGCGAAATCGTTATCGTTGATGAGCATACTGGCCGTACAATGGAAGGTCGACGCTGGTCTGAAGGATTACACCAAGCAGTTGAAGCTAAAGAAGGTGTAGATATTCAAAATGAAAACCAAACTCTAGCCTCTATTACCTTCCAAAATTTCTTCCGTATTTACGAAAAGCTATCAGGTATGACGGGTACGGCTGATACTGAAGCATTTGAATTTAATCATATTTACGGTTTAGAAACGGTAGTTATTCCTACCAACCAGCCAATGGTTCGTAAAGACATGCCTGATTTAATTTATTTAACGGCAGAAGAGAAATTTGAAGCAATTCTAGAAGATATTAAAGATTGTGTTGAACGTGGTCAGCCAGTACTAGTTGGTACCATAAGTATTGAAACTTCTGAATTTCTATCTTCATTTTTGAAGAAAGCAAAAATTAAGCACAAAGTACTTAATGCTAAATTTCATCAACAAGAAGCTGAAATTGTTGCCGATGCTGGTAAAGTTGGTGCAGTAACTATTGCCACTAACATGGCTGGTCGTGGTACTGATATTGTATTGGGCGGTAACTTAGGCTCAATGCTCGCTAAACTTGATAATCCAAGTGATGAACAAGTTGAAAAAGTTAAAGCAACATGGCAAGAAGAGCATAATAAAGTTTTAGAACTTGGTGGCTTACACATTGTTGCGACAGAGCGACATGAGTCACGTCGTATTGATAACCAGCTACGTGGTCGTTCAGGTCGTCAGGGTGATGCAGGTTCAACACGTTTCTATCTTTCAATGGAAGATGGATTGATGCGTATTTTCGCCTCAGAGCGCATTACTAATATGATGCGTAAACTGGGTATGGAACGTGGTGAAGCAATTGAACATCCGTGGGTAACGAAAAGTATTGAAAACGCGCAACGTAAAGTTGAAGGTCGTAACTTTGATATTCGTAAACAGCTTCTTGAATTTGATGATGTATCAAACGATCAACGTAAGGTTATTTACGAGCAACGTAATGAGTTAATGGACGAAGCTGATATTGCTGAGGTTATTAAAGCTATTCGCGCTGACGTAGTTAATGGTCTAGTTGACCAACATATTCCACCACAGTCTTTAGAAGAAATGTGGGATGTTGAGGGCTTAGAAGAGCGTCTTAAAGGCGAGCTTACCATTGAACTACCACTTGCAAAATGGTTAGAAGAAGACTCTAAGTTACATGAAGAAACTTTACGCGAGAAAATTGCTGAAGAAGTAGAAGCAAGTTACAGCACCAAAGAAGAAATGGTTGGCGCGGAAGTTTTACGTCAGTTTGAAAAAGCTGTAATGTTACAAAGTTTAGATTCGCACTGGAAAGAGCATTTGGCTGCGATGGACCATTTACGCCAAGGTATTCATTTACGTGGTTATGCACAAAAGAATCCTAAGCAAGAATATAAGCGCGAATCATTTGAGCTATTTTCAGAACTACTCGAAAACTTAAAATATGACGTCATTGGCATTTTAAGTAAGGTGCAAATTAAAGCTGAATCTGATGTTGAAGCAGTTGAAGAGCAACATAGAAAAGCTGATGAAGCGCCAAAAGAGTTTAAACATGAATCTGCTTCAGAGCCAGAACAAGCTGCGATGCCACGTGTTGGCCGTAACGAACCATGTCCTTGTGGTTCAGGTAAGAAATATAAGCAGTGTCACGGTAAGTTAACTTAAATAGCACTGAATAGCATAAGTGAAATGAATGCCAGTCAAATGACTGGCATTTTTATGTTCAGGAAGAACGGTATGATGCGCTCACATGGATGTGAAAGAGTATTGATGTTTGTGACGAGCGGTATTATGCGATCACACGGATGTGAAGAAGCGTTCATGTACAGCAGGACTTAAGCCGGCAGTATCGATTATATTCAAAAAGGGTTATAAAAATGAAAACAGTACATGTTGCAGTTGCCGTAATTAAGCAAGGTGATGAATTTTTTCTTACCAAACGACTTGCAGATGCACATCAAGGTGGTAAATGGGAATTTCCTGGTGGTAAAGTTGAAGACGGTGAAACTGTGCATCAGGCGTTGTTTCGAGAGCTAAAAGAAGAAGTTGCCATTGAAGTGTTAACCTGTACGCCGTTAATAAAAATTAGCCATGATTACGGCGATAAAAAGGTACTGCTAGATGTGTTTATTGTTGATAATTTTACGGGACAAGCAAAGGCGTTAGAAGGGCAGCAAGAGGGCTGGTTTACCTTAGCGGCGTTTGAGCAATTAACTTTTCCAGCCGCTAATCAAGCAATAATTGAAAAGCTTCAGCAATATTATAGTGGTGAACTATAAACGGTAGATACTTAACCTGTTTAACATTTATTCAGGTTCAACAAAAAACTTATTATGCTGCAAAAACTCATCTTCCAGTGCATCTAACATCTCTTCGTTTAGCTCTACAGCACCTTGCACTGGCTGGCTTATTTTATGATTCTCGTCGGCCCAATCACCAACATCAATTAATTGGCAACGTTTACTACAAAATGGCCTGTGTTGACTTTCTGCTTGCCAAATAACTTCTTTTTTACAGGTTGGACATGGAACTTTAAGAGTCATTGTCTGAGGTACTTACTAATGTATTTAGCGCTTATTATAAGAAAAATCTGCTAGTGGCGCTATTAAATTAACATTGAGCCAATTGGAAACTCATTGCTTGCTTGGCATATTTCCGGCCAGACTCTTCACACGGTAAGACGAAGCGAATTGAATAACGAAAGCGATTGCCACTCACTGTTGGATAACAAGCTAGCTTAGCGTTTATTCTTATACGCAATAATACTAGGCCTTCACCACTGTCTTGATAAAAGCCACTCTCAGTATTAATAGTGGTAAATTCTGCCCGCTGTCGAGTAAATTTCAAAATTAAAGCCAGTGCTTGGTTAATTTGCGCTAATGATGAAAGCCATTGCTGGCATTGCTGTTCGGTGTACTTTGATGCTTGGTTAAGCCAGAATTGTAGCTGAGGAAGATCAAAATGAGAACTGCCACCTTGAATGGCGAAGCGTTGCTTTAGACCACATAAAAACTTATCGTCTTTTAATTGTAGCCAATGAGGTGATGCTTTTTTTAGCTGACTTGATAAAGCAATGGTACTGCGTAGGTTTTCCTCAATGATGGTACTATCAACAGCTGGAATTTGTGACCAAATAACTAAATTTTGCTCAAGCTTTTCTAAGTCTTTTATTAAATCACCACGAATATCATTACGCTCTAGCGTGTCAATAATAACGAATAAAGAAGAAAAAAAGGTACCATGGCTTATCGCTATACCGCATTGCAAACAGTCTGAAACTTGAGTAAATAGTTGCTCAAGCTTCAAATAGTTGCGTATGCGCTCATTGAGCGGATGTTCGTATAGAATTGCCGTCATTGGTTGATAAACTTTAATATAATCTCTTTATAGTAACCACAGTGAGCTTAAATGGCTAATTTTTATCTAAAATACCACTTTAAGCTGCTTTATTTACTAACACTGGCCAAGTATTGTTGGTGCAGTATCGATACTTGCTGTTGAACTTCGCTTAAGGTGGTGTTTTGATTTTTAATGATATCGTCAGCAAAGTTAAGTCGCGTTTTCCGAGTCATTTGGCTAGCGATAATATTTTTAACTTCTTCAGCCGAGCTTGGATCACGTAAAACGGTACGCTTAATTTGATTCTCTTCATCAATATCAATGACTAATACTCGATTAACCAGTTTTTGCAAGCCATTTTCTAGTAATAGTGGCGCAACCAATATGCAATAGGGGCTGAGCGCAGCCTTTAATTGTTGCAACATTTTTTCACGGATCAATGGGTGCAGTAACTTGTTGAGCCATTGTTTGTCTGTTGGGTTATTAAAAACCTGAGTGCGCAGTTTACTTCGATTAAGTTGATGTTGGTCATTTATATACTCTGATCCAAAATAGTTTTTAATCGCGATTAACGCTTCACTACCCGGCTCGACAATTTGTCTTGCGACAACATCGGCATCGATGATATCGACACCTAACTCAGCAAACATGTCACTGACAGTGGTTTTACCGCTTCCTATGCCGCCAGTTAGGCCAATTATAAATTCAGACATTTATAGCCTCAGAAAAATGTTTTAGTTCAAATAGCTTAAGTACCATGCCCAAATACCTTCACCCCAAAGTAAGGTGATCCAGCCGGCAATGGCTAAGTATGGACCAAAGGGAATTGCTTGCTCACGCTGATGGTTTTTAAATACCATTAAGCTGATACCGATAGTGGCACCAACGGCAGATGCCATAAGTATTAGCAATGGTAGTAGCTGCCAACCAATCCAGGCACCAAAAACAGCAACAAGTTTGAAATCACCGTGCCCCATGCCTTCTTTTCCGGTAATAAGCTTAAATAACCAAAAAACACTATATAAACTCATATAGCCAGCAACCGCGCCGATAACAGCATCATTCAAAGGCACAATTGCACCATTAAGATTGACCAGCAAGCCAAGCCACAATAATGGTAAGGTAATCTGATCGGGCAATAACATGTGATCAAGGTCGATCAACGTCAAGCAAACGAGTCCCCACGTTAATACCAAGAGAAATAGTGTTGTAAAAGTAACGCCGTAGTTAGCGGCAATAACAACACTTAATATTGCAGTGGAAAGCTCTACAAGTGGATAGCGTATAGATATTTTATTTTTACATTGGCTACATTTTCCGAGCAAAAGTAGCCAACTGATGACCGGGATATTTTCATAAAAGCGAATTTTGTGCTGACAAGAAGGGCAAGTTGAGCTTGGCTTCGATAATGAAATAACTTCTTGTTCTTGATTTTTCTCCTGCTCCTGCTTTTTAGTTGGTGTCGCTAGTTCATCAGCTAAAAACTCTCTACATTCTCTTTTCCAGCCTTGTTCAAGCATTTGTGGGAAACGGAAAATGACCACATTTAAAAAGCTACCAATCATCAAGGAAAATATGAAAACTACGCCTAAGAAGAACGTTTGATTGTTGCTCATTAGTGAAATGAAATCAGTCAATGAATTTACCTCTTTGTTTGGAAATAGCCATTATATTAATATTATTGATTTTATAGTATTAAAAGTTATGAATATTAAACTACCATACCAATTTGGAATATTGGCAGGTACATCGCAATAATAAGGCCACCGATAACAACACCAAGTACAGCCATTATCATTGGTTCGAGTAAGGTAGTTAAGTTATCAACCGCGTTATCTACTTCTTGCTCGTATACCGTTGCCACTTTGGCCAGCATATCATCTACTGCGCCGGATTCTTCACCTATAGCAACCATTTGAATAACCATATCAGGGAATATGTCACAATTACGCATCGCCAAATTCATTTGCATACCAGAGGTAACTTCAGCACGTATATCTAATATTGCATCACGGAAAACAGCATTACCTGAAGCACCAGCAGCGGATGCGAGTGCGTCGGGTAATGGTACACCAGCAGCAAATGTAGTTGATAAGGTTCTGGCATAGCGAGCAACTGCCGCTTTTTTCAACACATCGCCTATTACTGGGATTTTTAAAATTTTCTTATCGACGCTATCGCGAAATTTTTGGCTTTTTAAATGTGCTTTTTTAAACAAATAACCGACAATAAATATACCGGCTAAGCCAAAATACCAATAGGCTTGCATAAATTCAGAAATTGCAATAACTAATTGAGTAAAAGCAGGGAGTTCGGCACCAAAGCTTGCGAAGATTTCTTGGAATACGGGTACGACAAATATTAATAGAATAGCGGTAACAATAAAGGCGATAACTAAAACTGATATAGGATAGGTCATAGCCTTTTTAATTTTTGCTTTTAGCGCTTCGGCTTTTTCTTTATAGGTTGCTACACGATCATAAATGGTCTCTAAGGCACCTGATTGCTCACCAGAATGAACTAAATCGCAATATAAATCGTCAAAATACATTGGGTGTTCACGTAAACAATCGGATAGTGGTACACCTGATTGCAGTCTATTACCTATACTAGTTAATAGTTTTTGCATATTGCCGTTATTATGGCCGCTACCTATCATCTCGATTGTTTGCACTAAAGGTACGCCAGCAGCAAGCATAGTGGCAATTTGGCGAGTTACAACAGCAATATCGACAGGTAATATTTTTTTGTCACCACCCATGCCAAATAATGGCTTTGCTTTCTTACTTATTTTTCCTGGGGTAATACCTTGTTTACGAAGCTGGGCTTTTAGCTCTAGCATGCTTGCGGCATTTAGCTCACCGCTGACTTTTTTCCCTTTGCGGTTTAAGCCTCGCCATTGATAAACATCAAGTGCTTTTACTTTGCTTTTTTTGTCTTGTGCTTTCATGGTCGAGGAAATAGCCATTTATTTGACCTACTTTTTTAATTGTTAATATCGTTAATAATATCAGTGGGGTATGCTTTATATTTATAGCTCTTAGCTTATATCTATTATGGCTAATTGGCAATTTTTGGAAAGTTCTGACATTTATAATATTGTAATTAAAAGGCTTAATTTTGAAATTAAGCTTTAGTTACGCGATTTACTTCTTCTAAGCTTGTTACGCCAAGTGCTGCTTTTTCCAACCCCGACTGACGCAAATTATTGTAGCCTTCTTTTTGACATTGTTCGGCGATATCTAATGAGTTGGCACCCGTCATTATTAAATTAGCGGTAATATCACTAATTTTAATTACTTCATAAATACCAACACGGCCCTTGTAGCCTCCAGTGCACTGCTCACAGCCTATAGGTTTATAAAGTTTAATATCGTTAAGTTGCTCAAGAACAAATCCTTGCGCTAATAATTCACTACTAGGAATGCGCTCTTGCTCTTTACATTGGATACATAACCGACGGGCTAGGCGCTGTGCGATAATAATGCTTACAGAGCTAGCAACATTATATGATGGTACGCCCATATTCAGTAAACGAGTTAAGGTTTCTGCTGCAGAGTTGGTATGCAAGGTTGATAATACTAAGTGACCAGTTTGTGCCGCTTTTATTGCAATTTCTGCTGTTTCTAAATCACGTATTTCACCAACCATAACAATATCGGGATCTTGGCGTAAAAAAGAGCGTAAAGCGCTAGGGAAAGTTAAGCCTGACTTGGTATTTATTTGTACTTGGTTAATGCCTTCTAAATTAATTTCAACCGGATCTTCTGCTGTTGATATATTACGTTCATCAGTATTCAGTATATTTAAACCCGTATAAAGCGAAACTGTTTTACCAGAGCCCGTAGGGCCGGTAACTAAAATCATGCCCTGTGGTTGTGCTAGGGCATCCATGTAAATTTGCTTTTGTGCGGGTGCGTAACCTAGCATATCGATACCTAGCATAGCGCTAGATGAATCGAGAATACGCATAACAATTTTTTCACCCCACATGGTAGGTAAGGTACTGACTCGAAAATCTATTGATTTTTTCTTTGATAATGCTAATTTTATTCGGCCATCTTGGGGGACGCGACGCTCGGCAATATCCAGCTTAGACATAACTTTCAAACGTGCCGCCATGCGGGAAGACAGCGAAACAGGGGGCTTAGCAACCTCAGTTAAAATACCATCAATTCGAAAACGAATACGATAAGATTTTTCATAGGGTTCAAAATGTAAATCAGATGCGCCTTTACGAATAGCGTCTAAAAGGATTTTATTAATATAAACAACAATTGGGGCGTCTTCTTTATCACCGGCAGCAGTATTATCTTCCTCTTGGTTATTCTCTTGAACATCTATTCCAGCAAGCTCTTCTGCATCCATATCTGAAATATCAAGGGCGTCACTATCTTCTTCTAGTATTTTCTCAATACAAGTTGCTAATGACTGTTCGTTTACGAGCACCAACTCTGTAGAAAAACCGGTATTAAATTGAATTTCTTCTAAGGCGTCGAGATTGGTTGGATCCGACATAGCAACAAACAAAACTTTACCGCGTAAAAATAAGGGTAAAGCATTATGTTTACGAATGAGTTTCTCATTACGTATGCCATCAGGCACTAAAGAGTTATCAAAGTTACTTAAATCAATAAGTGGATAGCCGAAACTACGAGATAAAATATTGGCAATATTTGCAGCACTATATTGTTTATCTTCAACTAAATAGCGGACAAATGGTTTTTTTTGTTTAATAAAGTCGGCGCTGATTTTTTCAACTAATTCAATAGGAACCAATTGGTGCTTGGAGAGGGCTGAGAGTAGACTAGATTGTTGATGGAGTCCTTTCATAACACCTTGGTATGGATAATATTTATTGAGTAAGCTTAGTGTAACCTAATTTTTAGGAGAAAAACAAAAACGGCTATAATTAGGTATAAAAAAAGCTCCCTAAGGAGCTTATAATTTACGATAACTTATTTTTAACAAAAGTTTGATGTTACACATCCACCACTTTTGGTCCATGTAATCTGGCCATTTGATAATGCAGCCGTTAGGACGTATGTGTCGGTAGCTTTAACACCACCAGTTGCAACTGGAACTACTGTGATTACAGCTGCAGTAGCTGTACCACCTGTCACTTTCACTGAAGTAACAGCACCATAAGCCGTAGTTATATCTGCTGGAACGCCACCTTTTCCTGGGCCACAACTTGCGGTTAATAATGTTCCATTAACTTGACCACAAACTTCTAACGCACCTTTATGCGCTGAAGCCGCTAATACAACCTCAGAAAATTTAGCTTTATCAGAATAAGTTTGATAAGCAGGTAATGCTACTGCCGCTAAAATACCGATAATTGCTACAACGATCATCAACTCGATAAGGGTAAAACCTTCAGATTTATTCTTCATGCTTAAATTTTGTAATGTCTTTTTCATAATGGTTATTCCATACTTTATTACGAGGGCTAAATTGATACTGCGACAAAATTTGCCAAATGTAAAACTTTGTATCGATTTTTTTTTAAATTTTTAGTTTTTTTATACTAAATAGCGAATTTTTGCGCTATTTAACAAAATATTAACTTAATAAAAAATTATAGGAAAGTAAACCAATATAGTAGTAGCTGGTAGTTTTAAGCAGACAAAGGGGAGTATTAAAGTGGGGCAGATAATGTTGCTTAATACTTATCGAAAATCATTAAACAACATTAATTAAATTAGTGTATAAGATTGTTATACAAAGCGCATTGATAAATCGACGGCATTAACGTGTTTAGTCAACGCGCCAACAGAAATAAAGTCAACGCCTGATTGTGCGTAATCTTTTAAGGTTTCAAGTGTCATATTTCCGGAAACTTCTAATTTTGTTTTACCTGCGGAAATTTCGGCTGTTAGTTGAACCGCTTGCTTAATCATTTGTGTAGTAAAGTTGTCTAACATAATAATATCGCTTCCGGCGTACAATGCTTGGGTCAGCTCGTTGATATTTTCAACTTCCACTTCCACCGTTTTATCGCTGTGGTTGATTCTTGCTGTGCTAATGGCTTTTTCGATACCACCACATGCAGCAATATGGTTTTCTTTAATTAAAAAAGCGTCAAACAAGCCGATTCGATGATTCACGCCACCACCACAAGTTACCGCATATTTTTGTGCGCTGCGCAGACCCGGAATGGTTTTCCGTGTATCAAGTAATTTAGTTGTGGTGCCTTCAAGATGCTTAACATAAGTGCTCGTTATGGTTGCTGTTCCCGAAAGGCTTTGTAAGAAGTTTAATGCAGTACGTTCGCCTGTTAATAAAATACGAGCATTACCAGAGAGTTCAAATAAAGTGGTGTTGGCTTTTACATTTTGGCCATCATTAACAAACCAAGTAATTTGAGTGTTGGTATTATAGATGCTATCAAGTTGCTTAAAAACTTCGTTTACCCATGCAACGCCACAAACAATACATTCATCACGGCTAATAATATTAGCTACGGCTTGGTTTTCTGCTGGAATTAACTCTGCAGTAATGTCGCTACTTTTCGCCAGTTCCTCAAAGGTATTAACACCTAAGTCTTCGCATAATGCCCAAGTTATGGTTTTGGTAATATCGTTTTGTAGTGATACAGGTAACATCTAAAATTGCTCTCGTAAAATAAGTTGCTTTCCGGTTTGGCGAAATTCTACTCTTTTTAGGGCGCTCATGCCCAACAAAATTTCGTCCGCATTCATACTAGGATTAATATGTGCGGCGACATTATACAGATAGATGTTGCCGATGCGTAATTCATTTATCTGTGTTCTATAAACAGTAATACTACCATTGGCTGTTTGTACGCGATAACTTGAACCGCCTTGCAGTGATAAACGATCGGCGATATGGGCTGGTATTGATACTTGTGTTGCTCCGGTATCCAATAAAAATGTCACTTTTTCACCATTTATTGCGCCATTGGTGACGTAATGCCCTTGTCGATTTTGCTGTAATGTAACCTGTGCTTTGCCATTGCTTTGTAAAGAAAGCTCAGGATCTTGGTTGGGATTGTATTGCTGGTCCAAAATATCTTGAAAAACAAATACCAGCAAGCCAATGCCAATAATCCAAGCTATCCAAACAAAACCTTTACCAAAGCTTGTTGTTACGTCGTTATCGCTCATGCTGCTCCAATTTACTATTTGCTTATAACCGCTACATCACTAGCCATTCATTGTTCGAATTGTTGCTGATGCTTTGCTTTGTTGATAATTTTATTATGTAATAGTTTAACGAAAGTTAAAATGTGAAATATTGTATGTCAACTGCAACAAGTGACCAAAAAGAATTGCCTCCATTAGAAATCAAAAACGGCTGGTTGCAAAATATCGAAATCCAAAAGTCTAGCCATTTTGAACCTCGTGATAAAAATGAAGCTGTTAGTTTATTAGTTGTACATAATATTTCATTGCCGCCGGGACAGTTTGGCGGTGATCATATAACTAACTTTTTTCTTGGTAATTTAGAGCCAAAGTTAGACCCATACTTTGAAACTATTTATAAAATTCGTGTTTCAGCACATTGTCTTGTTCAACGTTCAGGTCATATTATTCAATATGTTTCTTTTGATGATAAAGCTTGGCATGCAGGAGTGTCTCACTATCAGGGGAGAGAAAGGTGTAATGATTTTTCAATAGGTATAGAACTGGAAGGAACTGATGATATTCCATATACTATAGAGCAATATCAGCAACTTAGTCGTTTGAGCAAAGCGCTTATTTCTCGTTACCCTGCAATGGAGAATAATATTGCAGGCCATTGCGATATTGCTCCTGAGCGAAAGACAGATCCAGGTACAATATTTGATTGGTCACTTTATCGTAAGTTACTTGCCAAGTAATGTTTTAGCCATAATTTTTTTTGAGTTTAATTATATTAAAGGTAATTTAAAATGAGCCTAATTAGTTTGTTAATCGCGTTAATTGCTGAACGATATTTGTCGTCAAGTACTTGGCAATTTAATACATTTTATCAACGGTATATTGCCGCCATTAAGAAAACTAAGCTACTTGCTGATTTTCAACAGTCGACTATTTTAAATTACGCTGTAATATTTATACCTGTAATAGGCTGCTATTTTTTAATGTCTCAAATAGATAATGCTCTATTGTATCTTATCGCGTCGACATTAATTTTAATTGTGTGTTTTGGTTGTATGAAAACGCGTGACGCTTATAAAAGCTATTTGGTATCGGCATTTAAAGGTGAAATGACCAGCTGTGAATTGCATCATATGCAACTTCAGCAAGATAAAAATATTGCTAATATGGGCTTTGGCCAAACTTTAGTGTGGTTGAATTACCGTTATTTCATTGCTGTTATGCTATTTTTTGTCGTGTTTGGCCCTGCAGGCGCATTATTTTATCGTTTGTTGACCGTTATGAATGAGTGTTCTAATAATGAAGAGCAAGCAATTGGCGATGAAGAGAGCGAAGTAAAGGAAGAAACGGTAAACGAGGCTTGTTTTGCCAATCAGCAATTATTATTTTGGGTTGACTGGCTACCGGTTAGGTTAGTGGCATTTGGCTATATGTTTGTTGGACATTTTTCAAAAGCTATGCCGGTCTGGTTAGAGAATTTGTTTGAATTTGATAAAGCGCCGAGCAAAGTACTTATTTCGGTTGCAGAAAAATCAGAAGACTTTATGGTTGACGCAGATGACTGTACATTGGAACCTTGCTTGTTAGTCAAACTTGCTAAACGGACACTTTTACTATTTTTGGTCGTTATTTCTCTATTAATTTTAACCGGTATTATCACTTAGCATTACTTTATTCTCGGTATTTTTATTTGAACGACAATAGCTATACCAAGTTTATTTATAGTTAAATTGTTACCTTGTTATTCTTTCTGATAACAAGGTAATACACTTATCTTACTTTAATTCTCATAACTTTTTTAACTTTAATGCCATATTTACCGAATACTATGGTAGTTCTTTTATTGCAACTTTTGCTAGCGATATTGAGTTCCTTTTAATTAGAAGGACTATTCAACAGTTTAAATATTTCATAGTTATTGCTGGTTTATTTAGCGAGAAAAATTGCATGAAAAATAAGCGTTAGTTTACAACACGGCTAGTATTTGCTACATTATGATTCGAAAAATAAAGTGGTAAGACCAATTTACCACTTTTGGTTTTGGTAAGAAATGCTGAATTTAGATGCAAAATATCTGAATAATAAAGGGTTATAAATGTCAATTCCGAGTATTAAAAAACCGGTAAAACAAGCAAAGTTGTCTGATGTTATTCAGTCTCAGCTTGAGACGATGATCTTAGAAGGCAGCTTAAAACCGGGACAAAAGTTACCGTCTGAGCGTGAATTAGCTAAGCAATTTGATGTGTCGCGCCCGTCTTTACGTGAAGCCATTCAGAAATTGGAGGCTAAAAACTTAGTGACTCGACGCCAAGGTGGCGGTACCTATGTTAGTGATCAAATATTGGGCGGTTTATCAGATCCTTTATTTGCTTTAATGTCAGGGAATAATGAATCACAATTTGATTTGCTAGAATTTCGTCACGGTATTGAGGGTATGTCAGCGTACTATGCAGCTATGCGAGGCACTCAAGCTGATTTCGATGAAATTCAGCGCAAGCATGACAATATCGGCAGTGCTCAATTGGAAGACAATTATCGACTTGAAGCAGAAGCTGTTTTTGAATTTTATCTAGCCATATGCGCTGCTAGTCACAACGGTGTGATTTTGCAATTAGCCAACAGCATGGCAGCTTTATTGATTGACAATATTGAACAGAATTTAACTATATTAGCGAAACGCCCTGATGTGTTTAGCCAAATATCTGATTATCGCACTCGATTAATGAGTGCCATTGTTAGTGGCAAACCGCAAATAGCATGGGGTGCTAGTCATAGGCATTTAGCATTTATCGAAGAAGTACTGCTGAAAATGTCGCAAGAAAATAGCCGCATGGAACGCTCCATGCGTCGAATGAAAAGAACCGAATTTTAGAATTTTTTAAACATTTAAAACGAGTTAAGGATATCTGCTTAAAAGCAGCTATCTTTAAACAAATAAATTTACTTAACATAACAATTGGAGACTAAGTAATTATGTCTGAGCTCCCAAATTTAGATATTGATTCGTTGGAAACCCAAGAGTGGTTAGAATCTATGGATTCTATTCTGGAAAATGAAGGTCCGGATCGTGCACACTTCATTTTAGAAAAATTGATCGATCGCGCTCGACGCAGTGGTACTCATCTACCATTTGACGCTAAAACAGCTTACGTAAATACTATTCCTCCAGGACAAGAGCCGCATATGCCGGCTGACCAAACAATTGAAGCGCGTATTCGTGCAGCAATTCGCTGGAATGCATTAGTTTTAGTGCTTCGTGCTTCGAAAAAAGATTTAGAGCTTGGCGGTCATATTGGCAGTTTTGCTTCATCAGCAATGTTGTATGATGTAGGCTTTAACCATTTCTTTAGAGCTGCGTCTGAAAAAGATGGCGGTGACTTTATTTTCTCTCAAGGCCATATTGCGCCAGGTATTTATGCTCGTGCTTTCATGGAAGGGCGTTTAACTGAATCTCAAATGGATAACTTCCGTCAAGAGTGTGATGGCGAAGGTTTATCGTCTTATCCTCATCCTCATTTGATGAAAGACTTTTGGCAATTTCCAACGGTATCTATGGGCTTAGGTCCACTGCAAGCTATTTATACTGCTCGTTTCCTTAAATATTTAACAGATCGTGGTATTAAAGATTGTTCTGGTCAACGAGTGTACTGTTATTTAGGTGACGGTGAAACGGATGAGCCAGAGTCATTAGGTGCTATTGGTTTAGCGTCGCGTGAAGGGTTAGACAACTTAACATTCGTTATTAACTGTAACTTACAGCGCTTAGATGGCCCAGTACGTGGTAATGGCAAAATTATTCAAGAACTTGAAGGTACATTCCGTGGCGCAGGCTGGGAAGTGGTTAAAGTTATTTGGGGTAGCTACTGGGATGCACTTATCGCTCGCGATACTTCAGGTAAACTTTTACAGCTTATGGAAGAAACGGTTGATGGTGAATACCAAAACTGTAAAGCCAAAGGTGGTAAGTATACGCGTGAAAACTTCTTCAATAAGTATCCTGAAACTGCGGCACTTGTGGCTAATATGTCAGACGAAGATATTTATCGCTTAAACCGTGGTGGCCATGACCCTGTTAAAGTTTATGCGGCTTATAAAAAAGCCCAAGAAACTAAAGGTCGTCCAACAGTTATTTTAGCTAAAACAGTAAAAGGTTTTGGTTTAGGTGCTTCAGGTGAGGCGCTTAACATCGCTCACAATGTTAAGAAAATGGATGTTGAATCTATTAAGCACTACCGTGACCGTTTTAATATGCCAATTAGCGATGATGAAATTGCTGACCTACCTTTCTATAAATTCCCAGAAGATAGTGCTGAATTTAAATACATGAAAGAGCGTCGTGAAGCATTAGGTGGTTCATTACCAGCGCGTCGCGAACAAGCTGAAGAAAGTATCGAAATTCCACCGTTAAAAGCTTTTGACGCTATTTTAAAGGGATCAGGAGAGCGTGAAGTTTCTTCAACGATGACTTTTGTTCGAGTATTAAATGCTTTATTAAAAGATAAAAAGATTGGCAAGCGAATTGTGCCAATTATTCCTGATGAAGCTCGTACATTCGGTATGGAAGGTTTATTCCGCCAAGTTGGTATATATGCAAATGAAGGACAAAAGTATGTTCCTCAAGATGCTGACCAAGTTGCTTATTACCGTGAAGATAAGAAAGGCCAAGTTTTACAAGAAGGCATTAACGAATTAGGTGCTATGGCATCTTGGGTTGCTTCGGGTACGTCATACTCAACATGTAATGCAACTACTATCCCATTCTATATTTACTACTCAATGTTTGGTTTCCAACGTGTTGGTGACTTAGCTTGGGCAGCTGGTGATAGCCAGGCTCGTGGGTTCTTATTGGGTGCGACAGCAGGTCGTACTACACTTAATGGTGAAGGTTTACAGCATCAAGATGGTCATTCACATGTACAAGCGGGTTTAATTCCTAACTGTGTAACTTATGATCCAACTTATGGTTATGAAGTAGCTGTAATTGTTCGTGACGGTTTACGTCGTATGTATGAAAATGATGAAAACATTTTCTATTACCTAACCTTAATGAATGAAAGTTACCAGCATCCAGCAATGCCTGAGAGTAAAGATATAGCTGATGAAATCATTAAAGGTATTTACAAGCTTGAAACTGTAACGGCAGAGAAGTCGAAGGCCAATGTGCAATTAATGGGCTCTGGTACAATCTTGGAAAAAGTACGTGAAGCAGCACAAATTTTAAGTGCTGACTATGGCATTTCAAGTGATGTTTACTCTGTGACCTCATTCAATGAATTAGCACGTGACGGGCAAGATGTTGCACGCTGGAATATGCTTCACCCAGAAAGTGAACAGAAACAAGCTTATATTTCTTCAGTTATTACTAAAGAAAATGGCCCAGCTATTGCGGCAACTGACTATATTAAAAACTATTCAGACCAAGTTCGAGCTTATATTGATACAGAATACCGCTGTTTAGGTACCGACGGTTTTGGTCGTAGTGATAGTCGTGCAAACTTACGTACGCACTTTGAAGTAAACGCAGCTTATATTGTTGTTGCTGCTTTATTTGAATTAGCAAATCGTGGTGATGTTGACCGTTCAGTGGTAGCTGAAGCTATTAAGCGTTTCAACATCGATACTGAAAAACTTAACCCATTATACGCATAAGCGGTACGGAGAATTATTATGTCAGATAGTCAAAAAATTCTAGTCCCTGACGTTGGTGGCGAAGAAGTTGAAGTAATTGAAATTTGTTTTGCTGTAGGTGATTCACTTGAATCAGATGAAGGAATTCTAACGGTTGAAACTGATAAAGCATCGATGGATATTCCAGCACCTTTTGCGGGTACGCTAACAGCATTATTAGTTAATGTTGGTGACAAAATTAAAGAAGGCGATGTTATTGCTGAAATGACAAGTGCTAGCACTGCAGCGCCTGTTGAAGAGACTGAAGTTCAAGCAGAGGCTCCTGCAAAAGTTGAAGCGGCACCAGTACCTGTAGTTGAAGCTCCTGTAGCAGCTTCTGCGCCAGCCTCGAGCGAGATCATTGATGTTGCAGTTCCTGACATTGGTGAAGATGGTGAAGTTGATGTTATTGATGTGCTGGTTGCGGTTGGAGATGTGATTGAAGCTGAAGATGGTTTGATCACTTTAGAAACTGATAAAGCAACCATGGATGTACCGTCATCGCATGCAGGAACAGTAAAAGAAGTACTAATTAATACCGGTGATAAAGTCAAGCAAGGTTCACTTGTTATTAAGCTTGAAACGTCAAGTGGTGCACCTGTAGAAATTGTTGAACCTGTTGCTGAAAAAGTTGCTGAAGCGCCCAAAGCTGCTCCAGCACCAGCAGCCAAAAAGTCAGCACCTGTGCCACATCACCCTCAAGCTGGGAAAGTTGCATCATCAGGCAGTATTTATACTTCGCCGTCAATTCGTCGTTTAGCACGAGAGTTTGGTGTTGATTTAACATTAGTTAAAGGTACAGGCAATAAAGGGCGTATTTTAAAAGAAGATGTTCAATCGTATGTGAAATATGAATTGTCTCGCCCTAAAGCTAATGCCGGTAGCAATGTTTCGGGTAATTCTGGTGGCTTACAAGTTGTTGCCAGCAAGCCAGTCGATTTTTCTAAGTTTGGTGAAATTGAAGAAAAACCATTATCACGAATTCAGAAAATTTCAGGTCCATTTCTTCACAAAAATTGGGTAACTATTCCACATGTTACTCAGTTTGACGAAGCTGACATTACTAATGTTGAAGCATTCAGAAAAGAGCAAAACGTTGTTTGTGAAAAACAAAAGCTTGGTTTTAAAATTACACCACTAGTGTTTATTTTAAAAGCTGCGGCGGATGCTTTAAAGGCATTCCCAACCTTTAACTCAAGTTTGAGTGAAGATGGTGAAGCCTTAATCTTGAAAAAGTACATCCACATTGGTGTTGCTGTTGATACGCCAAACGGTTTGGTTGTTCCAGTTGTACGTGATGTTGATAAAAAAGGCATCTATGAACTTTCAAAAGAGTTACTTGAAATTAGTATTAAAGCTCGTGAAGGGAAACTAAAAGCGGCCGATATGCAAGGTGGTTGTTTTACTATTTCTAGTTTAGGTGGTATTGGTGGTACGGCATTTACGCCGATTGTTAATGCACCAGAAGTGGCCATTTTAGGTGTTTCTAAATCAGAAATGAAACCTAAATGGAATGGTAAAGATTTTGAACCTAAGCTCATGTTGCCATTGTCGATGTCTTACGACCATCGTGTAATTGACGGTGCACTAGCAGCACGCTTTACTGTGCATTTAGCGTCAGTAATGAGTGATATCAGAAAGCTTATTTTATAGCTTCGAGATTAGGTTTGATACTGATCAGCAATAAAGAAGGTAAAGTTGGTAAAATGAAAGTCGTTTGGTTAATTTTCATTTTCACCAACTTTTCGCTAATAATTGCAGATTAAAAGATAGCGATCCTTGTGTGGTTTAAGTAAAATTGCCCGCAAGATAAATACAAATAAATGCTGAAGAGTTTGATGACTAAGGTCATTAAAGGTCATTTGGCAAATATAGGCTGGAATTACCAGCAATAAATACATCAATTTTGAGGTTAGCATGAGTAACGATATTAAAACTCAAGTAGTAGTTTTAGGTGCGGGTCCTGGTGGCTATTCAGCAGCATTTCGCGCAGCAGATTTAGGATTAGACGTTGTTTTAGTTGAAAGCCGTGAAACGCTTGGTGGCGTTTGTTTAAATGTCGGTTGTATTCCGTCAAAAGCGCTTTTACATGTAGCTAAAGTGATTGATGACGCAGCTGCAATGGCATCTCATGGTGTTACTTTTGGTGCTCCTCAAATTGATTTAGACAAAATTCGTGATTGGAAAGAAAGCGTAATTGGCCAATTAACGGGTGGTTTAGGTGGAATGTCTAAAGCACGTAAAGTTAAAACTGTTACGGGTTACGGTAAATTCACTTCTGATAAAACTATTGAAGTTGAAGGTACTGACGGTAAAACGACTATTACTTTTGATAATGCAATTATTGCTGCGGGCTCTTCTGTAATCGACTTACCATTTATTCCAAATGATGATCCACGTGTTATCGATTCAACAGGTGCATTAGAACTTAAAGATGTACCAGAAGAAATGTTAGTTCTTGGTGGTGGCATCATTGGTCTAGAAATGGGAACAGTATACTCAGCACTAGGTTCAAATGTATCTGTTGTTGAATTTGCAGACCAATTAGTACCTGCTGCTGATAAAGATATTGTTAAAATTTACAACAACTACAACAAGAAGAAGTTCAACATTATGTTGTCAACTAAAGTTGTTGCAGTTGAAGCAAAAGATGACGGCTTATACGTTACTTTTGAAGGTAAAAAAGCTCCAGCAGAGCAAGTACGTTATGACAAAATTTTAGTTGCTGTTGGTCGTAAGCCAAATGGTCACTTAGTTGCTGCTGATAAAGCAGGTGTAAATGTTGATGAGCGTGGTTTCATTAACGTTTCTAAAGAAATGCGCACGAACGTACCTCACATTTTCGCTATCGGTGATGTTGTAGGTCAACCTATGCTTGCGCATAAAGCGGTACATGAAGCACATTGCGCTGCTGAAGTTATCTCTGGCAAGAAACATGAGTTTGACCCGCGTTGTATTCCTTCAATTGCATATACTGATCCAGAAATGGCTTGGGTTGGTGTTACTGAGCGTGAAGCCAAAGAGCAAGGTTTAAATATCGAAGTTGCTAACTTCCCGTGGGCAGCTTCTGGTCGTGCTATTGCCTCTGCACGTACTGAAGGTAAAACTAAGATGATCTTTGAAAAAGAAACAGGTCGTGTGCTTGGTGGTGCTATTGTTGGTATCAATGCTGGTGAAATGCTTGGCGAGATTTGTTTAGCAGTTGAAATGGGCGCTGATGCTGAAGATGTTGCATTAACAATTCACGCTCACCCAACATTAAATGAATCAATTGGTTTAGCAGCAGAAATTTTTGAAGGTTCAATTACTGATTTACCAAATGCTAAAGCACTTAAAAAGAAAAAATAGTTTTAAATTAAATTAACTATTTGAAAAGCCAGCTTAATAGCTGGTTTTTTATTGTATTGTTTTTAAAAGCATATTTACCTGTATTTTAGGCAGTGTTTTTCTCTTTTTTAGAATCTAAATCTTCTTTTCTTCATATCAAATACTCACTTTATTTTTATCCAGTTAGTAACTATATTTTTAACTAAGTATATTTTTAGGGAAAAATCATGTTTTCTTACCGGCACGGAATAGTTTTTTTCTTTATTATTCTTCTCTTTGGTTGTTTTGAGCAAAAATCGGCATCGGAGTTATTGCTAGAAGCTAAGCAACATTTTGCTAACAAGCAATTATCTAGTGCTGAAATTACATTGAAGAAAGCAATTAAAACTGATCCTCGGTTCGCACAAGCGAGAATATTGCTTGGTGAAGTATATCTCGCTTCAGAGAGGTTTGATTTTGCTGAGAAGGAGTTTTTAAAAGTACTAAACATTGATCCCGAAAGTAATGAGGTTGCTTTAAAGTTAGCGCAAGTTTACTTGAGGGTAGGTAAAAACCAAGAGGCCATAGATATACTATCTAACGCGAGCTTTATTAATGAATCATCAAAACTGCTTAGCTTTATTTTAAAAGGAAAGGCATATGTAAATTTAGGAAACAAGCCCAGCGCAAAAGAGGCTTTTGATGAAGCCATTAGTTTGAATGCAAATGACTCTTACAGTGTATATGGCTCAGCGTTAAAGGCAGCAATGGATAAAAATTTTGAGCTAGCATCAAGCCTTATCGATAGTACCTTGCAGAAAGATAGTGGTTTAGCTGAAGCATGGATATTAAAAGCTCGATTAGCTGAAAGTGAGAAAAATTATATCGCTGCCAACCAAGCTTACGCCGAATTTTTAAAAGTTAAGCCAGAGGCGCACTCAATTAAATTGTATATGGCTAATAACTTCTTATTATTAGATGATTTATCGAATAGTGAAGCATTAGCTGATGAACTTTTGGCGTTGAATCCAAATCAGTTGACCGCTAATTTACTTAAAGCACGTATTGCGTTAGAACGCAAAAACTATACCCTTGTACATGAGCACGCAGAACTGGCACTAAAGGTTTTTCCAAATAACCCCCTTGCCTTATATCTTTCAGGATTAAGTCACTATTTTAATAAAAGTTATGTTCAGGCATACGATAAACTATTGCAAGTTACCTCTTTTGTTTCTGAAGATCACCCATCACATCGTTTCTTAATGCTAACTATGTTGAATTTGGGGAAAATCGAAAAGTTGTCGAAAACTCTAATCGAATTTGAAGGTTTTTACCCTCATGAAAGCGAAACTTTGAGTGAGTTTGCGTCTAAATTATCATTAATGGGAAAATCAGATATTTCACTTGCATTGTTAGAAAAGGCTTTGAGTATTCAGCCTGATAATTTACAAGTAAAAACCAAGCTTGGAATATTGAAGCTAATTAGAAAAGACGCTCAAGGGCTTGAAGACCTAAAAGTGGCTAGTGCAGAAAGTGTTGATGACAGTGCAGCAAACTTTGCACTTACGACTGCTTATTTAATCAAGAATGAGCCTGAGAAAGCAAAACAGACAATTGATAAGTGGTTAAAAAATCACCCTGAAAACATTGAAGCCTTATTGCTAAAAGCGCAAGTGTTGCAAGTTTTACGAATGCCGAGGAAAGCTGCTGATATTTTGACGAAGGCTAATAAGCTCAAGCCTGATCAAGTTGATGTAATATTCGAATTAGCACAGCAGCAGTTTTTATTAATGGAATATAAGCTCGCGGAAAATCTGGTGAGAAATGTTATTGAGCTAGAAGAAGACGTTAAACGAGCTTATAGCTTATTGTTTAATATCAAAATAGCAATGGATGAAAAGACACAGTTTATAGAGGGTTTGAAGAAAACAGCGGCTGATAAACCAACGTTGCAGTGGCCTCGAGTGATATTGGCTCAGCAAGCATTAATAAAACGGAACCCTAAGCAAGCACTTGCTTGGCTTTCCAGTCTTGAGAAATTAAATGGCTTGTCGAGCGATTATTTCATTACCCTACTAAATAGTTATTTTTTAATGGGTGATAAAAATAAGTTAAATAAAGAGGCAGTGCGTTGGCAAAGTTTATCACCGTTGAATATTCAAAGTTACTCTGTACAAATAGAGCTACTGGAGAAACTAAAAGATTTCGAGCAGGCGTTAATTGTTACACAAAAGGCTAGAGAGCAAGATAATTTAAAAAATAATGCAATGCTTGTATTGGGTGAAGTGCAGTATGCAATTCATTTAGGAAAAGCTGATGGTTTAGACACCTTAGTTGCTGAAATGACACAACGTCTCCCTAGTAATGCGAAAGCGTTATATTTATCGGGTGTTCATGCTTTGATGAACAAGCATTATTCAACAGCGAAAAGAGAGCTTGAAGCATCTTATCGTCTTAGTAAAACACCGAAAACAACTTTGCTTTTGGCTAAAACCTACCGAGACATTGACAATACTAATGTGGCCATTGAATTTATCGAGAAAACACCAGCATCATTACAAAGTCATATCTTAATTCAGAAATACTTAGCTGAACTGTACATGGAGGATAAGCCAAGCCAAGCAGAAAGATTGTATGTTGCCTTAATGAAAAAAGAGCCTAATAATGCAGTTATTTTAAATAATTTGTCAGTATTAAGCATTAATAGTGGTAATGTTACTGATGCGGTAAAATTTGCAAAAAAAGCTCAAGAATTATTACCTCAACACCCTGAAATACTTGATACTTTAGGCGTAGCTTTGATCTACAGTAAGCAATATGATCATGCGGCTGAAGTTTTACAGCAAGCATATGATTTAGATAAATCTGCGGACATTACTAGACATTTTGCACAAGCTTTAACGTTAACTAATCAACGAGAAAGTGTTAATAAAATTTTAGCTAATTTTTCAGCAAAAGAGCGTAAACAATTTGATGATGAGTTGACAAAATTTAATGCAATGTAAAATACTATTATTAACTTAAAATGACAGTTTTCATTTTCTTAGGCTAAATTGTCAATTTTCTTTACAGATATTTAACAAGCATTGAAGGTGTTTATTAAGAGGCAATCTCCTACACCTGTCCTTTTACCTTATATTTCAATCGATTAATTTCTTATAGTGCAATGCTAATTTTTCTGACTCATTTTACATTAATAAACTCCCTAATTGTATTGGTTAAAAAACGAACGAAAAATCATGTCCTTATAATAATGGCAAAAAATATGCTTATAGTTAACCGTTAGGTAGTTACATGCAGTTAAAGTACTTCCTCTTTATTTTTGAATCAAAGATGGGTAACAACTAATGGATAACTTAATTAATTTTAAAAAACGTTTAGGGGTACTTGTCACAGTATTGTTGTGCTGCTTTTCTACAAATATTGCTCAAGCAGGTGATATTGTAGAAGAGTGGAATTTCAACACTTGGGCAGAATTTAGTGATCCTACTTGGACTGGTGGCGGAGGAACGACTAGCGGTTCAGATTTTGAATTGTCTTGGGGTGCTGATGATGGGGATATTACAAACGATTTCTTGAATGCAGGCTTGGGTCCAAATGATTCACGTAGTGCATTAACAATTGGTGATGGGCCGAGTGGTAGTAACAGATATGGCGGCGGTATTGTATCTAATACTGTTGAAACTATTATTGGTGGAGATCCTGGTACCGTAGGTGTTGGTATAAGTGCAACGCATTGGAATAACACACTCAGTGGAAGTTTTTCAACATTAACGGGCGCAACACTTACAAACTTTCTAAAGTTAGATGCATTAGTGCCTGATACAGGTGGCTTTGAAGATGCACCAACTATTGGTATTGACTTTAAATTCCAAGAAACTACGAATAATCCCGGTAGCGGTACTTGTTTAGATGGTTCACCATCTGCTAGCTATACTGGTGGGTGCCCTGATATTTTTGGCTTTAATGGCGACTTAACTATAGGTATTCCATTTGCATATGATGGAAATCTATATAATATCAATATTTTAGTCTTTAATGACATGGGTGTTGCTACGCCGTTTTCGGTTCTAGATGATGGGTACTGTACAGCCCTTGGTTTAGTTAATGGTTGTTCTGGTTTGATTACTAATGAACAAATGCATACAACTTTCCAATTCGGTTTTAATATTAGCCACGAGCGTGCTATCACCGTACCTGAACCAAGCTCTATATTTTTATTAGCAATTGCTATGATTGCTTTAGGTGCTAGAAAAGCTAAATTTAAAGTATAAGTTTAATTACTAATAATATGTAATGATTTATTAATGTAATGTGTAAAGTAAAGCCAGCAATTATGCTGGCTTTTTTTGTCCCTGTGTTTATAGAATAGTTTTGATGAAAAATGGCGGTTATACTGACATCTAAGTAGTACTTACGTGAAATGATTAGGGAAGTTGGAATAATGAAAAGTTTACACATCTTGTTGTTGATTGTGCTCGTTACAGGCTGCGCACAAAATATAGAAAGTTCAAGTGGCGCATCGCAATGGGACTTTGATCATCAAGTACAGTTTAAGCAAACAGAGCTAAGTGATGATAGACATCATATTCAGGTGATTAGTAAACAAGATACTGAGTTTAGTATGTTGGCGACATTTCTTATGCGCCGTGCGTTAATGGTATGTAAAAGTTACGGTTTTAAAATTGAAGTATTAAAAGGCGTTGAACGCTTCGATGATAAGTTGTCGTTTCCAAACATGATCATGCCGTCGTTATCTGCCAATATTGAATGCCCAAAACGTTAGCCTTTATATCCAAGATGGCAGTTATAATACATTTCGAACTTTAAATAAAAAGAGCCACTTATGTTAAATAAGCAGCTCTTTTTCATTTAGCTCTACAACCTAATATTGAAGCTTTTCAACCTCGACTAAAGTGAGATTAAACTACTTTTACTGGTACAGCTTGACCTGTGAATTTAGTTGTCATTTCTTCTGTTGGTGGTGTAAAACGTGTTAAGTCGATACCTTCAACAGCAGAAGTGTATTCATCCATCGTTGGGAAACGACCTAATACCGTTGAAAGCACTACAAGCGGTGTTGAACCAAGTAGTGACTCACCTTTCTTATCTGCGGTATCTGCGACAACACGGCCTTGGAATAAGCGTGTAGAAGTGGCTATTACCGTATCACCTGGTTCAGCTTTTTCTTGGTTACCCATACATAAGTTACAGCCTGGACGTTCAAGGTATAAGATGTTTTCATACTTAGTACGCGCTTCGCCTTTTGGCTTATCATCGTCGAATACGAAACCAGAGTATTTCTCTAATACTTCCCAATCACCTTCTGCTTTTAACTCATCAACAATATTATATGTTGGTGGTGCAACAACTAATGGCGCTTTAAATTCAATGCTGCCATTTTGCTTTTCAAGGTTACGTAACATTTGTGCGATGATTTGCATGTCGCCTTTGTGAACCATACATGAACCAACAAAACCTAAATCAACAGGTTTACCGTTGTAGTATGAAACAGGACGGATAACGTCATGAGTATAACGCTTAGATACATCTTCATTGTTTACGTCAGGGTCGGCAATCATTGGCTCTGAAATCGCGTCTAAGTCAATTAATACTTCAGCGTAGTATTCAGCGTTTTCATCTGGTGATAAAGCAGGTTGAGCGCCAGATTTAACTTCTTCGATACGTTTATCAGCTAAGGTAATTAAACCCGCTAATGTACCTGCTTCATTTTCCATACCCTTGTTGATCATAATTTGGATACGGCTCTTAGCAAGCTCGATAGATTTAACTAAGGTTTCATCGTTTGAAATACAGATTGAAGCCTTTGCTTTCATTTCTGCAGACCAGTCAGTGAAAGTAAACGCTTGGTCAGCTAGTAGCGTACCAATATGAACTTCGATGATGCGACCTTGGAAAACGTTTTCACCGCCAAACTGTTTAAGCATTTGTGCTTGAGTGGCGTGTACTACATCACGAAAATCCATGTGGCCTTTCATGTTGCCTTTAAAGGTAACTTTAACAGACTCAGGAATAGGCATTGCAGACTCGCCAGTTGCAAGTGCAATTGCAACAGTACCTGAGTCGGCGCCGAATGCTACGCCTTTAGACATACGCGTATGTGAGTCACCACCAATGATAATCGCACGGTCATCAACAGTAATATCGTTTAATACTTTGTGAATAACGTCAGTCATTGAATGGTAAACACCTTTAGGATCACGTGCTGTGATAAGGCCAAACTTATTCATGAACGCCATTAATTTAGGTGTGTTCGCTTTTGCTTTGCTATCCCAAACAGATGCCGTATGACAACCTGATTGAAATGCGCCGTCAACAAGTGGAGAAATTGTAGAAGCAGCCATAGCTTCTAATTCCTGACAGGTCATAGGGCCAGTGGTATCTTGAGAACCAACAATGTTCACTTTTACGCGCACGTTAGAACCAGCGTGTAATGGCGTTTCAGATGCAACACCTACCGCATTACGGTTAAAGATTTTCTCTACTGCAGTTAAGCCTTGGCCTTCATGTGAAATTTCTTTTGATGCTGCGTAAACAACAGGTGCTTCAATACCTAAAGTTTCAGCCGCAAATGTTTGTAATTTCTTACCGAATGTAACCGCATAAGAACCACCTGCTTTCATAAACTCTTGTTTTTGTGGCGTAAATGCAGAAGAAACATCAACGAGCTCTTTATCACCGTTGTATAGTTTCTTCGCTTTAGTATCGATAGTTAATACTGTGCCTGTTGCTACTGAGTATGCTTCTTCTAATACAGGGTCGCCATTTTCGTCAGTAACTGTGTTACCGTTAGCGTCTACTTTGTTCACCCAGTTTTTAAGGTCAAGACCAATACCGCCAGTAACGTCAACGGTAGTTAAAAAGATAGGTGCGATACCGTTCGTACCAGCAACTACAGGAGCGATGTTAATAAATGGCACGTAAGGACTTGCTTGCTTACCTGCCCAAAGTGCAACGTTGTTAACACCAGACATACGTGATGAACCAACACCCATGGTACCTTTTTCAGCGATAAGCATTACTTTCGCGTTAGGGTGCTTAGCTTGAAGCGCTACAATTTCGTCTTGCGCTTCGGGTGTGATCATACACTTACCGTGTAATTCACGGTCAGCACGTGAGTGAGATTGGTGACCTGGAGAAAGTAAATCTGTAGAGATATCACCTTCACCAGCGATGTAAGTTACTACGTCAATCTTTTCTTCGATAGCAGGAAGCTTTGTGAAAAATTCCGCATTTGCAAAGCTTTCTAAAAGATCTTTTGCAACAGCGTTACCTGCTTTAAATGCTGCTTCAAGACGAGCCATGTCAGCATCGTATAAGAATACTTGTGTTTTAAGAACAGTAGCAGCTGGCGCCGAAACTGCTGCATCATCACTTAATGCAAGGTCAAGTAGGACTTCAATTGAAGGGCCACCTTTCATGTGTGAAAGTAATTCAAACGCAAATTCATTAGTAATTTCGGCAACTACTTCTTGGCCTAGAATAATTTCTTTTAAGAATTTAGCTTTAACACCAGCGGCACTTGTTGTGCCAGGTAAGGTGTTGTAGATAAAAAAGTTAAGAGAATCTTTACGGTACTCATTACCTTGCTCTTTAATTTGAGCAATGATTTCTGATAACAATTCAGCACTATCAATTGGCTTAGGTGCCAGCCCTTGCTCACTTTTACGGTTTTCAATTTCCGCAATATATTCTAAATACAGGCTCATTCGATACTCCCTCTAACGACAGAATGCTAATAGGACGAGTATTAGCAGAAAAATTTTGCGCATATTTTACCTGATTTTTTGACTACTATGAATCATTTGATTAAATAAACGCTATTCATGCAATTTATACTAGGTAGAAGTAACGTTTATATTCGATGAAAGAGGAGAGCATTTGATAACAAATAGCCATGCTCTAGTCTTTTATTCAAGCAAAAATGTGACTTATTTACTCATACTTACGATATTTTTATCTAGTCAATTAGTCGAATGTTTTTCGTTTATTGAGTTTTTAACTTATTGATTTTTAATTAATATAAAAATTGCTCATAGCGATAATAATTTTGCTGACTAGTGCATGTCGTTCAATGAAAACACCTGTTCACGTATAATTCTACAAACATTGTAATCTCAGATACTGAACCGATTAGATTCACGTTAGCGTTTTTAGGTGCAGTTAAATGGATTAATTAAGGTTAGCTATCACTTATCATAGAGGTAAATACCGTGCTGCAAGAATATCGAAAACATATTGAAGAACGCGCTGCTGAAGGCATTGTGCCAAAGGCATTAAATGCAGAGCAAACTGCAGCTTTAATTGAGCTTGTTAAAGCTCCCCCAAAAGGTGAAGAGTCCTTTTTAATCGATTTATTAACTCATCGTGTACCAGCTGGTGTAGACGAAGCGGCTTATGTCAAAGCGGGTTTTTTAGCTGCAGTTGCCGAAAGTAAGGTGAACTCACCAATACTGACAGCTGAAAGAGCTGCCGAACTACTTGGTACTATGCTTGGTGGTTATAATATTCAGCCATTGATTTGTTTGTTAGATAATACCGAATTGGCTGATATAGCAGCGAACGGACTGTCGAATACATTGTTAATGTTTGACGCTTTTTACGATGTCAAAGAAAAAGCCGAATCAGGTAATGTTGCGGCGCAACAAGTTATGCAATCTTGGGCTGAAGGTCAATGGTTCACTTCAAAAGAGCAAGTGCCGGAAAAAATTACTGTTAAAGTGTTTAAAGTTACCGGTGAAACCAATACCGATGATTTATCGCCTGCACCTGATGCTTGGTCACGTCCTGATATTCCTTTGCACGCGAAAGCAATGTTAAAAATTTCGCGAGATGGTATCACACCAGATGAAGATGGCGTAATTGGCCCAATTAAGCAAATTGCATCACAACAAGAAGGTATTCCATTGGCTTATGTTGGAGATGTAGTTGGTACCGGCTCTTCTCGAAAATCAGCGACAAACTCCGTACTTTGGTTTATGGGGAATGATATTCCATTCATTCCTAATAAGCGTAACGGCGGTGTATGCTTGGGCGGAAAAATAGCACCTATATTTTACAACACTATGGAAGATTCTGGTGCTTTACCAATTGAACTAGATGTGCAAAAAATGCATATGGGCGATGTTATTGATATTTTCCCTTATCAAGGCGTTGTGAAGCGTTCAGGTTCCGATGACGTCATTTCTACATTTGAGTTAAGCCCCGTGCTACTAGATGAAGTGCGGGCCGGTGGTCGTATTCCTTTAATTATTGGTCGAGGCTTAACAGCACGTGCTCGAGAGGCTCTTAATTTACCCGACACTGATCTCTTTGCTAAACCAGTTGATCCTGCGGCTTCAATCAAAGGCTATACCTTAGCTCAAAAGATGGTAGGTAAAGCTTGTGGGGTTAAAGGCGTTCGAGCAGGTCAATATTGCGAACCTAAAATGACAACTGTTGGTTCGCAAGACACAACCGGCCCAATGACTCGTGATGAGTTGAAAGATTTAGCATGTTTAGGCTTCTCAGCCGATCTTACTATGCAATCATTCTGTCATACCTCTGCTTATCCAAAGCCTGTAGATGTAGTTACGCATCACACTTTACCTGACTTTATGATGAATCGAGGCGGAGTTTCGCTACGCCCAGGCGATGGTGTTATTCATTCTTGGTTAAATCGCATGTTGCTACCCGATACAGTTGGCACTGGGGGCGATTCTCATACTCGTTTTCCATTAGGTATTTCGTTTCCTGCAGGTTCAGGTTTAGTGGCTTTTGCTGCGGCAACGGGTGTTATGCCACTCGACATGCCAGAGTCGGTTTTAGTGCGCTTTAAAGGTGAAATACAACCAGGCATTACTTTGCGAGATTTAGTGCATGCTATTCCTTATACTGCAATTAAAAAAGGGTTATTGACCGTTGAGAAAGCGGGAAAAATTAATGAGTTTTCGGGGCGGATATTAGAAATTGAGGGTCTTAAAGGCCTTACGGTTGAGCAGGCATTTGAGCTTTCCGATGCCTCAGCTGAGCGCTCTGCTGCTGGCTGTACTATCAAACTAGAAGAAGAAGCCGTTAAAGAATATCTAGCCTCCAACATTGTAATGCTTAAGTGGATGATCAGCGAAGGTTATGGTGATGTGCGTACAATTACACGTCGCATTCAAGGAATGGAAAACTGGTTAACTAATCCATCATTGATGGTAGCCGATAGTGATGCTGAATACGCACATATCATTGAGATTGACTTAAATGAAATTACCGAGCCAGTAGTATGCTGCCCTAATGATCCCGATGATGCCAAACTACTATCAGAAGTGGCTGGTGTTGATGTAGACGAAGTTTTCATTGGTTCATGCATGACTAATATTGGACACTTCCGCGCAGCAGGCAAACTCATTGAAGGCTTTGGAGGTTCGTTGCCAACTCGTATGTGGGTAACACCGCCAACTAAAATGGACAGTGCACAGCTAAAGGATGAAGGTTATTTTAACATTTATGGTAAAGCGGGGGTACGTGTAGAAACACCGGGTTGTTCATTGTGTATGGGAAACCAAGCGCGAGTTGCAGATAAATCAACGGTGCTTTCTACTTCTACACGTAACTTCCCTAATCGACTAGGTACGGGGGCAAATGTCTATTTAACCTCGGCAGAGCTTGCGGGTGTTGGTGCTATTTTAGGTAAGCTGCCTACGGCGGCGGAATATATGGAATACGCATCAAAAATAGATGCTACAGCTGCGGATACATATCGCTACTTGAACTTTGATAAAATGGATCAATACACATCACAAGCTGATACGGTAATTTTACAGGTCGAAGTTTAGTTTACTATTTCTGATTATTAAGTTTACTTTTGCTGAAGCGCTTAGCTATTAGATTAGTTAAGTGCTTTTGCAAAGGCGACAATAGAGCTTTCTTTAATTTAATATTAATTGTTGCTTAATCGGCTATTTTTTATCGAGTTTGTCCTTAACTTTCTTCATATGCTCACGAAAGCTTTTATCAAACTTTGATTCACCACAGCTAAAATACTGTGTTGATGAACCATGCTCTAGCCCATAAACACTCATGTCTTGAGTGATTGCACATGTACCGTCATCGCCTTTTGTTATCGCGATACCTGAGCCCATATTTTTTGTATTTTTTTCTCGCTCTTTTTCCTCATCTTTTACTGGTACTGAATGCGGCACTGTTTTAGGGCGAGTGTTAAATATTGAGGGTGGCTGGTCGCTTTGATATGGGCTGTTAGCAGTAGTGTTAGTGCTGCTATTCAGTTTGCTACGTAATCTTTGCAGTTGGGTGAAGCTATCCAGTTTTTTTCGAGGCTGCTGTGGCGGTTGTTCAGGCTCAGGTTTCGTTGATTTTTGCGGTACTGCATGCGGTAGTACTATTGGCGGTTGCTGAATAGTTACGTTGTTATCAGTTGCTACTGCATTTTGTGCTTGTACTTCTTTTTGCTCTTCTTTAGCATGAATTAACTTTTCCACAGGCTTTTTTTCAACAATAGCAGGTGAGATAGGCTTTTGATCGTCGACTTTTTCACTTGATAACTTTATTCTGGGCGCGCGATATAGAAAACTCTTGATTGGTTGCTTTTTTTCGATCGGCTTGAGAGTTGGCTCAGACGTTGACTGAGTGACAATGATCACTAGCACAATCAAAGTGTGGATCAGTATCGAAAAAACAATGGCTGTGTAAGTTCCGTTTCGCACAAAAGTAATAATAACTAAGTAAAAGATAACAAATAGACGCTTTTATACTGGGTAAGTTCAACTTGAAATTAATGTGCTCGTTGCGTTTTATTTATTATTTCTTTTAGCTTTCCTGTACTCATTAATGTTTGGATAGCATTTGATAGTTGTTCAACTTCTGTAACAAGCCATGACTTTTTTGACACAGCTATATAAGAGCCCACGCCTTTATCGTAAGAAAAGTTAGCGAGTTTAATCTGCGTAGCGTAAATGTTTTTATCTACTAATGGGGTAATTGACTCTTCACGTTCTAAAAAAGTATCTATCCGGCCCTTTAGTAGCATTTTAATCAATTGTTGATGGTTGGTTACGGGGATTTTGTTGATGCTTGTATCGTGGTCAAATTTATCGAAATAGGAAGCGCCTCTGAGTATACCAACTTTAAAAGCTTGTAGGTCTTGATAGTGATTTAAAGCCAATTCATTATTTGCTCGAATGTAAAATCTCAGTGGCAACTTTTGAATTTTTATTGGAGGGGCTAAATAAGTTAAAAATTGTTCTCTTATTGCTGTTTTCCTAATTGCCATTATCATATCGGCTTTGCCAGCATGTACAAGTGAGAAACAACGAGCTACAGGGCAATAAACAAACTTAGCTTCTTTATTTATTAGTGCCGCAATAGCATGAGCAATATCAATGTTTTCACCAACAAACTCGTCATTAACTATATCTGAAAAAGGTGGTTCAATATGCATGGCAACTATAATTTTTTGCTGCGATTCAGTTGAAAAAGCTAGTATAGGGAAGCAGCAGATTATTAAGTAAATAATATTGAAAAATACCCTCAGGCTCTTTGTGCGAATCAAACGCAAAAAGCTTGATAAGCAGTCGAGAATTTTTAACTTATTGCAGATTTTGCTCATAAATATAGCACCAAGTTATTTGCAGCAATAAGTTAAGTATTTCGTGTTAAAAATGACTGTTTTGCTACAATTAACTTACAGTATCAATTATATAAATGTCTCTAATTAATATAGTAGATTTTTAGTCGATAGGAGCAGCCTATCTTAATTTTTTTAGCGTGAGGTATTTATGGAATATCAATTTATCGATGATCCTATCACAGGCGCAGCAGTCGCTCAGTTTTCTCTGGAACATGAAGTTATAGGGCCTTGGCTCGAAGTTGAAGTTGGCACCGACGCTACTAAACTTGCACAACTGTTATCAGCAATGTCAGAGATAGAAGAAGATAAACAAAGCGAAATTACTATTACAGGTAGTGAATATAGCGTTAGCTTTAGTCGAGGCGATGTCACGGTACAAACTAATGCTAGTATGAATGGTGTTGAAGTGCTACCAGATGCTCTAATTGAAGAGAATATCGATTTTGACCAACAAGACTCTTCATCATGTGGCAGTGAAGACTTTCGTGAATTGCTTTTGTCTTGGGCAAAATTCGTTCGAAAATATTAACTAAATCTCTAGTGTTATTGAGCTAATATTTACACTTCCTTACATGGTTAACACTTGGTTAATAATTGTTACTAAGTTATTATAATTATTATATTTTGGCGTAATGCCATGAGAATCAAATTAATTAAAATTCCACAGAGAAAATATCATGAGTTCTGTTGCTGAAAATAACAAAAAAAAGCCTAGACGTATGATTCCATTACGTTACGTATTAACGCCAATAGCGATTATATTAGTGGCTATATTTGGTTTAATTATTGTTGCGATCTTGGCACCTAAACCGGCTAAAAAACCTACCATTATTAAAGCGCCACTGGTTGAAGTTCAAGCAATCGAGCGGCAAGACATACGTTTTACTATTGCTAGTCAGGGAAGCGTTTTACCACGAACACAAACGAATTTAGTTTCTGAAGTTTCTGGTCAAATTACCTCTGTAAATAAAAAATTTAATGTCGGTGGTTTTTTTACTAAAGGCGAAGTGTTACTTAGTATTGACGATATTAGTTATCGTGTAGCGCTGTTGCAAGCACAGTCACGTTTAGATGCGGCAAAAGCACTTTTAGTGGAAGAGCAAGCTCGAAAAGAACAGGCTGAAGATGAATGGTTGTTAACGGGCAAGTCATTGTCACAAGCGCCAGTACTGGCATTACGATTACCTCAGCTACAAAAAGCTAAAGCAGATGTTAAAGCCGCAGAAGCTGATGTAACTGATGCTGAAGTTAAGCTCGCTCGCACTAAAATTAAAGCGCCGTATGACGCTATGATCAAAGAGAAACAAGTAGAAATCGGTCAATATGTTTCAACAGGATCAACACTGGCGATGACCTTCGCTGTTGATTATGCCGAAGTAAGGTTACCGATTAAGCAACGTGATGTAGAGTTTTTAAATTTACCTAAGATTAATCAGCAAGGCGAAAGCTCATCAAAGGTTGATATTTTTTATCAGCTGCTTGGTAATGAACATACCTGGCAGTCAAACCTCACGCGTTATGAAGGTGAAGTAGATAGTCGTAGCCGCGTACATTATGTTATTGCTCAAATTAATGATCCATATAGCGTTTTATCATCATCTGAACATCAAGAGTTGCGTATTGGTACATTTGTTAATGCCAATATTGCCGGTAAAACAGTTGCTGATATTGTGGCAATTCCACGTGATGCACTTCATGGCGCAAATAAACTTTATTTAGTTGATGATGAAAATAAGCTTCATATTCAAGAGATTAGTATACTAAGGAATGATGCTGATTTTGTTTATAGTCATGATAGTTTTGCTGACGATTATCGTTTAATTACAACTCAAATGGAAACGCCTGTTGAAGGTATGACGTTACGTGTTGTTGGCGAACAACAAGAGGTTTCAGCTGAAACAGCTAGCCAAACTGATCTTGCTGAGACACAAGGTGACGACTAATGCGAGAGTATAACTCCCCTGCCAATGATGAGAAACAAACGGGCATAATTGCTTGGTTTACCCATAATAGCGTCGCCGCCAATTTATTAATGGTATTTATTTTGGTTGCCGGTTATTTTTCATATCAGGGTATTAATAAGAAAATGTTCCCTGAATTTAATACCAACAGCATTCAAGTGATGGTGCCACATTTAGGTGCCGCACCTGAAGAAGTTGAGCAATCTGTCATTCTAAAAGTAGAAGAGTCACTGGAAGATATTGAAGGTATTAAGCGAATTACCGCCACTGCTCGAGAAGGTATTGGTATCGTCACTATTGAACTTCAATCGGGCTATTCAATGTCAGAAAAACTTGATGAAGTACAAATGCAAGTTGATGCCATTACCACTTTCCCAGCACAGACTGAAAAGCCTATTATCAGTAAGCAAGAGTTTAAAGGCCAGGTAATGTGGTTGTCGGTAAGTGGCTCTATGGACCGACGTGCTCGCCAAGTTATGGCACAAAATATTCGTGACGAAGTGATGGCACTACCGAGCGTTAATAGTGCAGACATTGTTGGTAGTCGTGATTATGAAATTAGTATTGAAGTCTCAGAAGAAAAGTTACAACAATATCAACTAACCTTTGACGAAATTACCCAAGCAGTAAGAAGTTCATCCGTTGATTTACCTGGAGGCACCATTAAAACTCGTGGCGGAGATATTCTGTTACGGGCTGAAGGGCAAGCCTATACCGGTCAAGAATACGGTGATTTAGTGTTAAGAACGGATAGCGACGGTACCCGTTTATTACTAGCTGATGTTGCCAATATTAAAGACGGTTTTGTTGAGCAGGAAGACTACGCTACGTTCGATAATGAAAATACTTCAAGTATTATGGTGCAGTCAACGGGCGATCAAAACGATCTAGAAATAGCCGCGCAAGTCAGAGAATATGTAGAAGGTAAGAATCAACAGTTGCCGGAAGGCGCCAAGTTAACGGTTTGGGGCGATAGTTCCTATTACCTTTCTGAACGCTTAGACATGATGATTAATAACATGTTGATGGGAGCATTTCTTGTTTTCATCGTTTTAACATTGTTTCTAAGAATTAAAATTGCCTTTTGGGTCATGCTAGGTATTCCTATTAGCTTCTTCGGGGCATTATTAATGATGCCACTATTAGGCGAATGGTCGGTGTCTATCAATATGCTGAGTCTTTTTGCTTTTATTATGGTGCTCGGAATAGTTGTTGATGATGCCATAGTTATTGGTGAAAGTGCTTATGCGGAAATAGAGCAATATGGTCATTCGACTGACAATGTTATTCGTGGCACTTTGCGAGTGGCTATGCCGGCAACATTTGGTGTGTTAACAACTATAGCTGCATTCACACCATTATTGTTTATTGATGCTAGTTTTGCTGCTTTTTTTAGAGCAATATCAATTGTGGTCAGCTTTTGTTTAGTATTCTCACTAATTGAATCTAAATGGATTTTACCTGCCCATTTAGCGCATATGAAATATGTGCCTTTGGTTGCTGAAAAGGCTAACTTTTTAGAGCGTTTCCAAATGCGCTTCAAAGAAAAACTAGATCATTTTATTCATCATGTTTATAAGCCTAATTTAGAAAAAGCATTAATAGCCCGATACAATACCATGGCGGTGTTTGTGGCTGTGTTAATACTGTCTATTGGTTTAATTGTTGGTTCATTTGTAAAACTAGAAGTGTTCCCTAATATTCCTAGCGATTTCATTCAGGGCAACATTACTATGGTAGACGGCTCTGCTGCTCATCAGCGAAATAAAGCCATAGCTCAAGCTAAAAAAGCCATAGAAACGGTTTCAGAAAATAACAAAATTAACGGTATTAGCTTTGTTAAGCATGAAATGATTTTTACCAATGGTAATACCAGCGCTAGTATTTTATTAGAGCTAGTAAAGCCTGATCAACGTGAATTAAATGCTTATGAAATTGAAAAGCTTTGGCGAGATGAAATTGGTGAAATTCCTGGAACAAAAGAGCTACGCTTTTTTGCTGGAACTAATGCTGGTGGTGGCGCAGCGATAGAATTCCAATTGACTGGTCAAAACGATGTCGAATTAGAGGCGGCAGCGGAAGCTATTCAGACTCAGCTTAACAGTTATGATGGTGTTTATGATGTTCGACATTCTTTTAGTCGCGGCAGCCAAGAAATTAAATTAAGCATAAAGCCAGAAGCTGAAGTGTTAGGTTTAAATTTATCAAGTTTGGCAAAACAAGTGCGCCAAGCATTCTACGGTGATGAAGCACAACGCATTCAGCGTGGTAGAGATGAGTTAAAAGTGATGGTGCGCTATCCTGAATCAAGTCGTTTGTCAGTGTCTGATTTAGAAGACATGTGGATCAGAACGCCAAGTGGTGAGCAAGTACCATTTTATCAAGTTGCCAATATTGAAATTGGCCAAGGTTTCTCAACGATTACCCGTATTAATCAAAAACGTTCAATTACTATTTCTGCTGATATCGATAGTGAAAAAGTTGAATCTCGTAAGGTGGTTACAGAGATGAACGAAACTTACGTGCCGGAGATTTTAGCGGACTACCCAAGTGTGCAATATGGTGTGGAGGGTGCGAGTAAAGATCAAGCAGACTTTTTATCGCAATTAGGCTTAGCTGCAATAGGGGCATTATTCTTGATTTATGGCTTAATTGCCATACCAACTAAGTCATACAGTCAACCGCTAGTTATTATGTCGGTGATCCCATTTGGTATTATCGGCGCAATTATTGGCCATTGGCTCTTGGGGCGTACCATTAATATGATGTCGATGTTTGGCTTTATCGCTTTAACTGGCGTAGTGGTTAATGATAGCTTGATAATGGTCGACTTTATCAACAAAGCTAAGGGCTCAGGCATGCGCATGATAGATATTGTCAGTCAGGCGGGCACTAAACGCTTTAGGGCTATATTGCTTACCTCGTTAACAACTTTCTTCGGTATTTTTCCACTTTATTTCGAAGGCAGTTTGCAGGCGCAGTTTATTATTCCTATGGCAATATCACTCGGTTTTGGCATAGTATTCGCCACAGTTATTACGCTGTTTTTGATACCGTCGTTGTATTTAATTAAAGAAGATATTGCGAATTTATTTCGGCGACGACAGACGCTAGAAACAGAGTCGCCCCCATATTAACTAAACAAGATACGCGCGATACCTCTATATATAGCAGATACTTATTAGCCATATTTATTGAAAATAATTATTTTGATAAATGTGGCTTTTTGTTAGCTAAATTTCGGTAATTATTTTTTAAAGCGCCATTAAATATAATGAAAGGGTTTGTCATGGTCAGTAACATCATTAACATTTTTCTAAGAGTTGGCATTTATTTATTTGCTTTGTTGAGTTTGTCTAGCTTAGCGAATTCTCACCAACAAGCATCGTGGCAACGTATTGATATTACCAAAAAGGCCTCATTACGTGGCAGTGCTGTTATCAATAACTCTTTGTGGGTCACCGGCAGTGATAATACGGTATTTGTTAGTCAAGATGCAGGGAAAACTTGGCTTGATCGCACTGTTAATAGCTCATTAAAACTCGACTTTCGAGATATTGCCTTGTTTGATAAAAGTACAGCGATAGTTATGGGAGCTGGGGAAGGTAAACAGTCCGTCTTATATAAAACTATAGATGGCGGTAAAAGCTGGCAGTTACTGCATGAAAATGCCGATGCTAAAGGCTTTTACGACAGTATTGGCTTCTGGGATAAGCAACGTGGCTTACTGTTAGGTGATCCTGTTGATGGTTATTATGTGATCAAGAAAACGATTGATGGCGGCAAACATTGGCGTCGCATTTCAAATATTAAATTACCTTTGATGTTGGAAAAAGAAGCGGCTTTTGCTGCTAGCGGTAATACGATAATTACAGGTAAACGTGGGCAAGCTTGGCTGACAACAGGTGGCTTTTCTGCTTCGGTATATTATAGCGATGACTTTGGCGAAAGTTGGCAAAGACAAGCGGTGCCATTATTTCAGCACACCCAAACCGCAGGAGGATATGGCCTTGCCTTAAATAGTCATCAACAGGTTTTCGTGCTTGGTGGTGATTACCTGCAACGACAAGCAAAATACGTCAATATGGCCCGCTTAGTAAGCGGTAAATGGCAAGCTGTAAATAATAAACAGCGTGGCTTACGTACAGCAATGTCTTGTCTTGCTAATACTTGTATTGCGACAGGTAAAACAACTAGCGATATTTCTTATGATGGTGGTGAGAACTGGCAGGCACTTGATGACAAAAGTGCGACATCGGGCAATCAAGGTTTTTATACTTTAGCAAGTGATAAAAAACTTATTTTAGCGGCGGGCGTTGACGGTAAAGTTGCAATATTTAAAGCTAAATAATTTGTTAATTTCAGCTGCTAGTGTCGGTTACCAGCCGATAGATTTAAGCCAACCTAAAATGCTGCGGGTGAGTGAATATTTTGGATATTTTCCCGTTATTTGATTGTTGAGCTGCTTTTGTCGGTAGTAAACTTTTAATTCATTTTTAGCTCGGTCTTTTCGGCTTTTAGCGTTGGCAATTACTAGGCGATGGTCGCGTTTTAGATACAAATCGAGTACAGGGTATTCCGATAAAGCTATTTGCTCAGCTAAAGTGGTATTTTCTTCGACCGTTGGCATGTAGCTACTCAGCATGATCATGGCATTTGTCGGTTCAATTAACTCTTTTTGTATCATATTCACCATAAACGCAGCTTGTTTTCCTTCTGCAACAGTTAAAATCGCACCAGGATAGTTTTTTGCTTTTTTAACCACTTCGTTAATAACTGCGGCTAATTTGCTTTGATATGGTTCTAAGCTTTCGCGGTTTTCCTCAATACGCAATTGTGCGGTTAAAGCTTGTGAAGGGTAGTTTTCAGGTTGATGTGGTGGGTGTATGGTTAACAGTGTCCAACCTTGTGCTGGCATATTCATACGTAATTGTTTTAAAGCGCTAGGACTAGCAGCACTTTGTTGCCAGTCTGGCACTAAAATCATTACGCCTTTATTAATTGCCGTTGTGTGCTGGTCAACTAACATTAGATACTCATCTGTACCGACTAAAATTGACTCAACCTGTTCATCAACTAAATAGTGTTTTATATCTTGTTGTTGCTGTTTAAATAAGTCAGCAGGCGCACTTATATTGTGTTTATTGGTTGCTTTGTCTGCCACTAACGCATTGTTGTCGTCTTTACTTTCTGATGCATTAGCTTCGTTATCTTTGTCAGAGTTTTTCGTTGATTCATCTGCTACCGTTGTTTTAGCGGCTGTTTGCTTGTCGCTTGCTTTGGTTGGGCTTGGTGCTTCTTCTTGTTCGGCAGCAACAACCATATTGCTCGCCAAGCATAACCATATAGTGCAGGTTAAAGTTACTAGTGACACAGCTGAGCGGGAAAATGTAGGCAAATTAATATCCTTTGAAAATGAGTAAAATAGTGATTGCACTATGATAGTTATTTTATCGACATTAATTCTATATGCTTTAGTCGCTTATTCAAATGGGCAGGCTTTTGAGAAGGTTAACGCTTGTTGTGATACCGGATGGGTAATTGCTAGCATTTGTGCATGTAATTGCAAACGATTACTTACGGTAAGTGCTTTTTCATGGGCATATAAGCGATCACCTAAAATTGGGTGACCAATGGCCAACATATGCACTCTAAGTTGGTGTGAGCGGCCTGTAATAGGCGTTAATTCAACTAATGTGGTTGTTTGACCGTCAATATCATCAGAATAATCGAGCACTTTATAATGAGTTAATGCTTTCTTACCGTGTTCAAAATCAACTTTCTGTTTTGGTCTGTTTGGCCAGTCGCAAATAAGCGGTTTTTCAACCGAGCCGGTTTGCTCGGCAACTTTACCGAAAACGCGGGCAATATAACGTTTCTTCGTTAAACGCTTTTCAAATTGGCGGCTAATCTCCACATGAGCAGGTTTGTTTAGCGCCATTAAAATAATACCTGAAGTTGCCATATCTAATCGATGAACAATGGTTGCCGTTGGTAAAACTTTAATGGCCCTATTTTGTAAACAATCTTGATGCTCAGGCAGACGACCAGGTACGGTAAGCAAACCACTGGGTTTATTAAGCACCACAATATCATCGTCTTGGTAAATAATATCAAGGTAAGGAGATATTGGTGGTTGATAGATAAAATCAGGGTTTGCACTCATATTGCTATTTCCTTTTTGTTAGCATGCTACTGACTAACAACAATTAATCGAATCGCTTCAAATTTAATTTGTGCTTTTTCGATGTATTCCGCCAAAGCGGACTTTTGCATGGCGATAAAGTCAATTTCTTGCTGTCGAACACTTGGGTTTATTGCTTTTAATGCGGTTAAACGTTGATGTTCTTCATCCATTGCTGATTGCATTGAGCTTAACGCTTGCTGCTGAATATCTGTAACTTGCTTTTCAGCATGAGCTTCAGCTTTGGTTACTAGCGGTGAAACTTGGCTTTTAAGTGCTTTAACTAATTGTAACGCGACTTGTTTTTTAACAGGCGATAATTGTTGGTCTAACACCGCTTCGCTGACTTTATCAGCTAAATCATTACCGTTTTTGTCAACCAAAATACGAATTGGTGTGATCGGTAAGTAGCGCCCCAATTGCAAGTTGCTAGGTGCAATGGCTTCTAAAGTAAATATGCACTCTATGAAGAAGGTACCTGCAGGTAGTGCTGGGTTCTTCAAAATACCTATGCTGGCGTTGCCAATTTCGTCGGAGAGTACGAGATCCATAGCACCGCGTACCATTGGATGATCCCAAGTAATCAGCTGATAGTTCTCACAAGCCAGGGCGGTATGACGGTTGAAGGTGATTGTTGTGCCATCTTCAGGTAAACATGGGAAGTTAGCTGAAAGCATATGTTCACTTGGATGTAAGGCAATCGAGTTATCTGCCTTGTCGTCTTGTTGAATACCAAACACATCTAAAATTTGAAACATAAACTGTGGCAAGTGAATTTGCTGATCTAGCTGCTCTATTTTTTCAACTAATTTATCCGCTCGACCTTGTCCAGAAGAGTGCAGTTCAAGCAGCTTATCACGACCTGTTTCTAAGTCTTGTTTAATAGTTAGGTGCTTTTCATGACTTTGTGTAATTAGGCGCTCGGCTTCTGCAGATTCCCAACTTGCACTTAGTGCTAATTCAAATAGTTGGTCACCAAATGATTGATAAACAGCGTGGCCGGTTATACAAGTATGTTCAAAGGCATTTAGGGCGTTTTTATACCATTTAAATAACAAGCTTTGTGGTGAATCTTCAAAGAAAGGTACGTGTAAACGAATGGTTTCCGATTGACCAATACGATCTAGGCGACCTATGCGTTGTTCAAGCAAATCAGGATTGCTTGGTAAATCGAATAATACTAAGTGATGAGCAAACTGGAAATTTCGGCCTTCACTACCAATTTCTGAACATAATAATACTTGTGCGCTGTCTTCGTCTTGAGCGAAATAAGCGGCTGCTCGGTCACGTTCAAATATGCTTAACCCTTCATGGAATACCGCCGCACGAATACCTTCTTTAACACGTAGCGCAGTTTCTAAGTCGATGGCTGTTTGCGCATGAGCACATATCACTAGTACTTTTTCTTTTTTAAGAGATTGCAGTAAATCAATTAAATAGTCGACACGTGGGTCAATATCATACCAATCTTCATGGCTGTCTAAAGAAAATAATGTTTCTGGCGTGAATAGCAATTTCGCTTGCTTGGTTGCTTTTAAGTCTTCTGCGGCACCAGACAGTAATAGTTCATTAATCGACGCTTGGTAACCTTCAGGCATGGCAAGTGGTGCAGCATGTAATTCACGTTTAGGAAAGCCTTTAATGGTATTACGGCTATTTCGGAACAAAATACGGCCAGTGCCATGACGATCTAATAATTGCGATAAGATGTGCTGGCGAGCATCATCTTGTCGTGCTTGATCTACTTGGTTGATATCCGCAATATATTCACTAACATCTGCTTCTTTTAACAGTGTTGTTAATGTTGTTATTTGCTCTGTGGTTACCGCTTTTTTGGCAACTAAGGTATTTGCTGCGTCTGCAACTTCAGTATAGTGTGCTTCTTCTTCGGTAAATTTTTCATAGTCGAAAAAGCGATCTGGGTCGAGTAAACGTAAACGAGCAAAGTGGCTTTCATGACCAAGTTGATCGGGTGTTGCAGTTAATAATAATACGCCAGGAATGGTTTGGGCTAATTGCTCAACGCACTGATACTCAATACTTGCGTTATCTTGCTGCCAATTTAAATGGTGCGCTTCATCAACTACCATCAAGTCCCATTCTTCTTCAATTAAGGCTTCATACCAGTTTGGATTACGTGTGATAAAACCTAGATTTACTAATACTAATTGTTCTGAGCTAAATGGATTTTCATATTCGCCATTATTTGAAGTCTCTTCACAGCGACTTTCATCAAAAATACTAAATTGTAAATTAAAGCGACGAAGCATTTCCACTAGCCATTGATGCATTAATGACTCTGGCACTATGATCAATACACGTTTAGCGCGGCCGGTAACTAGTTGCTGATGAATGATTAAACCAGCCTCTATTGTTTTACCTAAACCTACTTCGTCAGCTAATAGTACTCGTGGTGCGAAGCGACTGCCGACCTCATCAGCGATATAAAGTTGATGTGGTATTAAACTAACGCGACCACCGCTGAGCCCCATTAAATCAGATTGTTGTTGGCTAAACTGGTGATGTAAACAGTCTTTTCTCAAGCGGAACCAATCAAGGCGGTCTACTTGGCCGTTTAATAGGCGGTCGTGAGGCTTATTGAATTTAATAAAGTGGTCAATCATCACTTCTTTAAGTGAGCATGCTTCTCCCGTGTCTTGACGCACACCATGATAAGTTAGCAAGTTGTGTGACTCTTCAAAAGATTCTACGGTAAGCAACCAGCCTTCATGGCTTGGAATATTATCTCCGGCATTAAAAATAACGCGGGTTAGTGGGGCATTGTCTATAGCATATTGTCTAGCATCGCCAGTTGCAGTAAATACAATAGTGACAAAGCGACCTTCGACAGAGGTTACTGTCCCAAGCCCTTGATCCGACTCACTATCACTAATCCAGCGTTGTCCAGGGTAAAATGACATAGAAAAACTCCCACTCAATAGCTTACGCTATAAATATACGACCAAAAAAAGGGCGCTATAGTACCGTTAATCATAGAAGCGATCATCAAATAAATCTGAAAATAGTGACTTTTTTTGATTAAAAATATCTAAGGGTAGTTTTGAATAATTCGTTAAAGGAAATTAAGCACAATTTATTGAAGAGTTCTGATAACACGACCGTTAAGTTGAGACTAATATTACGCAGGACATGACTTATTACAATGTCATAAAAATTGTGCATTAAAAAGCACTTTTTTAAGCAAAATAAAATAAAATTTTTTAGCTGAAAAGTCACTTGCTAGCGGCTTAATAAGCTGTCAAAGTGGCAATAAGTTTGCTGTTATCAGGAGTGAATACGCAAACTGCTTTAATGTAATGAGCTACAATTAAAGTGAGTAAAATTGTTTTGGTTAGATGAGTTATCAACTTTTAGTGGTTTCTGGCAGCATACGCTATGGCTATTAATTTAAGCTTAACAATGCTGTGGAGCCTTCAACTTGGTAAAGGACTTTCATATGACAGCAGAAAAAATAATTTACGTTTTAGACACCAATATTTTATTACACGAACCCTTCGCTTTCCTCTCTTTTAAAGAACATGATGTTGTCGTACCTATGACAGTATTAGAAGAACTAGATTCGATAAAAGACCGCCGAAAAGATGTCAGCAGAGATGCCCGTGTTGCCATACGTGCATTGGAAGATACGCTAGCAAATGCATCACCTGAAGAAGTGCTTGCTGGTGTTAAGTTGCCGCAAACGCAAGAACAACACCCTAGCGGCTGCTTATCGATTTTTAATGATTACGCTTTAGATGAAGAGAAAGTAAAATTATCGTTTAACGAAAATGATAATCGTATTATTAGTACTGCTATTTATCTACAAACAGAAATGCCTAACAATAAAGTGGTGTTAGTCACTAAAGACATCAATATGCGTTTAAAAGCTAAGGGTGCTGGCTTAGCGTTTGTTGAAGATTACCGTACTGATCAATTAATTGATGACATTCAATTTTTAACTAAAGGTTATCATCAATTTGAGGGTGATTTTTGGCAGCATGTTGATGAGTGCGATAGCGAAACTGAAGGTCGTAATACTACGCATTATGTTAAACGTGAATTGTTACCAAGTCGTTATATGAATGAATACTTAATTGATGAAGGCGAACATTTTGCAGGTAAAGTAACCGGCTGGGATGATGAAAATCTTGCTATCACAGATTTAAGTCGAGAACGCTTAATGTCTAAACAAGCGTGGGGCATTCACCCGAAAAATATATACCAAGGTATGGCCATGGATGCCTTACTTGATCCAAATATAGATTTAGTCATCCTGACAGGCCCAGCGGGTTGTGGGAAAACGTTATTAGCGTTGGCGAGCGCACTTGAACAAGTTATAGAGCGGGGCCTATACGATAAAATTATTGTCACTCGCAGTACCCCAGAAATTGCGGAGTCGATTGGCTTTTTACCAGGTACAGAAGAAGAGAAAATGGCGCCGTGGCTGGCGGCAATTACCGACTCCTTGGAAGTATTACATAAGCAAGATGAAAATATGCATGGCAGCCTTAACTACATTATGGATAAAGCCAATATTCAGTTTAAGTCAGTTAACTTCATGCGCGGGCGAAGTATTCAAAATGCCTTGGTGTTACTGGATGAATGTCAGAACCTAACGGCATCACAATTGAAAACCATTATTACCCGCTGTGGTGAAGGAACTAAGCTTGTTTGTTCAGGGAACTTAGCACAAATTGATAGTAATTATCTTACCGCGGTGACATCTGGGTTAACTTACATTGTTGAACGATTTAAGGATTTTCCAGGTAGCAGCACCATTAATCTTAATGGTGTAGTTCGTAGTCGACTCGCCTCTTTCGCAGAAGAAAATTTATAGTCTTACATCCAGCGATGATATTAACCGTATACATAAGTTAATATCATCGCTATTATTTCACAGCGAACTAACATACTTATTTCACTATAAAGTCAAAAATATAAGCAGCAGTTTAGTAGCGAGCGTGCTTCAACCAGCGCCGTTTTTTGCTGATAAATTTATAATAAATAGCATTAGCAAGGCGTAACTGTGTTTACTCAAGGTTCTAAAGAGCAATTATTTCAACGATACAATAAATCAGTGGTAACAGTGTTTACTGTTTTGATGTTACTTATCTTTATTGCAACCTTTTATCGTTTTTATGATGCCCGTCAACTTCACCTTGATAGTCGCTTAACAGCACTTAATGAACAAAGTAATCAGCTTAATAGTCGCTTAATACGGACGGTCGAAACTTTAACGGGCATTCGAGATTTAGCACAGTATTACTTACAACACCCTGATGAATTACCAAGTAAACTGCCGTCATTACGTCAAGACGGCAAGTATTTTTATCTTAAGAAAACACGTCAAACTTTGGCCAGTCAAACTCGGGTAATGACGGGGAACATTACCGGTATTGGTCGGATTGCTACATTTAATCCATCGTTAAAAAATGAATTAATCATGGCGAATGCCTTAACTCCGGCATTTGTTACCGGGCAGGAGTCGATAAAAGAAGCGAATTGGTTGTATTACATTTCGATGCGTCGCTTTATTAATTTATATCCTTGGGTACCGCGCAGTATCTGGCAATATAGTGATCAAAGTTTAACAAATAGTTTAATGTTAAAAATTCAGGCCTCGAATCATAGAAATGATAAATTCTGGTCAAGGCCTTATGTCGATTCAGCTGGCAAAGGCCTTAATACGGCATTAGGCATGGGAGTTTATTTAAATAACCAAATGACCGGAGCAGTGTTAATTGATATTAATACTGCGGGCTTGTATGACTACTTACCCGAAGTAACTACAGAAAATCACGGCTATATTATTGTTGATAAACATAGCCATGTTTTGCTACATAAAAAGAGTGACAATTTAACATTAAGTACTCGCACGACCTTTAGTGATGCTGCGCCGGAACGTTTAAGCCAATTGAGTTATCAGTCTTTAATGGATGTTAATGTAAGTGCTGAAATAGGTGATTGGCTGGTACAAAAGAAAACTTTGCCTATTAACGGTTGGATATTACTTGAGTATCAAAAGAAAGCTGAATTTTATAGCGCAATAAACCAACGCTCTATTGCTATATTCGCGGCGCTTTTTGTTGGTTTATTGTCGTTGTTAGTGATTGTTTACTATGTTACTCACCGAACATTTATAGCGCCATCAAAGCAATTTATAAATCATATTGAAAACTGCTCGGCTGGTGACCCAGGGAAAATCAAGCCCTCAGCAGAGTGGCGTCATTGGTTTAAAATAGTAGAGGATTTATTTGGTGAAAACCGTAGTTTATTGCAGCGCTTAAAAGATCAAAATAACGAACTAGATTTGAGGGTAAAAGAAAAAACTCAGGCATTGGTTGATAAAAGTGAGCAGCATCAACGCGACTTTGCCTTGCTACGTTCAGTAATGGATGCAATTCCCGACTACATTATTTTTAGTGATCATCACGGCTGTTTAATTGGTTGTAATCAGAGTGTTGAAAAGCTTTTTTTACAGCAAGAAGTAGATGTTTTAGGTTGTGAAATTCATGAGTTTATTAGTAATGTTTTAGGTGTGAAGGTCGCTAACACCTTAAATGCAAATAAGCCTGGGGAAGTTGAAATTGTTTCAACAGCCAGTAAAACCTATGAGGTCTATAAAGCACCTTTTTATGGAGAGGGAAATACGGCTTTAGGTAATATCATTTTAATTCGTGATGTTAGCCAGCAGTTTGAAGTCAACCAAGCATTAACAAGAGCAAAAAACCAAGCGGAAGAAGCGAATAAAATAAAGAGCCAGTTTTTGGCGAATATGAGCCATGAAATTCGTACGCCAATCAACGCAATTCAGGGCATGCATTTTCTTTTGCAGCAAAGTGCCGTTAATAAAGTTCAAGAGCAATATTTGCTTAATGCGCAAACGGCATCTAACAGTTTATTATTTTTGGTTGATGAACTGTTAGATTCAGCGAAAGTTGAGTCGGGCAATATGTCGATTTATTTGGAGCCAGTTGAACTGGACAATATTATCGCGCAAGCGCTTAATTTAAATATTTCAGCGATAGCGAATAAAAATTTACAAATGAATATTGCAATTGCTAGTCAAGTTCCATTGTTGTTTACCACTGATAATATGCGGCTTGTGCAAGTGTTAAGTAACTTGCTAAATAATGCCATCAAATTTACCGACCAAGGACAGATTGACTTGTCGGTAACTATAGCTCCAAAACAGAATAATAGTGCGAGCAATCACCATGCAATGTTGTTATTTAAGGTAAAAGATACCGGAATTGGTATCGAACCATCTAAACAAGCAGGTCTGTTTGAAGCGTTTAAACAGGCCGATGAATCAATGACACGCGTTTATGGTGGTACCGGCTTAGGCTTATCAATTTGTCAGCATATTGCGCAATTGCTTGGTGGAAAAATTTCTATAAAAAGTGAACTTGGGCATGGTGCAGAGTTTACGCTTGCCATACCTGCCGAACATAAAACTAATGAAAATGTTGCACTTGAAAGTTTAATGTCGCTTCAACAGCAATTATCAGATTATTCAATCTTGAATTTAGGTGTTGATATACCAGAATATTTAGCGAAAAATTTCGCTGATATCGAGCAAGATATTACTCCGATATCTGAAATCAATGAATTGGTTTTGGTTGCTAGTGACACTGATACTAAAAATATTTTACTACTTGATAATGTAAAAAACCGACAAGAATTGAGCTTAGATGAAATAGATTTTATTCAACAACACATTGACCTAATTGCGATTTGTCAGCCCGTTGAAAATATTGTTTCAACGCAGTTAATTGCACAATTTGGTCAGCACGGCATTCATTACATCATGCTAGAAATGCCACTTTATCGTTATGCAATTATTAAACTTGCTAATGAAGTACAACAATTACCGTTATACAAGGATACTAAAGAGCTAGAAAGTAACAAGCCAATACTGGAAAAAAGCTTCAATAACATGCGAATTTTACTGGTTGAAGATAACTTAGTTAATCAGTTAGTGGCAATAAAATTACTTGAATCTATGGATGTAAAGGTTGTGGTTGCACAAAATGGCCAAGAAGCTTTAGATTTATTGGCTAGTGAAGAAATTGACTTGGTATTAATGGATATACAAATGCCAGTAATGGATGGATTAACGGCTACTAAGCATATTCGTGCACAACAACAATTTAAAAACTTACCAATATTGGCCATGACTGCTCATGCTCGCGATGAAGACAAACAACAATGTTTAGCAGCAGGAATGAATTTACATATGGCGAAGCCTATTACCTTGAATGTATTAAAAGACAATATTTTGTCTGTTCTGAATTAATCAAACATATAAAACTTAGCAATAAAGATTTATCTAAGCAGAGTAAAGCTCTACATGTTAGATTGCGCGAAAAAAGGCTCTGCATAATAACGACCATTTCGAATGGCAAACTCTGACTCCGGTGAAATTTGACCCATAAGTGTCATCGCCGGCCCTGTGGGCTCAGCTAATACATAAGTTAAGCCATCAACATTAATTGTTAGCTCACCCCCTTGTGCTGGAATATTTACTGCTAATAAAGCATGATTATCAATAAAAACTAGCATCATTTTTATGCGTGGCATTAGCGATCTAAAAATTGCAGCTGTTAATGTTACCTTGCTGTCACAGTCACCTTGGTTCTCCCATAAAATTCTTAGTGGTGGGTTGAACCCGGCTCCTGTTGAAGTCGTTCTTGACTCAAGCGTTGCATAGGGAATACTTTGCACAAAACCGAGCACATAGTTGCTAACCTTTCGCACATTCTGGATGGAAACTTTATCAAGAATTAGTGTTTTTAATGGTTTAAAGTCCATCACTGATTCGTTTGCAATACGGGCATGATCGGGCTTTATTGCTAAGCTGTTGTCATAAGCTCTAAATTGATGATAAAAATTATCAGTTAAATAGGTTTGTAATAATTCATTTTCAAGCTTTTCTATGGTTTGATAAGTTTGGTTAAGTGCTTGCTGATTTTGGCTTTTTATTTCGATATGCATCTCGTCGCCTCCACCAGAAAAGGAAATATGAACATTAGGCGTATTTTGCTGGCTGAGTGCTTTTTTAATGCCTTGGTTAATATAACGTTTAGCAAGGCTGGCCTTGTAGGCTTTAAAATTTCTAAAACGATCAAACAACACCGTTTTATCGACAGTAAAACTAATTGATTGTGTTACTTTTGCTTGATCTTGCCATTGATAGTTAAATTGGACCCTATCGTCTATTGTGTTCTTACTAAAACTAAGCTGCTTAGCAGTCACAGTAGTGTGAAATAATAAAATGAAAATGGCACATGTTGTTTGAATGTTCACAACAATCCTCAAAGCTATAGGTGTTCTCTTTTAAAGCTTACTTGAAAATTTATCTGCAAGCTAATTTCTCGTAACTACTTTACTTTTACTGTGTTTGATATATATTCAAACAACTGTTTTAATTATTTGTTTCAATCGTGTGTTTGGAGAAGACAATGGCTGACTATCAAGTGCCTTTAAGAGATATGAATTTTTTACTTTATGATGTATTTAAGGCCGATCAACTTTGGCAGTCATTGCCTACTTTGGCGGAACGAGTCGATAAAGAAACCGCAGAAGCAATTCTGCAAGAGTGTGCGAAAATAGCTGAACAAGAAATTGCGCCACTATCACGAAATGGTGACGAGGTTGGCGTTAATTTTGATAATGGTAAAGTTACTACTGCCCCTGGTTATAAACAAGCATTTGATACCTATGTTGAAGGTGGTTGGACTGCATTAGGTGGCGAGCCGGCATTTGGTGGCATGGGAATGCCAAAAATGTTAACTGCCTTTCACGAGGAAATGTTATGTTCAGCTGATATTTCCTTTTCACTGTACCCAGGTTTAACCGCTGGCGCGGGCTTATCTTTAGCAAAGCATGGTAGTGATGAACTCAAAGAGCGTTACCTTACTCGTATGTATACTGGCGAGTGGAGTGCAACTATGTGTTTAACCGAAGCACATGCCGGTACTGACTTGGGTATGATAAGAACCAAAGCTATTCCACAAGATGATAATAGTTACCTAGTTACCGGAACAAAAATTTTTATTACCGCTGGTGAACATGACCTCACTGACAATATTGTCCATTTGGTATTAGCTAAGTTGCCTGATGCACCAGCAGGGCCAAGAGGTATTTCATTATTTTTAGTGCCTAAATTTCATGTTAATGAAGATGAATCGCTTGGGGATCGCAACCAAGTGAGCTGTGGTTCTATTGAGCATAAAATGGGTATTCATGCCTCGGCGACTTGTGTGATGAACTTTGATGGTGCCAAAGGCTATTTAGTAGGCGAATTAAATAAAGGCCTCGCCTGTATGTTCACTATGATGAACTTTGAGCGAATTGGTGTTGGTATTCAAGGTATTGGCGCGGCAGTGCGCTCATACCAAAATGCCTTAGAATACGCGAAAGATAGAACTCAAAGCCGCTCACTAAGTGGTGTTCAATCACCAGATAAAGAAGCTGATTCATTAATGGTACATGGCGATGTTCGCCGTATGCTATTAAACATGAAGGCAATGAATGAAGGCTCACGTGCTTTATCTACCTACATTGCCATGCAACTTGATATTGCTACCTACGGAGATGGCGAAGCGCAACAAAAAGCCGAACAGTTAGTTGCTTTAATGACACCTATCGCTAAAGCATTTTTTACCGATCTAGGCTTTGAAAGTGCTGTTGCAGGCCAACAAGTTTTGGGTGGTCATGGTTATGTTCGAGAATGGGGGCAAGAACAGCTTGTACGCGACACGCGTATTGCGCAAATTTACGAAGGCACTAATGGTGTACAAGCAATGGACTTATTAGCGCGTAAAGTGGCAGGTAGTAAAGGACAATTGGTAAAAGTTTTTGTTGAAGAAGTTCAGCAGTATATTGCAAAGAATACTTCAGAGCAGATGACAGAGTTTCTGCAGCCTTTGGCAAAGGCAACAACAGAGTTAGCTCAGTTAAGTCAGGACATATTAACATTAGCGCAAGATAACCCTGAAGAGCTTGGTTGTGCGGCAAATGATTATTTACATGTATTTGGTTACACCGCCATGGCCTTTGTATGGGCAAAAATGGCAGAAGTTTCTTTTATGCAAGATCAGGCAAGTGAGTTCCACCAAAGTAAATTACATACTGCTCGTTACTTTTACGCACGAATTTTACCGCGTTGTCAGTCATTAATTGCTTCAGCAACAGCTGGAAGTGACGCAATGTTTGATATGCCAGAGGATTTATTTTAACCGTATTGAGTGCTTTTTCAACGAACAAGCCAATTCAATGATTTGAATTGGCTTTTTTGTGCAAAAAATAAGGTGATATTCTTTTTAAAAAGGTAAAATTATCAAGACATTTTGAACGCTGAAGTAAATGTTTGTTAGATAATTAACCATTTATATTCCCAGTATACTGATAACGTTTAAAGCATCTTACTTGCCTATTCGTTAACAGGTGTTGGTTAAGTCATATTAGTAATGAAATTTTATAAACTTTAGTCAGTGATAAGTTATTTGTGCTAGCGATAACACCTTTATGGCTTCTCAATTTGTTTTTTGGTCATCTTTGTCAAAAGTATCTGCTGCATTCTTGCTCACCAACCGCTGTATGTATGGCGATTACATAATGTTACTAGGTTAGTAACATTATCATACCTTATTGACAGGATAAGACATTTATAATTTGCAAATCGGACTTGCCAATTTTTTGTGGAATAGATTATGTTTGGTTTGAAAAAAGAAATACCTATGGATAGCAGTATGAAAAAAATATTGCTTATTGAAGACGACCGTATGGTATCGAATTTAATTAAATCGTTTTTAGAAAAGTCCAATTTTATCGTTCATCAAGTATTTCGTGGCGATTTAGCTCGCGAAGCTATTAGTCAATATAAGCCGGATCTGGTTATTTTAGATATTGGTTTGCCAAAACTCGACGGCTTTCATGTTTGCCACGAGCTTCGCGAAGTTTACGACGATCCTATTATTGTCTTAACCGCACGTGAAACCGATGAAGAGCAAATTAGTGCTTTTAAATTGGGTGCTGATGACTTTATTACTAAGCCGGTATCTCCTAATGTTTTAAAGGTCAGGCTTGATGCTATGTTACGTCGCAAGCCTGCTAAAGAAGAGCGTCCATTACATGCATTTAGAGTGGGAAACATTGCTTTGTACCCACAGGCTAACAAGTGTGAAATTGATGAAAAAACCATACGTTTAAGCTCTTTTGAATTTCAACTACTAGCCTTACTTTTACGTAATGTTGGTCGTGTGATGACACGTGATGCTATTTATAATGTGTTATTAAATCGCGAATACAATGGTGTTGAGCGTACTGTTGATGTGCGTATTTCCAAGCTACGCGATAAGCTTATTAACGAAGGCATGAAGTGTGCGCGTATTGAAACAGTATGGGGCAAGGGTTATATTTTAAATGAAACTGCGGGATAACAATTAGCTTTCAGCTCTAAAGTTAAAATTCATAAAAAAGACCAATTTATTTGGTCTTTTTTTGTTTTAGTGAGTACTTAAACAAAAATTAAAATGAATAGGTTGTACCTATGATTGCCATTTTTTGCTCGTTATCTTCCGATGATACTGTATTCGCTTTAGTACCTGCCGAATAACTTGTGGTAATTGCGCCAATTAAACTCCAACGAGTTGATAAATCAATACTCCCCATGACACCTAAGGTGGTATTGGTTGACAATTGATGATCAGAATAATTTGGCAACAAAGGCAATGGTTCTAAGCGGTTGATATTTGTTGCAGTATCAAAGCTTTCGATACTTGCAGTTACTGAAAGCTCAAAGCGTCCATGATTTATTAAACTATAAGCACTATGGAGAAAGGCTTTGATACTTTTATCGTTTTCATCTATCGATGTGCTGTAGCCAGTTTCCGTGCGAAAACGGCCATATTGAAACAAGTTATGCTGCGCCAGATTTGGCACTAAAAATTGCTTTGTTAGCTGGAGGTCACTATTTCCAGATAATACATAATTATTTTTTAAACTGTACAAACCTGTTTGAAAACTTTCGTTGATTTGAAGCTGCAAGTTTTTGGTTTTATCTAGCGTGAACAATTGCGCTAAGTCTTGTGTTTCATCGAGTTTAGCATTGCTTAAATTAGCATAATCAATGGCTGACAAAGTCCAACTGTTTTCTCGTTGAACTATGTCATTTTCGTTTGCTATATCTAGAGTAACACTTGCGTTCACAGCTTCGTGAACCGTTAACGCTGTCGCGGTATCAGCATGTTCGTTTGCAAAACTATTAACGCTATATGACAGTATCAAAGAACAAAGACTGCAATATAGGCTGTAGGCTGGAGTCGGTCTCATATAATCCCCTTTACACTCTAAGCTTAGTTATAAATGAGCTTGAAAACAGAGTAAAAACTGGTATTGATGCGCTTATTATTATTTTGCGCGATGACTTAACTATAGACAATGAAATTGTGACTGTATGAAAAAATAACTATTTTTATTTTTTAAAGGTAAGTTAGATACTTTTATTGCGGTAGACGCTAGAATATTCATCATATTAAAAATAACTAAAATTCTTTTGATTTCATAGTCTATAGTCATTCAAATGCACTCTTGTCGAGGTAGGTGGTAATATTTATCGGAGCCTCGTGAGGCGCTTGAATATGGAACCTAAGGCAAGTGGTTAGGCATTTGCTGGGAAAATAACAATATTAAGGAGAGATTAGTGCGCTATGTCATTTCTTTACTGCTAGTTTTAATAACGGCTTGTGCTAGCAATTTACAACCTGAGGTCGTGGCAGAAACTCCTGTTTGTGATCTACCTTACTCTCGTTATCAAGCAACGGTTACTGGATATTGCCAAGAACCGCGTGCGAATTTTGCAGCATCGGTTCCTGTCATTAACAAAAGCATTACCATTAAACCACTGGCAAAAATTCCAGAAGTGTTTTGGTTTCATAAGCGAATGAATTATTCGTTGCTGAAACAAGATGCTGAAGCGCCCGTTATTTTCGTTATTGCTGGCACTGGTGCCGGTTACGACAGTGCTAAAATGATTAACTTACAGAAGAATTTTTATCAGCAGGGTTATCATGTTATTTCTCTGTCCTCACCCACTTTCGCAAATTTTATAGTTAACTCTAATAACACTAAATATATGCCGGGTAACTTAGCACATGATGCCGAAGAACTTTATAACGTCATGAAGTTAGTTTGGCAGCAAGTACAAGATGAAGATCAAGTCGTCGCATCGTCGTTTGCAATTACAGGTTATAGCTTAGGCGGTGCGCATTCTGCCTTTGTTTCTCTACTAGATGAACAACAACAAGCGTTTAATTTTGAAAAAGTTCTGCTGATTAATCCCCCCGTTAGCTTGTTTAATTCGGTGAGTATTTTAGATCAGTATTTTGATTTACGAAATAATCGCCAAGCATCAATTGCAATGTTTGATCAAATATTTGAACGTTTTTCTGATGGCTATTCAGCACAAGCGTCTTCTAATTTTGATCAAGACTCGATATTTAATTTATTTAAAAATGCTCATTTAACAGAAGCAGAATTAAAGCTGTTAATCGGAGCGTCATTTAGAATGTCTTCATCCGATATGATTTTTGCTTTAGACGCTAGTTTTAATAGTGGTGCTATTACCTATAAAAACCATGAAATCGACAAATTTGAAAGTCTTACCCATTCCATGCAACGGGCTAGTGATATTACCTTTGTTAATTACTTTGAAGGTGCAATGTTGCCGAGAGCTCAACAAGAAGATGCCAATATCACTAAAGATGAACTTGTTCATCGTTACAGTTTATATGCCATTGAAGATTACTTAAAAAATGCTGAGAAAATATCTTTAGTAACCAATGCTGATGATATTATTTTAGCGCCAGGTGAAGTGGAATATTTACAGGATGTTTTTGACGAACGGGCTAAAATTTTTCCGCGTGGTGGTCACTGTGGCAATATGGATAGAGTAAGCTTTGTCACGCATCTAAATGCGACATTTAGCCAAGGAGTTAAGTAATGCCAATGTTTATCGAACAATATTACCGAAAAGCTGTTTGTATAGTCTTGTCGTGTGCATTGATAGCTTGCTCAGCAACGCCAAAGCTTGAAGAAGGTGCTATAGCACCTGAAGTTAAACTGCCTGATAATCATCAAGAGCTTGGGTTGATGAGTGCATACGCAGATCCTTGGGAAGGTTTTAATCGTCGCATGTACTACTTTAATGCTAAGGCCGATCAATACGTTTTACTACCGGTTGTTGATGGCTACAAAAAAATCACCCCTGACTTTGTTGAAGTGGGCGTTAATAATTTCTTCAGTAATTTAGGTGAAATCTCGACTTTTATTAATTCACTTCTACAATTTAAAATTGGTGTTGCAGGGGAAACTTTAGGGCGTTTTGCTTTAAACTCAACCGTTGGCTTGGCTGGATTACTAGACGTTGCTACCCCAATAGGGCTTGTCGAACAAGATGAGGACTTTGGTCAAACATTAGGCTACTGGGGAGTTGGTGCCGGACCTTATCTTGTGTTACCGCTGCTTGGTCCATCCTCATTACGAGATGTAACAGGCTTAGCATTTGATTCTATTGCTTATCAGCAGGCAGTAGATGAGTTAGGAATGAAAGCCGATGAAGAGCTGTTTCTATCTTTGCTACAAAGCATAGATGCTAGAGCAAGTTTACCGTTTCGTTATTATGCTTCTGGTTCTGCTTTTGAATATGAAAATTTGCGACTACTCTATTTAAAATACCGTGAGATTCTTATAGCTCGATGATTGCTTGCCAACACTTTCTAGAGTGCTGGTGATAAGTAGACTTGTAACCATGAATAAGGAAGATATTTACAATGAAAAAATTTCTAATAGTTTTAGCTCTGTTATCAACACCTTCATTGGCAGCCACTCTCAATGATGTTAATCAGTTACCGGATAGCGCTGAGAAAGCTAAAAAAGGCTTGCATGGGCAAGTAGGTTTAGCTGTCATTAATCTACCTGAGTTTATGGGAAGCGATGATAATAAAACTACCGTCTTACCCGTTGTAAATGTTCACTACAATGATAGATTTTATTTTAAGTTTAATAGGTTGGGTGGCTGGCTGTATAAGAATAAAAATGGCTTTCGTTTCGGCGGAGTGGTTACAAGCCACAGTGGTTATGATAAGGAAGATATTCATAACCAAGAACTTGCCCAGTCTTGGGGTGATCGTGATGCTTCTTTTATGGCGGGTGTAAATGCAGCGTACCAGTATAAAAAATTCAATTTGGAAGCTGGCTATGTAACTGATGTTTCTGATAATTCAGAGGGCGCAAAGTTTTACGGTATTGCTAGCTATACAGTGTTTGCTGATAGAGACAAGTCTTTGACCCTTAATGCCCGGTTTGAACATTTGGATAAAGACATGGTGAATTATTATTATGGTGTTAGTGACTCAACACTAAATGCAACAATAGGAGTTGTTGGTACATATAAGCTATCAAAAAACTGGACTGCTATAGGAGCATTTACTGTAACTTCATTAGGTGATGAAATATCTGATAGTGTTATTTCTACAGATGATAAAGGTAATGTTGCTTTACTTGGTGCGGTATACTCATTTTAAATAATTTATAATGTTGTTATTAGCGAGTTTTAATAACAGGAAAAGCAACTTATGTTTGCTTTTCACTGGTGTGTTGCAGCTAACACCTAAGTGTTGTTACAAATAGCTGAATGCTAGATTTAGCTATTTGTGATAATAAGGGTATAATCACGCCTCATAAATTTTCTAGGAATGTCTTTTGTTAGCTGTTATTCG
>OJBI01000029.1_pt1 | contig 68941 bp, 50 predicted proteins | sample 1590541 | NCBI WGS metagenome assembly OJBI01 (sample SAMN05416871, study PRJEB24817) | seawater metagenome | isolation source: Sea water | place: Canada:Atlantic | collected 2013-11 | reverse complement strand
GCACATTAAAATTAAAACTAACACAAACACAATGGTTGGAAGCACAAACAATTGCTGAGCTAGAACAACAGCTTAGCGATCATAATGATAGCGACTTAGTGTTGCTAGATTTACACATTCCCGGCGCACATGGGTTTAATACACTTATTCATGTACGTAATCATTTTCCACAAATACCTGTGGTAGTGGTGTCGGCCCATGAAGATCATGAAACCATCAATAAAGCGATGGGATACGGTGCTTCTGGGTTTATTCCAAAATCAACGCCAGTGGATGACATTTACAACGCGATTCAACATGTATTGCTAGGCAATATTTGGACACCTGAAGCTTACAATGAGTCCGAGCCAACACAAGATAATAACGACATTGCTGAACGAGTTGCTAGCTTAACACAACAGCAATATCGAATTTTGATGATGTTCGCTCAAGGCATGCTGAATAAGCAAATTGCTTATGATTTAAATGTCTCAGAAGCAACAATAAAAGCTCATGCCACCGCAATATTCCGTAAATTAGATGTTCGTAATCGCACTCAAGCGGTTATTGCTATTGCACAACTTGATATAGCCGACGTGCAATTACAAGATAGCTAAATTAATCCGACAAGCTTCAGATTAAAAACTTACTCTTATAAGTATTTAGCCTGAAGTTTTTTGGTTAGCATTGAGCTCATCATAGCTCTTAACGCCGCAGGTTTAACTAACTTGCGCATAAAGCCAATATCTGCCGCTAAGGTTTTTTCTTCTAAGTCGCTATCTGTCGTCGCGGTGATCAAGATGGCCGGAATATAATGACTTAATTGCTTTCGCATTTCGCCAATGAGGGCGATACCGTTAAAGTCATGATCTAGCTGATAATCAACAAGTAGTATTTCAATATCGTTTTTATGATCATCGTAAAGCGATAACGCCTGATGATAGGAATTTGCTGCAATAATATCGCAATCCCATGCCGTTAATAATTCCACCATACCATTAAGTACTGCCGGATCATTATCAATACACATCACCGTCACACCTTTTAAACCAATGGTATTACTAGGCTTTAGCTTTATCTTTTCAGTTTGCGCTGGTGCTAGTTCAACACCAACAGTAAATTTACAACCCATGCTAACTTCTGATTGCAACGCTAACGAATGACCTAACAATCTGGCTAAACTTTGTGTGATATTCAAGCCCAGCCCTAAGCCAGCAGAGCCAGTATTTTGTTGGTTATCAAGCTGAGTAAATTGCTCAAAAACCATAGTTTGTTTGTCAACTGGTATCCCTGGTCCATTGTCCAGTACTTGAATTTCAACCGTTTCACCTTTAATTCTAGCCCCTAATAATACTTTACCTGGGCTAGCATAACGAAAAGCATTACCAACTAAATTCTGTAAAATGCGTCGCAATAAATTACGGTCAGATCGCAACCACAATGAATTACAATGTACGCGAAAATCCACGTTGAGGTCGAGAGCATTAGCTGAAAACTCTTTCGCTAAATCATCAAATAATGATTTAACGGAAAATGAGCTAATATTCGGTTTAATATTACCACTTTCAATGCGGGCAATTTCCGCTAAATCGGCTACTAAATCGTTAGCAACTTTAAGCGAATGATCAATATTATCAACCTGACGTTGCTGAGTGTCCGTTAAGTTACCTTGACTCGCCAAAGCAGAAGTAAATAATCGCGCAGCTTCTAGTGGTTGCATTAAGTCATGACTACAAGCTTTTAAATACAAACTTTTCTTAACGTGTGCTTGCTCGGCTTTTTCTCGAGCTAATGCCAAAGCTTCGTTAGTTTGTGCTAGTTTCTGAGTTCGTTCTAGTACCCGTGTTTCCAAATCAACATTAGCTTCCTTTAATCCCCGCTCAGCCTGGCGATAGGTAGTAATATCTGAAAACAACATAACGAAACCGCCACCTGGTAGCGGGTTACCTTCTATACGAATAACTCTACCGTCACTATGTTCGCGTTCCGAACTATGTGGGCTCCCATTACGCAAATGCGCTAAGCGTTTATTAACTTGTTGATCAATTTTACCCACTCCGCATAGCCCTCGCTGTACGTTAAAACGAATTAAGTTTCGTATCGGGCTACCTTGATAAATAAGTTCACTTGGGTAATCAAACAAATCTACATACTTTTTATTCCATGCCACTAAGTTCAAATCACTATCAACAATTGAAATTCCTTCGCTGGCATTCTCAATAGCACTTTGTAGCAAGTCTTGGCTAAATTGTTGTCGTTGACTCGACGCTTCTTCAACTAATACCGCAATTTCATCTAAAGCAATATCACGGCCATCTAAAGCTGAGGAAAGTACTAAACGAGCTGATGAAGCCCCCATCACACTGGCAAGCGTATTTTCAGTGTGCTGCAGAAGCTGCTGATTATATGCAATATTACCTAAGGTATTTTTTGCCGTTAAACGCTGAAATTGAGCAAAACTTACGCTGGCTTTTTCCTCACCTACAAAGCGAGAAACCAATAACTCTAATTCTTGGTAATTAACTTGCTTATTACGTTGAGAATTTAACGATTTAGGCGCCTGATGCTCCATAAACAATGAAGCTTGCATGCGCTCTTGCACACTTTGTCTACTTACATGAGATAGCAGCCACATCGAAATAATATTAGCTGATAAAGACAGTAAGCTGGCCATTGAACTGGCCGGTATAAAGCCACCTTCAAAGGGATGAGCATAAAGGCCAAATTGAGGAATAAAGTTTAAAAACAGCCAAGCTGAAAACCCGATAACAATACCGCCATAAATTGCTGTTAATGTTGCTCTTCGCCAATAAAATGCAGCAATTAATGCTGGTGATAATTGCGCAAACGCCCCAAAAGCAATTTGACCTAACGAGCTTAGCGTATCAGGCGAAGCCATCAGAAAAACTCCATAGCCAAGCAAAATAACAAACAGTACTAAAACTTTGCGTATGGTTAGTAAACGTAATCGAAAATCATCATAGTCAGTGTTGTTATGCTTTTTAGCGCGGTAAAGCCAAGGGAAAACAATTTCATTGCTGAGCATAGTACTCAAGGCAATAGATGAAATAATAACCATTGAACTGGCGGCAGAAATAGCGCCCAAAAATGTTAACAGGGTTAACCAAGGTTGATGCTGATACCAAGGTAAAAACAACACATAGGCATCAGAGGGGACGCTATCACCTAATAATAAATGCCCTGCTAAACCTAATGGCACAGCAAAAATAGCAAAAACAAGTAGATAAATTGGAAATAAACGTCGGCTAAGCCAAGTGTCTTTTTCGTCTTTGAGCTCAACAACCATGACTTGAAATTGACGTGGTAACGAAAGAAATGCCGCCATGGTAATAATTAACATCGCAAACATTGACATTATATTCGGAAACGTAAGTTGTTGGTCAAGCTGAATATTGGCGGAAGAGCGACGCCAGATTTCCATTGGCGAATCAAATAAAACATAAGTCACAAAAAGCCCCACTGCTAAAAAAGCAAATAGCTTCACCAACGACTCAAATGCAATAGCAAGCATAACCCCAGGGTGGCGTTCAGTAACATCAATGTTGCGAATTCCAAAAACTACGGTGAAGCCTGCTAGCACAACACTAACGATAAGACCAAAATGCCAATTAGGTAAGCTTTGCTCTGCTTGCAATTGCTGAAACGAATAAACAATTGCTTTTAATTGCAGTGCGATATACGGCATTGTGCCTACCAATGCCACAATAGTAACTAAAATGGCTAAGTTGTGTGACTTACCAAAACGTGCTGCTAATAAATCAGCAATGGAGGTAAGATTTAATTTTAAACTGACACGAATTATTCGTTGTATAAAGGGCCAAGCAAAAATAAACAGTAATATCGGCCCTAAATAAATAGGTAAATGCGAGAGAAAATTACTTGATGCCTGCCCGGTAGTGCCTAGAAAGCTCCACGAAGTACAATATACTCCTAATGTTAGCGCATAAATAACTGCTTGGCTTTTACGCACTAATTTATGACGATATTTATCTCCAAGGTAGGCAATAATAAATAGTAAGCCAATATACGCAAAACTTAAGCCTGCTAATTGCCAATTTGGAAACATAAGAGCTCTCTAGTTATTATTCTCAGCGATTTTTATCACTACAATTAATGTTAAAATAGCAAGCGTATTAAACGAATGGAACTTCCTCCTATTAGACATTAGTCGAAGGAAGTTTAATCGTAGTATTATTTGATATAGTTTGTTAAGGCCAACCATAACATTAAATACTGTTTCTGAAATCTACTCGCTACGTTTGCCATTAAACTGAATTACCAAACTTTCTAAGTTTTCTGCGAGTTGATTCAAGTTATCAGCATTACCAACAATATCTTCTACATTGCTCATATTCTCTTTAGAGGCATGAGTGATATCAGTCATATTATTATTAATATCATTAATGGTAAGCGCTTGTTCTTCCGTTGCAGAGGCTACTAAATGGTTTGAATCTAGGATCTGATTAGTCAGCTCTACACTCATTTTTAAAATATCTTCTGCTTTAGTAATTGATTGTGTAGTGTTTTCTGATTGCTCAATAATTTGTGCTATCTCTTTTGAAGCAATTGCTGATGTATCTTTTAAATTGTTCATTATTGCTTGAATTTCAGCCGTAGACTCAACAGTTTTACTTGCCAATGTTCTGACTTCATCTGCGACAACTGAAAATCCGCGCCCATGTTCACCTGCTCGCGCTGCTTCGATAGCAGCGTTTAATGCAAGCAAGTTGGTTTGATCGGAAATGGTTTGAATAACGCCTAATGCTCCGGCAATCGTGTCACTGTTAGTAGCTAGCGTATTAATAACGCTAGAAACATCATTTATTTTGTGACCTAGCTCTTCTACCTCTGATTTTGCAGAATGTATAACTCGACTTATCGAATCACTATTCTCTTTAATATTTCCTGCAATATCCGATGCCTGAATTGCATTTTTTGCCACTTCAGACACTGTCTCACTGATTTGGCCTAAGGCACTGGAAATATGATGTGAATGCTCATCATTATTTACTGAACTTGTAATGGTTTCCCCAGCTTTAGTTTGTAAGGCATCGGCAGTTTCTCGCAAGGCTAATGTGGTATGAGAGACCTGTGCAAATACGTCTTCAAGCTTAGCTATAAATTGGTTATAACCTAGCGCAACATTAACTAACTCTTTTTGGCCACTTTCAGGAATACGGTAAGATATATCGGCTTTACCCTGACCAAGTTGTAAAAATAATTCAGCAAGTAAGTTAATAGGTTTAGTGATTGACTTAGCAATTAATAGCGCTACAAAAATCGCAATTGTTGTTACCACTAAAGACCAAGTGATCATCTGCGTATTGGTTTCATTTAATGAAGAAAACACTTCCGCTTTGGGTACTTGTACCACCACATACCACTGTGCACTAGGGATAAAGCTCGCCGCAACCAATATGTCTTGGTTATTCTCCTGTACTTCATCAAGACTGAATGCTGATTGAAGCAAAATATTACCAGCAATATCTTTTGAGTAGATGCTGTCAATAGATTGCCCAACAAGGCCCTTATCTTTATGTAACTGAATAATCCCTTTATCATCCACTAAGTAAACAAAGCCAGTTTGCTCTAGTTTAAAACTACTTAATAGGTTAACAATATCTTCAAATGATTTTGCGATACCAGCTAAACCTTTGCCATTAATTTCTTGGTAATTAACAAATAAATCTATTTTATCTGAATCAGGGTAAGCGTAAATGCTCACCGAACTATCTTTACCACTATCACGATAGGCGTAAAACCAACCGTCCACATTATCATTTTGCAATTGACGAAGGTAACCATCTTGGTTCCAATAATGTCCGGATTCACGATCAGCAAAAGAGGTTTTACTTAATTTATGGCTATTTGCAATGCCAGTTAACTTTTCTAATAACTGCTGTTCACCAATTTTCGAACGACCTTGTTCATACCAGTTTTTTATAAATGGATCTGTCGCAATTTGCTCTGCAATAATACGCATCAGAGAGATTTCTTTGTCTATTTCTCCGTTAATTTGTTTAATCGTATTTGGTAGCTCTTGTGCAAGCATTCTGTCTTCAATAATGCTTCTGGCACTCCATTGGCTCAACATACCAACTAAAGTGGCTGTTAGTAATACGAAGATAATTAATGCGAGTGTTACTTTCTGTTTAATAGACAAATTTGGCATAATTGCAATAAAGTAATTGAGATAAATAACGACTATCTTAGAGAAAATACACGACGATAGAAAGAGCAGCTAGGTTCAAAGCATACTCAATACGACAAAGCTAAATCATATCTACTTACTTTAGAGTGCTAAAGGATGTAAAAGCCATGATATTTTCATGAGCAATCAACACTAAAATTATCGGGGTAATAAATCAGAATTAATGTAATAGAATCGACTTAAAACTCAGCTACTCACTAAGTTGCATAAAGAATACTTGCAATAAACACCCTAATTGTAAGTTACCTTGGCTACTTTACAGTTTGTGTATAGAACTCAGCAATATATTGACCACCTTTAATATTCGCAATCATCCGTAATTTATATTTTTCACCTTTTTGACTAATTTGACTTCTCAACGGTGTTTCACTGCGCCAATAATAAGGGCTATCACTCATTCCAAGAGGATAGGCTGTTGCTTGTCCTGCTTTATCAACCATAAAAAGTGTGGCACTGTCTAATGGAAAGGTAGCATTTAAAGTCGTGGTATTTTTTTCATCATAAATATTAACCTCAAAATCACCCGATTTAAGAATACATTTTTGGTTAATAACATCACAATGGCCAAACGGAACCATATTAAATATTCGCTGTTTCCCTGCTTCATTTTCTATATAAAAATCTGAAGCAATATAACCACCAATAAGAAGAAAGGGCGCTACCATTAATGCTAGTTTTGTATGACGGTTCATAAATATCCTTTTGTCAGCAAATCAAAATTTTAAGGGCTAAATGTTTAAAAAGGTTAAAGACTAAATAGTAAAGGCTCCATCAATGGAGCCTTTATCTTCAACAATCACAGAATTTTAGTGATCATGCGCTGCATTAGCACCAATTGGAATACGCATATTATCAACAAGGTCTTGAATATGCGATGGCGCTGGGCCTGTTACTTTAAGCATTGCAAAAGCAACGGCAAAGTTAACTAAAGCCCCCACTGAGCCAAAGGCATTCGGTGAAATACCAAAGAACCAATTTGGACCCATATCACCTAGGAAAGATGTACCAGGAATAAACATAACGCCTTTATGTTGGAATACATACAACATAGTTACACCAATACCCGCTATCATACCTGCTACCGCTGCTTTACCTGACATTTTCTTAGAGAATATACCCATCATTAGTGCCGGGAAAATTGACGACGCTGCTAAGCCAAAGGCTAGCGCCACCGTTCCCGCGGCAAATCCAGGCGGATTCATCCCCAAATATCCGGCAAACAGTATCGCTATGGTCATGGTAACTCGACCCGCCAGCAGCTCGCTTTTCTCTGACATATCAGGCACAAACACCCCTTTCATTAAATCATGGGAAACGGATGAGGATATCGCCAATAGTAATCCGGCTGCTGTTGAAAGCGCTGCCGCTAAACCACCCGCTGCCACAAGTGCAATAACCCAGTTAGGTAAGTTTGCAATAGCAGGGTTAGCCAATACCATAATATCACGGTCAACTTTTACCATTTCATTAGTGGTTTTGTCCGCTGTGTACTGAACTTTGCCATCGCCATTTTTGTCTTCAAATTGTAAAAGACCTGTTTTTTCCCAGTCTTTAAACCATTGTGGGCGTTCAGCATATTCTAAATTTTGACCTGCCGCTGGTTCAATGGTGTTCATTAAATTGAAACGAGCCATAGCACCAACTGCTGGAGCAACTGTATAAAGTAAAGCAATGAATACTAATGCATAACCTGCAGATTGACGTGCGGCTTGTACTGATGGAACCGTGAAGAAGCGCATAATTACGTGAGGAAGACCCGCCGTACCAATCATCAGAGACATAGTGTAAGCAAACATATTCAATGTGCCGCCCATGTTCGATGTTGTGTACTCCTTAAAGCCTAGATCAGTGACCACCATATCTAGCTTATCAAGCAAATAAATACCACTTCCATCAGCTAAGGTACTACCTAAACCTAATTGTGGAATAGGGTTACCCGTTAATTGTAGCGAAATAAATACTGCTGGAATTGTGTAGGCAAAAATCATCACAACATACTGTGCGATTTGTGTATAAGTAATACCTTTCATACCACCAAGTACTGCGTATACCCAAACAACTACCATGCCGATAATTAAACCTAGGTCATAATCAACCTCAAGGAAGCGAGAAAACGCTACACCAACACCTTTCATTTGCCCAATAACGTATGTAACTGAAGCAATAATCAAACAAACTACTGCAACAATACGTGCCGTTTTTGAATAGTAACGATCTGAAATAAATTCAGGCACCGTAAACTTACCATGCTTACGCATGTAAGGAGCAAGCAGCATAGCAAGTAGTACATAACCACCCGTCCAACCCATTAGAAATACAGAGCCACCGTAACCTAAAAAGGCAATTAAACCGGCCATTGAAATAAATGACGCCGCACTCATCCAATCCGCACCAATTGCCATACCATTTTGCAATGGTGTAATGCCGCCACCGGCAACGTAAAAATCACTAGTTGAACCTGCGCGGGCCCACCAAGCTATACCGAAATAAACTGCGAAAGTTCCAAAAACGGCAATGTATGTATAAAGCTTTAACTCTTCCATCTTTAGTCCTCCGAATGGTATTTTTTATCAAGCTTGTTCATTTTGGCGCCATACCAAAAAATCAAACCTAAAAATGAGTAAATTGAACCTTGTTGTGCAAACCAAAAGCCTAGTTTGTATCCACCCAGACGTATCGCATTTAACGGTTCTACAAGCAGTAGACCTAAACCAAACGAAACTACGAACCAAATGGCAAGACATATAAATATTAAGCGCAGATTTTCCTGCCAATATGTTGTATTACCTTCACCTTCCATCATTCTCTCCTAGCAATTATTCCTATCAGGCCAATTAAGCCTTTTAGGCACAGCGTTTTATGATTTTTATACGCTAACTTCACCTGTTATTTAAAGAGAGGTTGACTATTAATTCGACCTGTTAGTATGACCAACGTCGGGGAAATGAATACTTAACCTACTCTGACCTACACACTAGCAACCTTTTTTCTACGCTCCTATTAAACTTTAGTCTAGGAGCTAGGCTAAACAGTTGACTTCATGTTGCTAAAGTCCCTAAATACATACAACAAACGCATTTTACTTTTAAATGAGATATGACATGGATTCGGCACTAACGGAAATCAGTGAGTTTTTACAAGCAATTCCTCCCATGGGTTTGCTACCGCCTTCTACCATAGAAAAAATCGTTAAAGAGATCAGTATTTGTTATGTTCGACGAGGTTTAGCACTACCGCCACAAGGTAGTGTTGCGAAAAATTTATACATACTACGCAAGGGCGCATTAAGCTATGTCACAGAAAATAATGAATTAATTGGCAAATATGGCGAGGGGGATATTTGTACGGTTTTTTGTATCGGTAACCAAGACGATAATGGTAATACCATTAAAGTGACTACAGACGAAGACACCTTGCTTTACAGCATTAATTATGAAAAATTCGAAGAATTAGTAGCTAAATTCCCTGATGTTGTCGCCTTTTTTCAGCAAACCGCTGAGCAACGACTTAGTAAAAAAATGCTGCAAGTGAATGAAGAAGCCATTTTAAACTCTTCTTTACTTAATAGCTCAATTGCCAATTTTTATCATAGTCCTGTGGTCACGGTTACGCCTGATACAAGCATCCAGCAAGCAGCCATTTTGATGACCGAGCGTGGATTTTCGTGTTTGGTTATTGCCAATAAAGATATTCCTTTAGGTATAGTAACTGACAAAGACATTCGCCGCCGCTGTGTTGCACAAGCGCTTGATATTCAACAGCCTGTCACAACGATCATGACTGATAACATGACCACCATAGACATTAAAAACACCGCCTATGATGCGTTAATGATGATGACTCAAAAACATATTCATCACTTACCCGTAACTGCCAATAATCAACTAAAAGGTATGGTGACAGTTACCGATCTTATGAATAACGAAGGACAAAATGCCGTTAACATCACGAGTGTCATACATAAAGCGAAATCCGTAAGCGAGTTAGCAGAAATTAGTAAAATGATCCCTAAATTGCAAATTCGTATGGCAAAGCTAGGCACTACTGCTGATCATGTCGGTAAAAGCATTAGCGCCATCACTATGGCATTTACCATACGCTTAATCACCATGGCGGAAAAGTTACTTGGCCCTGCTCCTGTTCCTTACGCTTGGCTAGCCGCAGGTTCACAAGCTCGACAAGAACAATTTGCCCATTCAGATCAAGACAACGCCATCATCATCTCAAATGATTTACAGCCACAACATCAGCCTTGGTTTAAAGATCTCGCAACATTTGTTTCTGATGGCCTTGCCGCATGCGGCTTTATTTATTGCCCTGGCGAGGTGATGGCAACTAATGAAAAATGGTGCCAAACACAAGAAAAATGGGCACAATATTTTGCTCATTGGATCAATCACCCTGATCCAAAATCTCTTATGCATTGCAGTATTTTCTTCGACTTAACGACTGTTCATGGTGATAGTCGATTACTTAATACTGTGCGTGAAAAAATGCTGAAAACCACTCAACGCAGTACTTTGTTTATTGCGCATTTATCTCGAAATGCTTTGCAACTTAGACCACCATTAGGTTTTTTTCGTGACTTCGTATTGATACAAGATGGTGAAAATAAAGCAACACTAGACCTAAAGCACAATGGTATAGCACCAATAGTTGATCTTGCCCGTATTTATGCATTGTCAGAAGGCGTTGCTTCCGTAAACACCATTGAACGGCTTCAACAAGCAGCCGGTACACCATCATTAACTAAAGCCTCCGCGGCAAACCTTATTGATGCGTATGAATTTTTAAGTATGCTGCGTATGGAGCATCAAGCGAATAAATTACAACTAAGTCAAAAGCCCAATAATTACCTGTCGCCAAAAGAAATTTCAAAGCTTGAGCGTGAACACTTAAAAGATGCATTTAAAGTGATTAAAACCATGCAAGACAATCGACAATCAACTTTTTAAATAGCGGAAATTTATGTTAAACAATCATCCACTTGCCAGCTGGCTAATAGGCTATGAAGCTCAGCGAAAGCGTATGCTAAAAAAGGCCCCTAAAGGCCCGCTATATAATTTCCTCAGTGTGCCTTTTCCTCAACTATTTACACCTTTTGACCAAGTGCCCATTTTAGCTGTCGATTTTGAAACTACAGGTTTAGATGCAATACAAGACAAATTACTCAGTGTGGGTTGTGTTGATCTCATTGATAATCAAATAAAGCTTGGCAGCAGCTACCATCAAATCATTAGCAGTCGGGGCAGACTGACGCCCGATAATGTCAGTATCCATCAAATTACTGATGACCAAAAAGATCAAGGTCAATCCCTAGCTCAGGTTATAGAGCAGTTATTACAACGACTGGCAGGAAAAGTGATGTTAGTACATTTTGCACGTATTGAACGGCAGTTTTTACGCCAAGCCTGTATCGAGTTATATGGTATGGCTCCGGTTATTCCAATGATAGATACCCTAATGGTGGCCAAAAGACGATTAGATAAAAAAGATGTCGCCTATGATCCCTCAGAATTAAGGTTATCAACACTACGTACTAAATATAACTTACCTGATCACTACGCCCATAACGCGCTTAATGATGCAATAGCTACCGCAGAACTATTGCTCGCCCAAACCAATGAATGCCATGAAAACCCAGCATTAGAAAAGCTATTGCTATAGCTTCTTTTGTCAGCTTGATAAACACAAATTTGCTTTCCTTAAATAAAACATTTAGATTAACTAAAGGAATATCATAAACTTAAGAGACAAGGATAGAATTCATGTTATATCGGTGTAAGTACATAGTAGTCGTTTTTTCTCTATTGATTCTTGTCTCATGTACCTCACCAGAATATAAAAAAGCCTTGGCAGATTATGAAGTAGCTAAAACAGAGCAGAACCTTAAGCAATTGTCATTGGCATTGAAAACTCTCACTAGCATAGCCCCAGATAAGTTTCAAAGTGAGTTCATTAAGGTAGAAAAAGCACATTTACATTTACAAACAGCTGAAAATGAACTGCAACTAGGCAATAATTACGCCGCCTATATCGCAAGCCACAACTCATATCGAAGTATTCCCAATTCAGCAGCAAAAAATATACTGATAAAAGCAGGAAAAGAGCTACTCCCGCTTTTAAAAGCAACACTAAGTATTGAAAAATATTTAAACATTCAAACAAAAGAACTACAGCAGAAAATTGAGCAACAAAGTAAGTTATCAATAAGCGATTGGAATTTAATTACAGTTAATAACAATATTGAACAACTCAGCATTGCCTACAATGAATTAGAAACAGCAGCCAATTTGCTACTCATATTCGATGAGGAAAATCATAACATTCCTAATTTATACAACTGGCAACGGGCATTAGCAGAACAGCAACAATTGTTGAAAAAAGTTCGACACCATTTCGCCAATGTAGCGCAATACCATAGCGCCAATTTGTTGAAAACCTTAAATGACAACCTAACTAGCGAAAGCATAAAATTACTGTCACTGGTTCGTCAAGAATTTGCAAAAGAATCGATGCAGAAAAAATTTATTCAATCTCAAGATCACTATAGCGAATTTCAAAATATCGTCGAAAATGTAGCCTTAGCCGAAAACTTAACAAACAAAGACAAGCATGCGAACTGGTATCAAAAATGGCAGAACCTAGAAAAAAGTATTCTAGAGCCTAAAGGCAATTTCAAAAATTACCCAATAGAGAGTAAAGACCGTAATAAAAAGCTTTTAACGTATTTAGATATCGAGATAATCCAATTGCCATCATTAACATCAGCATTTAACAGTGAAGTGATTTTCAACAATAATTTCAATGACATAATTGAGCTAACAGATAAACTTAAAATTGATAAAACTTTGATATTTTAATCGTTTTAAACCTACAGTTAAAAGGACTTACAATGCATCACTATATTAAAAATATTTTAGTTTTTATATTTACTTATATTTGCGCTTTGTCAATACAGGCAGCCTCTTTAGATAAAGCCCTACCACCTATTCTTGATTATTACCCTAGTTGTGATTATACCGTATTAGAGAATGCCAGCGCTAAGGACATTTCATTAACGCCAAATGGTGATAAAACGATTGCAGATTTGCTGATGAAGCTTCAAATAAAAGCAAAATCAGCCAACGCTGATGCATTAATTTTGATAGATAAAACGGTAAAACTAAAGAAATCTTTTAAACGTACAACATCAGACGCTACCAAGCTCAGATATCATGTTCAATATACCGCAGAATTAATAAAACAATGTAAAGAAGTCAACATTTCAAAGAAAAAGTTATCTAAATATAACCATTTAGGGCACAAAATAAATCCAGCATTAAATCATAAAACGACAACAGTATTCGAGGTAGTACAGCCAACAGAAGCAATAAAAGACGTAAAAATAAAAAATAATGAGGTATCAATTAACAATGGATTATACGGTGCACAACTTAAAGACTCATATCAACAAGTAATCACTAAGTTAGGTATTCCTAGTACTAAAATTAACCTTGTGGAAGATGAATTGATCATCGGCTATGGACGTCGCCTTTGGCTACACTTTCAATCAAACCAATTAGTTAAAATACAGACCAGAACCCATTTATTATCACAAACAGCATTAAATAAAATTCCTTTACATGATGTGTTTGATAATGACGCTTGGAAAATCAATAACAAAGTAACTATAAGCATGTCATTGACTGAAGCACTAAAATTACTAGAGCTCAATAAACCTCTAAATAAAAATAACCAGCTTGTTTATTCACAATCTGGTAAAACATTGAAACTAAATTTTAAGCACAGCAAAAATTTTCATACCAACGAAAATACTTATGAACTCGCCGGCTTCGAATTAGAAATAAATGATTACCAAGCAGGCACAACATTCGCCACAATAAAACATAAGCAGCAAATTAAGTTAGTAAAAAAAATGTATATGCAACTTGAACTTAACCAAGAAGTGGATTTACAGTTATTGCGCGCCAAGCTTGATAGACCAATGGCCGAAATAACACTGGATAGAAATTCGACACTAGAAATATTTAATCCATTTCTCATGTTAGAAATTAAAAAGTCTGATTTAAGAAAAGTACATTTAAGCCAAGATAGTTTACTAGGTAAGCAGTTTTCACATGACAATTCTTGGGCATTAGGACAATTTATTTACGGTACACCGAGAGAGAAGCTCAAAAAATATATCCCTCAAAATAGTTATGAATCAGATAATGAAGTCGAAATTCAATCAGAGAATTACACATTATCGCTACTTTTCGATGATGAACACCAATTTGCTCCTTTAAACGAAGCAGAGCTATCTATTTGGTTTTAAACAGATAGTTAATTATGCACTTATTGCCTTTATACCAACAATCACCATTTGTGTACCAATAACGGCCAGAATAAGTCCCATTAAACGGGTAACAATGCTAATACCCGCTTTACTAATAATGTTAATAATTTTAGAGCTAAATATAAAGCAGAAAAAAGTAATAAAACAAAGTAGTGCAAATACAGCTATCGTCATCAATATACCTGTCGTTTCACCTGATGATGAAAAATTCATTGCTGTTGCTATTGTTCCTGGTCCAGCAAGTAGTGGCACCGCCAGTGGAGAAATAGCCACATCGGAGTCATCATGATTTTCAGCCGAATGTAGCTTTGAGCCTTGACCATTTAGCATATGATAACCAACAAGAAACACTAAAATACCACCAGTAATCCTCAGTGCTGAAATAGTAATACCAAAAAGGTGAAATATTGCTTTGCCCAATACCGAAAACAATGTGATCACACAAAAGGTAATAATAAGTGCCTTAGCAGCAATTTTAATTTGTTCACTTTTACTTTTTTCACCAACAAGGCCAGCAAATACAGCCGTGTTAGCAATTGGATTCATAATTGCGAAAAAGCCTAGAAATACAGTGACGGCTTGAGCATATAAGTCATTCATTAGCTAACCTTTTTTATTTTAATGACGCTATAGGTGAGTGTAAATATTGAGTCAATCTTATCATCAATATTGTCTGCTATTAACTTGGATATCAAGGCAAACATTCCTGTAGACGTACTAAAATACCAAGAAAAATACAGATAAATAGACAAAATTACCTTGTTGGGTAGCAATCTATGAGACAATTAAGCTCGAAATCACATACTACTGGTACCAAAATGAAACTTTTAGCTCGTAACCTTTCACGCTCAACTACCGAACAAGAACTTCGCACCTTATTTTCTGAGCATGGTACGGTTAAGGAATGTACTTTAGTTTTAGATCAAGAGACTGGAAAATCAAAGGGCTTCGCCTTTGTTGAAATGCCAAATGAGACGGAAGCAAAACAAGCTTTATCTAGCTTGCATGAAACAAGAGTTGCTAAAAATAAAATTCGCGTAAAAATAGCGCAGTAATATATTCCAATCGCCTGTAAAAGAGCCAATAGAGTATGTTGGCCTTTTAGTAGTTGGCTATAACTGCATATGAAGCAAAGGAAAAGCTTGTCCTTGTCCATCAAGCGCTGAGCGGTCAACAATATTGAAGCCAAAATGCTGATAAAAGCCAACAGCAGCAGGGTTCTGTTCATTGACATCAACTTTTTTCGCGTGTTGGTGCTCAATAGCGTACTTTAACAGCTTACTGCCAACACCTTTTTTAAAAAACTCTGGTGCCACAAACAACATTTCAATATTTTCATCGGCAACACCGATAAAACCAATGATATTACCGTTATCGCATTCAACGATACGAAGATCAACCGCATCAAAATAGTGCTCAAGAATTAACGATTTTAGTGACAAAATATCTGCTTCACTTAAAAACTGATGAGTCGCTCGAACAGAGGCCTCCCAAACAGTAATTAGCTCGACATAATCAGCTTTTACTGGAGTTTTAACTCTCATATTTTATCCAAAACACATCTTCAATTAACAAGTGACTTTTCATACTCAATGTCACTGACATACCAAATTTTCTCACCTGTAGGCGTATTTACCACCACCTCATCATCCACTTGTTTTTTCAAGCATGCCCGTGATATGGGAGAATCAATTGAGGAATAATCATTACGACCGTAAATTTCTTCTGGACCAACTATGCGAAACTTTAACGTTTCGCCATCATCATTTTCTAAGCTAACCCAAGCGCCAAAAAATACTTTACCTTCTTGTTGAGGACCGTAATCAACAATCTTTAGTTCTTCAAGAATTTTACGCAAATAGCGAACGCGGCGATCAATTTCACGCAAACGCTTTTTATTATATTGATAATCAGCATTTTCACTTCGGTCGCCTAAACTAGCGGCCCATGAAACTTTTCGCGTTGTTTCAGGCCGTTCTTCTCGCCAAAGTTTATCTAATTCTTGTTGCAGTAAAACATAGCCAGGTCGGGTAATTAGTTTCGTTTTCATAGTGCTGATATGGAAGTATTAATAAGGTAATAAGCGCAAGAGCTGATGATATAGTGAATTGTTGTATTGCGCTAGTCTGTCAACTCTAGGCTAAAACTAACACATAAGCCACCTTGGGTACGGTTATATAGCCGCAACTTACCTTGATGGCCAATAACAATTTCATTACACAGCGCTAAACCAACGCCAGTGCCTGTTGCTTTCGTGGTAAAAAAAGGTAACAACGCTTGTTGTTGTTGTTGAGTACTTAATCCTGTACCGCGGTCAAAAATATTAAAAGTTAATTGCCGACCTTGCTGTTTCATTTCAAAACCAACATCTTCATGTGCCGATCCTGATTCTTTAGCATTCTTTACTAAGTTAATTATCACTTGTTCAATTTGCCCCGCATCAAACATTGCTTGTTCGCGCACAACATCACAGTAGCAAGTTACGCCAATTAGAGTTTCAATTTGTTGAAAAAAGCTGCTTAAATCAACCGCTTTTAAGTTGGGCTTAGGTAAGCGAGAAAAACTAGCATATTGCTCAATAAAACCGTGTAAATGACTGGCTCGATTACCAATGGTTTCTAACACGTCATTTAACATGTGGCGATGCTCAGGCTGAGCAATAATTTTTTGCGCAGAACGCGTAAGCGATGATATTGGCGCTAATGAATTATTTAATTCATGGCTAATTAATCGAATCACTTGTTTCCACATATCAGTTTCTTTACGAGAGATTTCATTAGTCATATTTTTATAAAGATATAACTGATGCTCACGGCCATTGAGCGTAAATTGTTGGCAATTAATGTTATAAACCAATGCTTGGTCGTCTAATACATCACTAACTAACCCTTCGCTTCGTTCAATTGTCGCCGTTTGTAATACCGGTGTAAGATTAGCTATTAATTGTGAAAAGTCGCCACCTTCAAGTTTACGGGTTTGGCGAAACATTTCTTTGGCCGCTAAATTGCTATAAACCACTTTGTTGTTGCTATTAACCAGCACCATAGCAACTGGTGTACTTTGTATAACGGTATCAAGCAGTAACTCACGTTGAAAAATATCCATACGTTCATTACGTAATACGGTGGCGAGTTCATTATAAATTTTGACTAAATTGGAGACTTCCGTGTAGTTTTGGTTATGAATAGTGAGACTAAAATCGTTATCTTTAAAAGCATCAATACCATTATCTATTGCAGAAAGGGTTTTAGTAAGTGGTGCTAAACACCATTTTGATAACAATAACAATATCATCAAAAAACCAAGTGTAATTAACAGCACCGGCGCACTAAAAAAATGAAATTCTCCAGGCAAATTTGCCAATATCACACCATAAAGCAGCATGATAAAAGTACATGTTAGATATAAGCGCAGAAATAACGAACGTTTTACCATTAACTGGCTATCTCAAATTTTTTCATTCGACGATAAAGCGCGGAGCGACTAAGCCCTAATAATTTAGCCGCTTCAGAAATAACACCACCGGCATCAGCTATTGCTTGCTGGATATCTTGAGCGGTGATCTCTTCAGTATTCGTCGATAGAGAAGTTGATTCAGGTAACTGAACATTTAACGCCAGAATTTTTTCATCAATAACCGTATCACGCGCAAGCAAAGACGCCCGCTGCATAACATTTTTTAATTCCCTGATATTACCTGGCCAAGTATAATGCTTCAGCGTTAAACTTGCTTGCTCGGTCAATTGATATTTTTCCCCTAAAAAATGTTCGGCCAAAGGCAGTATATCTGCTTTACGTTCATTCAACGCCAGCAAAGGTAATTCAATAACATTTAAGCGATAATATAAATCTTCTCTAAAGTCACCATTGGCAATGGCAGTTTTTATATCTGCATTAGTTGCACTAATAATACGAACTTTTACTTTTAAAGTTTCACTACCGCCAATACGTTCAAATTCACCAGTTTCAAGTACTCTTAATAGCTTAGCTTGACCGTCTAATGATAAATTACCAATTTCATCAAGAAATAAGGTACCTTTGTCTGCCAGTTCAAAACGACCGATACGACGTTTAGTACTGCCTGTATAAGAACCAGCCTCAGCACCAAATAATTCTGCCGCCATCAATTCCGGCGAGAGAGCACCAACATTGACCTTTATAAAAGGTCCTTGGCTACAGCTAGAGTTAGCCTGCACTATTTCAGCTATTTTCTCTTTCCCTGCACCATTAGGACCTGTGATTAATACCGAAACATCAGCATGTGCAACTTGTGTTGTGATCTGTAATAAATTAAACATGGCATCACTTTGATAGCGAATACCACATAAATCATATTGCTGCGCCAATTCTCGTTGCTGACGGTTATGTTTCAGTGCGCTTTTACGATGAGCTTGCTGTAATTCACTGAGCTCAATTAAGTTATTAACCGTTACAATCAGCTTATCGTCGTCCCAAGGTTTTGAAATATAATCACTCGCACCCGACTTCACTAATTCTACTGCCGTTTCCAAATGCGTCCATGCCGTCATCAATATTATTGGCAAGTCCGCGAAACGGCCGCGAATTTCATTGAACAACTCAATACCTTCTTCACCTGAAGTGGTATCTTGGGTGAAGTTCATATCTTGTATCACGAGATCATAGTGAGCATTTTCAAGTGCGCAAAGCCCTGACTCTGGTGTTAAGCAATGATCACTCTCCAGATTATTTATGGTAAATAATACCTTTAGCGCATGGGCAATATCTGGATTGTCATCAATAACGAGTATTCGAGCTTTCATTTCATTCCTTTCGATTTTTCTTACAGCTTGATGTTAACGCATGTAGCTTAACTTTAAAATTCAATCAGATAAGTTAAGCTACATAGTAATAACATTATGCACCACGCGTTACGATCGCTGGGGCGATATTGGCGGCACGCTTAGCTGGAAACCAAACCGCTAATATATTCACTACCCAAAGTAACAGTGCAGTCATTAATAGCACGCCTAAATTGAAAAAGTTTTGTCCTGCTTGCTCTGATAATTCAAAGGTAATCGACAAAGTTACTGCAACACCTATGACAAGTCCGATTAAAGTTAAGACACTGTTTTCAGTCAAAAAGTAGCGCATAATATCGCTTTTCTTAGCACCTAACGCACGGCGAGTGCCTATTTGCTTACGTTTTTGTGTCACTTGAAAAGCGGTTAACCCTGTTATACCTAAGCCGGTAATAATTAATAAGACTAAACTCAAGACTAAGAAAGTTAACGCGCGGCTGCCTCGACCATCATACATACGCTTTTGTGTGCGTTTTAATAGTTCACTTGAATTAATATAACGACCACGTTCTAAGTAAAATACGTCGATAATATCTTCCAGCAACGCCACAGCTGTACCTGGTTCTACTCGCATTAGATAATGCGGCTGTTGGTTTAGACTCCACTTAACCTGAGGGCGAATAATTGAATGATACGATTTACCACGACCATTTAATCGTTCACCAGTCATAAAGTTACTATAAACACCAATAACCTTTACTGGGTCGGCACTTTTCGCTAACCATATAGTTTTACCTATAGCTGAATCATCACCAAATAAAACTTTCGCCATGTCTTGGCTGATCATCACTTCAGATGCACTTTGTGGTGTTGAATCAATTTCACCCTTTACAACATCACTGGCGGTAATTAAGCGACCATCAATCAAGGAAAGTTGTAATACATCAATAATCTGCTCGTCTGACTCAAATACCACGGTTTTAAAACCTTGTGCGTCTTCCTCTGTTGCTAAATAGACATCGATCATATTTTCAGCAGTGAAAGGCACTGCATTTGATGGTGCGGCATTGATAACAGCAGGAATGTCTTTCACTCGTTTAAGATCATTAAACATTGCTTGACCAACATCTTGATTATCATCAAAAAATTCTGGTGAAATACGAACGATATCGTTATGTGGGATACCTGAAGGTACATTCCACTCTTGTAATGTTGTCGTGGCAACTAATACAGAGCTACTTAGTACCCCCATAGTGAAAGCAATTTGAATTATCATCAACATTGCCATAAATTTATTTTGCTTCAATCCAAGAAAAATAGGTTTAATATCCATGTTTTTCTCCTTATTGTGATTTCAATTGGCTAGCAGGCGGCACATTACAGAGGCGCCAAATGGGATAAATACTGGCGACTATGGTGCATACAATACCTGTTGCAAAGGCATTACCTATCATCACCCAATTTAATTGAAATAACGGCTGAATATCTTCAACACGTACTGTGTAATCCGATGAATAAATACGAATATTCAACATTCCCTGCAAGCCAAAGTAAGAAATAACAATACCAAGCACTCCGCCTAAGAAACCAATAATGATCACCTCAAGTAAATGTTGCATGATAATAGTCTTCTTTTTCGCACCTAAAGCTCGACGTAAACTGACTTCCTTTTTACGGCGCATAAATTTAGCCAGTAAAATCCCGACCGCATTTAGTAAACATACGGCAAAAAATAGTGTCGCTAATACAGAGAAAGTATTAAGAAACTGGTTACGACCATTAACATAATTATATTGATCGTTGAGGTTTGTTAAGTACATTTCTAATTCCCGTGGGAAGCGCCCTAAGGCTTTTTCACTCTCCATATAACTCATAATTTGCTGACGATAATCTGTAACTTTTGCTTCAGGTACTTCTGCCCAAAACGTTACCCACGCACATTCAGAGTTAATTAAGCGGCCTTTATTCTCAGTACGAAACGAACGAGAAATGTCTGCATTAGCAGCCCAACAATCAAAGCCAGCACTGCGTGGCAGATTGTTATCCATTGCAAAAGTATAAGGAATAAAGAAATTATCAGGATAACCCGGCCAAAAACTACGGTTGTAAAATTTGCTGTTTAAATACCAAGTATCTAAAACACCAATAATTTTCAAAACATGGGTGTTGATACGAACGCTTTCACCAACGCTATTACGGCCACCAAAAAGCTTATCATTCATTAACTTACTAATAATAATAACTGCTTCACCACCTTCTTCAGTGGCTTTATCCCAACCATTTCCATAAAGAAATGGTGTTTCAAACATAGTGAAAAAGGTGCTATTCACCACAGCAGCGGTGGTTTGCAACGGATTAATGTTTTCATCTTCAACATTTAAAATACCATAGGTAGACCAATTAAAACTTTGCTTTACGCCCGGCATTTCAAGCTGCATTAGGTTTAATGTATCTTTATAGGTAGTGTCAACCATACGCGCTTGATGCTCTACCGCATCAGCAGTAATTTCACGGTTATCCATTTGTAGTAAAAAAATATTTTTACTTTTATGCGCCAGTGGTACTTGGCTACTTTGATAACTCATGGTTTTTACTGTCGTATATAACCCTAAGCCCGTGGCTATTGCGAGAATGGTGAGCAAGGTTAGCGCAGGTCGTTCTTTCAAACTTTTCAGCGCTAACTGAAAATTATAACTGAACATGATTAACTCCTATGCGCTACGAATAACATCATCAGCAACTGACTTTTCAATATCACTGACTTGGCCATCAAAAATTTGAATATTACGATGGGCACGACGAGCTAGTTGGTCGTCATGGGTCACCATAATAATGGTAGTGCCTTTGCTATTAATATCTTCTAAAAGCTCCATGACTTGCTGTGCCATTAATGAATCTAAATTACCGGTTGGTTCATCAGCCAACAAAAATAATGGGTCACCAGCGATAGCACGAGCAATGGCTACACGTTGTTGTTGTCCACCAGAAAGCTGCGTTGGTAAATGCTGCATACGAGATGCTAAACCAACAGTTTCAAGTGCATGCTCAATACGTTCTTTGCGTTCTTTTGCACTCATACCCCGGTAACGTAATGGAACATCAACATTGTCAAAGAGGGGTAAATCAGGCAAAAGATTAAAGCTTTGAAAAATAAATCCGATTTTTTGATTTCGAATTTCTGATAGTTTGTCATCACTGAGTCCTTTCACGTTTTGGCCATCTAGAAAATAATCGCCTTCTTCGAAGGTTTCTAATGCGCCGGCTAAATTTAAAAAGGTTGTTTTCCCTGAGCCTGAAGGGCCGGTAACGGAAACAAATTCACCACTTTTAATATGTAAATCCACCTTACGTAAGGCATGTGTTTCTACTAATTCTGTACGATATATTTTGCTGACATTTTCCATTCTTAACATTTGTTTTTCTCCTAATTAGTCAGATAGATTTGTTCGCGATTATTGAAGACATCAATGCTTGAGATAACAATTTCATCACCAGCATTTAAGCCAGATACCACCTCAATTTCGCCAATACTGCGGGCACCTAAAGTGACCTTCTGGCGTGTTGCATTGCTGCCATTTACTTGATAAATGATTCGCCCACCGCCACTTTCAACAAATGCACCACGGCGAACTTTTAAAATATTTTCTTTTGATTCAATTAAGATACGAGCACTAACACGCTGGTTTTGACGCAAACTTGCGACTGTTTCAGCATTAAAACGTAAGCGTCCAACAACTTGTCCATTAGTCACTTCAGGGGAAATAGCCACTAATTGGCCATCATGCTTCTCACCGTTAAAGCTAATTTCTGACGCTAAGCCAACACCTAGATCATCAGCAAAGCTTTCAGGAATATTCACCTCTACTTCGAAAGCGCTTAAATCAATAACCGTGATTAATGAGGTATTACTTGCAACGCTGTCTTTTTCGCGAATATTGACACTACCGATAATGCCATCAGTTGGCGCGAATAAGGTTAGTTCGTTCACTTGTCGTTGTAGGTCATTAACAACAAACTGCTGACGATTAAGCTGTGATTGACGGGTTTTTAATTCAAATTCCATGCTCTCTTTTTGCAAATCAAAACTTTGCTTAGCATGTGCATGCGATAAACTTGCGCGTTTAAACTCTGCCACTTTTTCTTCATATTCTTTTTTACTTATCAGTGAATCTTTGATGCTGGTGACAGCACGGTCTTTATTCACCTTTGCAGCCTCTAAATTTACCGCTGACATTTCTATGGTTTGCTGGTTATTTAACTGCGTAGTTTTCATTTCAATACGTTGGCGGCCAACTGCTAATTCTAGTTGCTCGAGTGTTGCCAATTCTTGTTCATATTGGTTTTTCAACTGTGGGCTATCAACTTCAGCTAGTTTTTGATTCTCAGTAACTGTGTCACCGGCCTTAACAAATAAGCTGACAATACCAGGAGCCGTCGCGTATAGCGTTGGGCTATTGGCAGCAACAATACGGCCTTGCACACCAATGTCTCTCTGCAAGTTACCTTTTTCTACCACAGCAAAACGTAAACGCTCTTTCGAGATAGCCATATCTGAGCTAAACATATTGTTAAATTTAGGTGCAATATAGAAACCTATAGCTGCTACTGCCAACGTTGCAATTGCCACTTTAATTATCAGTGATTTTTTTTTGCCCGTTTGAGCAATCTGTACATCTTGACCAGAAGTATCTTTTAACATTTTCTTTTCCCTGAAACTTATTGTCATATGAGGGGTGCTTTACTAGACGATAAAGCACAAACAATGCCAAAACATAATTCATTGATATTTATATAAAAAATATAACTCATGCTTGTGCGAACAAGTACGTGTTCGCAAAACTTGATGTGCGAACAGTGTCGGCTATGAACGAGAATTTAGTGAAGAGCGATGGAATGGATAAAAAAATACCGCGATTTTTTTCGCGGTATTTTCAAGGTTTTATTAAGCTTTCAACTTAGGCTTGATTAGGAATGATCTGAATTTCAACTCGACGATTAAGCGCTCGACCGTTAGCAGTGGCATTATCGGCAATAGAGCGTGTTTCACCATAGCCAATGGTTTTTAAACGGCTAGCAATAATGTCTTTATTGGTTAAATATTGCTTAACACTGCCGGCACGTTGTTCAGACAAATTCTGGTTGAATTGCTCTGCACCTTGGCTGTCAGTATGACCTTCAATACTTAATAGAGTTTTCTCATACTTGTTTAATACGCGGGCAATGTCGTCCAAAGTATTGTAAAAACCTGACGTTATGTAAGCCTGACCTGTAGCAAAAGTTATATTGGCAGGCATAATTAAACGTAAATTATCGCCTTCCCTCACTACTTCTATTCCTGAGCCAGCTAACTCATCACGAAATTCTTGCTCTTGCTTATCCATATAATCACCAATGGCCGCTCCTGCAATAGCACCAATAGCTGCGCCCCAAACGGCGCGTTTATTTTTATGGTTGCTGGTTGATTTACCTAACACCGCACCAGTAATAGCGCCTATTGCCGCACCTTTTTCTGCATTGGTACTAGCACAGCCGGTAATTGCCAATGAAAGGGTAATAAGCGATGCCATAAATGTTTTTTTAAGTGATAACGTGGATTTATTTAACTGCATGATAAATATCCTAAAGAGATTAGCTTTGTTGTCATCATACCAACTCAAGCTGAATAATTGATGAACAAAAGTTATTGCTCACATAAAGTGATTAACGTTAATTGAACATTTTAATACGTTAGATATAAAAACACCACGACAAGCGTGGTGTTTATAAATAAGGTATTAGGTCAGTTTTTTTCCAGACTAAAACTAAGTACCTACCTAAATATCAGCAATGTCACGGTCACACATTTGTGAAATGGTGATCATTCGACATACTACTTATTCAAATACTGAATCAACCGCAATTACTTCAACGTTTTTCGCTGGCAATGTGAGTTTATAGCTTTCGATTACTTTATCGGTTGCTAATAACTCAGCAGGTTTCTCTGAATTATACTTCAACGGTGAAACTTGTTCTGACAATAGGCGCTTTTTCATATCTTCACCATCACCGGAAATAAACACATAGTGAATATCATCCGTTTGCAAGTTTTCTTTAATAACACGATTCACATCAGCCAAAGTTAATTTAGCAAACTGTTCACGCACATATTTAACAAACTCATCTGTTTGATAAAACTCGCTATCTAGTGCATAACCTAGTTGTTGATCTTGGCTAGCCACTAATTGTGGTGCATAGTTTGTTAAGTAGTTACGCGTTGCTTGAAAATCTTTTTCGCTCATGCCGTTTTCAATTAGCTTGTCCAGCTCATATAACGCGGCACGTGTTGCAAAGTGTGCGTCATTGTTTGAACGTAATGGACGTAACCATACTTGGAAAATTTGGCTTGAACGACCTAAGTTAGCATCAGGCTTGGTTTGGAACATACCACGCGGGAAATACTCAATATAAGAATAATCACCGTAGTTCATTCCACGTGCTTGGCGTATTTGTTGGTATAAATAGCTGTTTGAGCTTCTGTGCTCACCAAAGTATGAACGCACTAACCAAAGTGCCGCCCAATCTTTATCGTTACGTATAGTGTTAATTGGAAAGCCAAAAGAAACCGCTGTTGATTGTGCATTTTTCTCAACAATTGTTGCATGATGGCCTTTTAATACCGGTGCTTTCGCAATCGTTAAGCGCTTTTCATCACCTTCAGGTAACACGGTTAAGTCTGCCATTAGTTGTGCTTTTAAGTCACTTGGCATAGCGCCTGTAATACCTAAATGCAACTTAGCTTGCGTTAACTGTGCAGCGTAAAAAGCTTTCACATCATCAAGAGTAATTGTTTCTAAATCAGATAAATCGCCGCTATTAAAGTTTTCATAAGCATGGCCTTGGTAAAGCTCGCTATAAAGCACTTCTTTGCCTAGCTCTTCATCATTTGAAGATTTTAAACCCGACTTAATACCGTCAATCAACTCCTTTTTCAGGCGTTTAAAGTCATCTTCTCGCCAGCCAGGATTCAATAATTGATCACTAATTAACTGATACCATTGTTCGGCATTATCTTTGTGGACGCGACCAGTAAACGACATCATTTCTTTATCAAGTTGCGAAGAAAAACGTCCCGCTAACGGATATAGCCCTTTTTGAATATCTTTATAGGTATGTGTTGCTGAGCCACCACGCGTTAGCATTTGTACAGTTAATGCCGCGACTCCTTTTTTACCGACTGGATCTGCTGCTGCACCTGTATAAAATAAGAAATTAACATCAATTAAAGGTGAGTCATTAGTTTTATCTAATACGGTAAATTGTGCCGTTTTAGGTTGTGCATTATCTGCCGCAATTTTTGCAACAGCAGCATCTAATTCAACTTCTTGCGCAAATGCATCAATTTTATCTAATGCTGATAAGGTAACCGTGGTGCGGTTATCGTCAATAAAGTATTTATTTGCAACGCGCTTAATGTCTTCAGCAGAAATATTATCAAAGCTATTATATAAGTGATTTATGGTTTCAGGATCACGCTCAAAATGCATATAGCTTGCTAACGTTGATGCGATTGATTCTGATGAATCTAAGCTATTCACAAAGCTATATTTTAAATTTGATTTTAAGTTATCTAATTTTTCTGAAGAGACTAATTCTGTACGTGCTTGCGCATAAGTTCGGTTAATAGCGTCACGAACGGTTGCTAAGTCTTTTTCTTCATTCACCTTAATAAAAACATGGCGCAAACCAGCATCTTTAGTTTCAGGGTTATAGTTAAACATTTGGCTCGCCAATTGTTTATCAACAACTAATTCCTGATATAACGCTGAGTTATTAGAGAAGTACAATTCTGAAATTAAATCTAATGCTGCACGATCTTTCTCTTTTGGTTGCCAATCAGTGCCTTTATAAGAAACTAATAACCAATGGCCAGGTAAACCATCAAACTTTTCATGTACATAACGCGGTGCAGTTTGTGCCGGCTCTTGTGCTATATCATTAACAAAATCGCCTTTTTTCCAGTTACCCCAGTGCTTCTCAACCATGGCCATAGTTGCATCTGGCTCAACATCACCTACGATTACCAGTGAAACATATTCTGGTTTGTAAAATTGCTTAAAGAACTTTTCACCGTAAGCTAATTGTTCAGGCATAGCTTCAACGTCTTCAAAAAAGCCCATTGTTGTATGCTTATAGGTATGAGTATCAAAAGCTTCTTTGCGAACTGCCGCCAATAACTTACGAATTGGGCTGGCGTTATTTTTTAAATATTCACCCTTAACAGTCAAAGCTTCGGTTTTAAATTGTGCATCAGTATATTTAAGGTTTTTAAAATGGTCCGCTTGAATTTCTAAAACCTTATCTAAGTGATCTTTAGAAAAGTCTAAGTGATAATTCGTATAATCATTGGTGGTATATGCGCCGTTATCTACGCCGGCATTTTTAAACAAGTCGGCATAGACATCTTGTGGGAATTTTTCAGAGCCTTTGAACATCATATGCTCGAAAAAATGTGCAAAGCCAGTTCGGCCTGCCTCATCTTCATCACGAGAACCAACAGAAACCGGAATTTGCACTGACACTAAATCAGGGTAGTCCGTTTTGACAATAAGTACTCGTAAACCATTCTCTAACTCTTTAAAAACATAGTTTTGGCTAAATACTTTATTTTGATTTACTTCAACAGCTGCACTTTCTGGTGTTGAATTTTGATTGTTTTGTGTCGCAACACAAGCTGAGAGAGTCAAGCTAGCTACAATGGCCGCTGCTAAATATTTAATTTTCATTATCGATCCCTTTATTGTTATGCTGCTATCTTATGAAACTCGCTAGTGTTTTTCATCACTTTAACAATAAATTTACAATATTTTCTGTAACAGAATAGATACAACTCAAACTTTAAGACAGGCAATAGCGAGGAATTTTCTTATGAATGGTAATTTCAACGGTAAAACGGTCATCATTACGGGCGCTTCTGCCGGAGTTGGCGCCGCCACAGCTAAAGCTTTTGCAAGACTAGGAGCCAACCTAGTATTAGTCGCCCGCGGACAAAAAGGGCTTGATACAATAGCTAAAGAGCTTGAAAAATGTACTTCAGTGCTCACAGTCGCTATGGACATCAATGATGCCAACGCTAATGAAGAGTTATTGCTAAAAGCATTCCAAAAATTTGGCTCCATCGATGTATTAATTAACAATGCAGGATTTCATCAACGTGGCGATGTTGAGTTAAATCAGGCAGACAAATTAGCACAAATGGTTGATGTTAATTTACGAGCTCCCATTCAACTATCTACGCTAGTACTGCCCTATATGCGCAAAGCTCAAGGCGGCGCTATTGTTAATGTAGGTTCTTTAGCTGGTAGAACTCCATTGCAAGGTGCGGCCACTTATGCCGCTACCAAAGCTGGTCTGCGAGCGTTCACTTATTCATTATCAGACGAATTAGAAGGTAGCAACATTAATGTTGGTATAGTATCGCCAGGCCCAATTGATACCGGTTTTATTATGTCAGAAATAGATCTAGTGGAAGATATTGTATTTTCTCAGCCTATGAGCAGTGCGCAACAAGTCGCAGATGCAATTATTAGCTGTGCGCTTGGAGAAGCTGTGGAAATTTCATTACCAAAGGCCAGTGGTTGGCTAACGACTATATCCTATTTATTTCCTACATTAAGAAGAGTGTTACGGCCTGCACTTTATCGCAAAGGCCGCAAGGCTAAAGAAAAATATAAAAATATTAACAGTTAAACCATACTTCTTACTTAGTTTTAACTATTCGCGTTAAAACCGGCGTTTGGCAAACATCAAGCACCGGTGGCGGCTTCTTAAAGAAAAAAGCATTTTCACGCTTAATACGCTCTTCTAATTTAGTAGCGAAGAGTTTGCTTTCAGTATTTTTCACTTCTAAGTGAATCTGTTGCTCTTGTGGTAAATCAGCCATCATTTTCATCGAAACAATCGGTGTATGTGTTGAACTGGCAACTTCCTCTTCACCTTCAATTGTAGCTGTGCGAGTAATCGCTTGTACGTGATTCATTCCATAAACAACTCGGCCGAAAATAGTCATAATTCGATCTAAATATCTTGGCGCTTGACCATTAGTGATATAAAAGTGACTTGATGCTGAATCAGCATCATTGCCACGCGCCATCGCAATAACGCCAGGACAATGAGTTAACCAAGCTTTTTTCTCACTAGGATTATGTGCTAAAGCAAAGCCATCTTTAAACCCTGTTTTTTCAGCAAATAAATCTTTGTTTTGCACTAAGGTAAATGACCAATCTTTATCTGTGTGCCATTCTCCTTCAAGTTTAAGCAAAGGCACTTCACGATCGGCAGGGCTATCATCTACAGGACCCGCTTGCGCAACAAAACCGTCAATTACCCGATAAAACTTATTGCCATCATAATGTTTCGCCTTAGTTAAACGGGTAAATTGTTCAACATGTTTAGGAGAAAATTGTGGTGCAAGCTCAAGCACAACTTGCCCATGTGGCAATGTCATCACCACCATATTTTCAATCGCGACTTTACGCCATTCGTCTTTGTTTTTAATAGCATTTTCAGCAGCAACTTTTGCCATTATTTGTTCTTGAACACTTTGTTCAGCATTGACAGTATTGCTAGAAACAATAGCCAAACTACTTAACGTCAGCAGCAAACTAGAAAAGGTTTTTTTTAACTTCATGTGATGCCTTGATTATTATATTTATTTTCAGAGCAGTATTAGCTGCTTACACCTTACTTTCTTTAGTAAATCAGATCATAGATATTGGTGCTAGTTTTTCCTTAAAAAGATTGCGGCAAAATCAATTATTGGCGTAATCGCGAGCAATTGATACCATATATCCCGACATAAAATTTTAATCTTTTTAAATTACGGAGTTTTTGTGAATAAGAGCGTTATCACTAACTTTTCAGCCCTTTTAGCAGTTTTTTTTGGCTATTTTTTGACTAATAACATTCTTTTCACTGTTGGTTTATTTGCCTTATCAGGTGCCATAACCAATTGGCTAGCTATACATATGTTATTCGAGCGCGTACCTTTTCTTTATGGCTCGGGCGTTATTCCTGCACGCTTTGAAGATTTTAAAATTGCCATACGTAATTTAATGATGGAACAATTTTTCACTGAGGAAAACATTGATCGCTTTTTAGCTGGCAGTGATAACCCTGCAACCGCGATTGATTTAGCCCCTGTAATTAACAAAGTTGATTTGTCTCCAGCCTTTGATAATTTGGTTACAGTTGTTGAACAATCTTCATTTGGTGGCATGTTAGCTATGGTTGGAGGCACAGAAGCCTTGCAACCGATGCGTGAACCTTTTATCGAAAAAATGCGCGCTTCGGTAATTGATATTAGCCAAAGTGAAGAGTTTAATCACATTCTACGAGAAGAATTAGAACAGCCTAATGTCATGGCTGGTATGCGAGATAAAGTCAGTGACATTATCGAAAAACGGCTAAATGAATTAACGCCACAGTTAGTCAAAGAGATAGTACAAAAAATGATTCACGAGCATTTAGGCTGGCTTGTGGTTTGGGGCGGTGTTTTCGGTGCAATAATTGGCTTTATAGCGTCAGTAACGGGTAATATTTGACAAGTTACATAATTTGAAACAGATAAAGGCTAGTCATTTAAATCCAATTAACTACACCCAGTAATTCTAAAAATAAAAATTATTAGGAATTATCACTAATGCCTGTACTTTCTAACCTACCAATACGTCTTTTTGTTATTAGCGCGGTACTTTTTCTTACGCTGCCGGTAATGGCAAACGAACTAAAACTAACCGATAGGACTGCTGCAGACATTGAACTTGATGAATATAGAAAGCCTACTGAAATCATCAATTTCACGGGAGTGGAAAAAGGTGACAAAGTACTAGATTTGCTGGCAGGCGGTGGGTATTACTCGGAACTTCTGGCACATGTTGTTGGTAAAAACGGTAAAATTACCCTACAAATTCCTAAAGCATATCTGAGCTTTATTGGTGATGAGCTAGACAAACGGCTGGCAAACAACCGCTTACCTAATGTTAGTTACCTGCTTAGCGAAGCGAGCAATTTACATTTACCGCAAAATTACTACGACAGTGCCTTTTTAGTGCTGGGTTACCACGATATGTTCTTTACTGACGGTGACTGGGATTTTCCAACGGCTACAGTTATGCCGCAAGTGGCAAAATCGATGAAACTAGGTGGCAAACTACTGGTTATTGACCACCAAGCAGCAAAAGGGCGTGGTTCAAAAGACACAAAAACCTTGCACAGAATTGAGGCTGATTTTGTTATTGATGACCTAAAAAAATATGGCTTTAGCTTAGTTAAACGTTCAAAGCTTCTAGAAAATAAGCAGGATAAACACAATATTTCAGTATTTTCTCCGAAACTAAGACGCAAAACGGACCGTTTTGTATTGTTGCTTGAAAGAGTAGAATAGCCAACATGTCACGATAAGTTAGTTATTGTAACATAGCTCCTGACTTTGTAGTAAGTCAAGAGAAGACAATATATTCATCTGCCGCTTTAGTCTTTTTCGGGAATAAGTTTCTTTCCATTAAATAAAACTAAGTGTTAACTATAAGTTACAGCTAAATTGACACTCCACTGGCAATCAAATATAAAAAGTAAAACTATATAAATCAACACATTAAAAAGCAAAAAAATCAATAAATAGCGTTAAGTTATCAGCTAGATTTATTTCTACTATTTTCTACTGATTATTTTAATCTTTATGCTTTAATTTTCGCCGTATTGTCGTTATGCTTGCCCTTTAATCACAGGGATTATACCAGTGACTTAACAAAGGTGTTAAATCACTTACTTCCCTCTCTTCGTAAAAAGGTAAACCCAGAAATGTTTGGTAGCTTAACGGCGTTGCCTGCCGATCCTATTTTAGGCTTGTTGGCTAAATATCGTGAAGATTCAAATTCTCAAAAAATCGACTTAGGTGTTGGTGTTTACAAAAATGAAGCAGGCCATACCGCTGTTTTAGATTGTGTAAAAGCCGCTGAAAAGCATCGACTCGAAACCGAAGATACCAAAGTTTATATTGGCCCAACCGGCTCACCGCTATTTAACGAAGAAATGAGCAAGTTAGTATTCGGTCATCATAAAGTGTTGATTGAAAACCGTGCTCGCACAGTTTCAACACCAGGCGGTACTGGCGCATTACGCGTTGCTGCTGAATTTATTAATTCATGTAAAGCTGGTACTACTATTTGGGTAAGTAACCCAACATGGGCAAACCACACAGGTTTATTTCAAGCCGCAGGTTTAACAGTAAAAACATACCCATATTACGATTACGAAAACAAAAATCTTGATTTTGACGGCATGCTTGCAGCGTTAAAAGAAGTGAAAGCTGAAGATGCGGTATTACTACATGCCTGTTGCCATAACCCAAGTGGTATGGATTTAAATAAAGAACAGTGGCAGCAAGTAGCTGAAGTAGCTAAAGACATAGGTTTCCTGCCGCTTGTTGATATGGCATACCAAGGTTTTGGTGAAGGCCTAGATGAAGACGCGTACGGTTTACGCTTAATGGCTGATAGCGTTAAAGAGATGATTGTATGTAGCTCTTGTTCGAAAAATTTCGGCTTATATCGTGAACGTATTGGTGCTTGCACCATTATTGGTGAAAGCTCGCACAGTGTTGATGTTGCAAATTCAGTATTGTTAACAGTGATTCGCTGTATTTATTCTATGCCACCAGCACACGGTGCAGCGGTTGTTGAAACAATTTTACATTCTGATGAGTTACGGACTCAGTGGCATAGTGAATTAAAAGAAATGCGCGATCGCATTAATGGAAATCGCCAATTACTAGTTGATAAGCTCATTGAAAATGGTGTAACTCGTGACTTTAGCTTTATTCCTCGCCAAAAGGGCATGTTCTCGTTCTTAGGTATAACTCCAGAGCAAGTACAACAATTGCAAGATGAGTATAGTATTTACATGGTCGGCTCTAGCCGTATGAGTATTGCCGGCATTGCTAATAGTAATGTTGATTACTTAGCGCAATCAATTGCGAAAGTGCTATAGCATATTCGTATTAATGGCTATTCATCGCTCTTTCACATCCATGTGACTGTGATATTGCCACATTGATGTAGGTACTAAGTTTATGTCAGGAACAAAAAACTGACCATACTTTCTGAATATAAGCCGCTTTCAATAGCGGCTTTTTTATTAAACTCCCTTTTTAAAACAATTATCCACTAACTTTTTATCACCATCATACCTACGTTATTTTCATTGGATGTGTAGCTAATTTGTCATTTATCTTCAACGAAACTGCGTGATTAATGCGGCTAAATACTGCATATAAGCTATAAAATAAGACAAATAAACCAATAATAATTAATAGACTTTTGCCACCGGATAAATCGACAAGTAAGTCCCTAAAAACAATGATAGGGTGATGAATAATATCAGTACTTTCTAAACGCTGAAAACGCCCTAAATAAACTCCTATTGCCGCTAAAAAATGAATACTAGGTATAAACGCTTTACTTAAAAAACCTTGATTAACTTGTTGTAAATATTTATCAGCCCATTGAATGGAAATAACATAAAATTCAAAATTAACCAGCAGAAAAACGGTATAAAAGGGCACCAACACCAAGACTAAATATGCCGTTGAAATATTAGGTGATTTTACCGCTGCAATAAAATGAATAATATCCGTTAAGACATAAGCACTGTTAGGTAAAAAAGCAATAAATACCAGCGTTAATAACCACCATAATACCGTGCGATGGTGGCTAACTTTAAATAAGTAAAAAGCCAATATAAATGGAATAAATGCAAGTATAAAATTAATTACAACGGTAAAGTGCACCGGAACAGAGTTCATTAAACTTCCTTGTTACTTGAGGTTTCAAAGTTAAACAGTGTTTGCCAGTCGTTTTTCATATCAACTACTTGCCAGTTTAGTTCTTGAGCAAATTTCAACGTGCTTTTGCCAAAATGAAAACGCGGATCAGGGCCATATTTATATTCTCTAACATCATCGGTATGATGAATAAGAACACATAATGACTGTTGTGTAGTTCGCGCCCATCGCAACATTTCAACATCACCTAAACTATTACCAAAAGCTGCAATAGGGCGTTTAGCCAATCTTCGTTCAATACCTAAAACTTTGCCTGAGCGATATTCAAAAGAAAATGGCATCGCTTCTAGTTTGACTGCCAGCTCGTTATCACGCTTTGATAATCGAGTTCGACTACTACTGGCGATAATACGATTTTCAGGTACGTTATAAACCTCATCAGCCCACGGACGAATAAAGTTAGCGCTGCCGCCAGACACTATATAGTTAGTAAAGCCATGCTCGGTAAAAAACTGTAATACCTCTTGCATAGGTTGATAAACAAGCTCGGTATATTTGCGTTTATACCTCGGATGTTCTGCCTTTGCTATCCATTGTGCAACCCGTTCTCTATATTCATCAGTTGTAATGCCAGCGCGAAAATACCCCACTAGCATTTTAGTTAAACCACCTAAATCTTTAACGCCGCGAATGCTCCAATTCACTGCTCGCTTTATTTTTGAAGCATCTTCAAGCACATCAGCATCTAACAGCTCTTTTTTATAGAACGCCATTTGAGCTAATAACGGTTTTTCAACCCACAAAGTACCGTCATTATCAAAAGTTGCTATACGCTCTTCTTCAACAACGAAATGCTCTGATTCAGGAGTGGTAACTTGTTCAACAAACTCTAATATACGTTGTTTTACCTTACCTTCATGCCATGAAGGTAAGGGATCATGATTATTATTTATCATCAGGTTTACGGGGTTATAGCTGCAGCTGTTTCGCTATCTTCTTTAGGCGGTACAGGTTTAATTAAAATATCAGAATCAAAGCCGATAAACTTACCACTCCAAATAAACACTTGCCAAACCAACACACCAAACGGAATATAACCAAAATAACCTAGTAACGGCATTTCAGAGAAAATATGAATAACATTGACGTAAGGAATATCATAAATCCAATAATTAGGGTTAGTGACGGGCAATGACGTATTGGCGCTACTACCATAATTCCACATTTCCCAAAATAGTCCGTTAAGTAGCGACGAAACACCAATTAGCACACCTGCAGTCCAATTACCTTTTGCAATGTCGGTAAACGGGTTCCAAATATTTAAGCGCATTAAAATACCTGTCATTACCGCATATGGCCCAATCCAAACAGCCCAAAACAACTCATATGGCCAATACACCATTGCTGCAATTAATACTGAACCTATGAATATCATATGGTTACCATTAAGCGCCATTTTGGGGCCATTTTGATATCTTGCTTTCATTTTCGGAAAAGTGTGAAGTAAATTAAACCATTGAAATAAAACCGGAGTTACCGTTGAATAGGTAATTAGAAACTCAATCGTTATTACAGTTTGAGACCAACCTACTTTGTCTGCATTAGGGTAATACCAATTCCCTAAAACAAAATAGTCGTAATATTCAAAATACAGCCAGCCTACAATTGAAATTCCGGCGGCAATTAACAATGTTAAAGGTTTTTTGGAAAATAATGATGCGCCATTGTTTCGTTGATAAACAATACCATCAAGAAAGAAAATAAAACCCCACCATAAAGGCGTAAAGGCCCAATGCACTAAATTGCCAAAAGGAGTGACACGGGTCCACATCAACCACCAGAAGAAACCCATAACAATACCGCCAGCCCAAAACCACCATGGCAAAGATACTGTTGATTTCGGCCTTGGCTCAACTGATGCACCTTTAAAACCAAAGTATTTTGGTACTAATATCAAACCTCCAATATATATCACACCTGCCAGCATCACTAAAAAGTACGGCAAACTAAACCCTGGTGCACTAGCAACAAATTGCGGCGGAAAAACGCCAAATTTAGGTGGTAGGTGGTTGGGGTATATAAACCAAGCGACAACAAGCGGGATCAATAGGGTCAGTAAAACTGGCCAAAGTAACTTCCATTTCATTAGGCGACTCTCTCGTTATTATTATAAGTACAATTAATATTGCTAAAGTAACAAGCGCTTGTAGTAAAGTAAACCTACAAAAAAAGATTAACAATAAGAGAAAAAAGCTAATAACATCAAATGCTTTTGAAATATTTTACATTAGTTCAATAATTCCAGCAGTAATCCTGGTTGACCTCTTAAAAAAGAAGTAAAAAAAAGCTGAGATATACTCAGCTTTTCGTGGTTAACGCAATCAATGACTCGCTAAAACTTATAACTTGCTTCAATACCAAGTTGTCGAGCATTTGCTTTTAATTCTGTCACAGCACCTAAAGCAGCAATCGAATTAAATCGTAGCTCACTATATTCAGTGTTAGTTAAATTTTTACCCCACAATGTCATGGTTAAGGCACTGTTAACTTCATAACTAATATGACCATTAAAAACAATAAAGTCGGTTTGTTCAACATAAGCATTTTCTTCCTGATCGAAGTAGAAGTCAGACTGGTAATCAAAACTCAGCTGAGCCGTTAAATCACGACCCATAACAACAGATTCATGAATAATGGCGCCACTGATATTCCACTTTGAAGAAAACGGTAAACGATTATCTGCAACCACCACACCATGTTGGTTAAACTCACCCATGTTGGCTTCTGGTAAATAACCAATATTTAAACGTAATTCCCAATCAACATCGGGTGTTACCACAAGCTCAGATTCAAAACCATAAATAGTCGAGTCACCAGCATTTTTTAGTACATGATCAACCGCTACACCCTGCGTTTGATTAACAAATACTTGTTGATCTTTGTAGTCATAATAGAAAGCCGCTACATGTAAACGGGCATCTTGTTGCCAAAATTGAAAGTAACCGCCAATTTCATAAGCATCAAGTTTTTCTGGCGAATATTCTGACTCTGCCGCTTGTGCCGGGCTGGTTGAGTAGCCAGCGTTATAACCACCACTTTTATAGCCACGAGAATAACTATAGTAAAGCGAAGAGTCTTCATTAAGCTTTTGGTTTAACGCTAATTTTCCAGAAACTTCATCATCTTCTACTGCCCCTCTGATATTCCAAAGATCAGGAACAAAGCCAGCCACAGTATCAAGGTCAGCATTAGCATGATAATCAGTTTTTTCATCGGTATAGCGTATACCTGCTGTTACCGTGAATACATCATCAAGCTGATGCTCAACTTGTGAGTAAATAGCAAAAGAGCGATTATTTAATTCATTATCATAAAAAAATTGTGCCGGCACCGCCGCTAAAGCTGGAATCGCGCGGAAATCGCGGAATAAATCAAAATCATTTTTTTGTTTAATATCTTCATCAACAAAAAATAGCCCTGTAGTCCAGAAACTTTCACCTAAATCTATTCCTAAGCTCAATTCCTGGCTAAACAAGGTATTATCTGTGCCCATCGAGCCTTCAACAAAATTGCCCGGTCCATCAGAGTCCCATGAATGGAAGCGTTCTAATGAGCGGTAACCGCTAATTGAGGTTAATAAAATATCGTCGTTATATTGCCATTCGACTTTAACGCTAGCACCCCAGCTATCGGTATCATGCTTTCGGTCAGCAGTATCTGCGTTTACATGCCAAAAATCATCACCGCCAACTTGGTTGCCAAAATTGTCAGCACATAAGCTTGAACCCGCTTGCGATGGCGTACACAAGCCACCACCGTCAGTACGGTTAATGCCTAAACTCGCAATTGGTTTAGGCTTACCAGACCAATCTTCCTTATGAAATTTGCTGGTAATGGTCAAATCATCAAACTCTGATAAGACAATTAAACGCAGATTGGTTTGCTTTAGACCGCCGTCAGGCTGTCCCGGCATTTGGTTTTCTGTAGAAAAGTTGTAATCTTGATGACTCATTGCAAAGCGCATTGCTGTGGTTTCGGATACAGGAATATTCACCGCACCTTCTAGCGATAAAGTATCAAACTCAGCAACGCTGGCATTGATATAACCACCGAACTCATGTTCAGGCATTTTAGAGCGTAATAAAATTGCACCGCCGGTAGTATTGCGACCAAATAACGTTCCTTGCGGGCCACGTAAGACTTCAACATGCTCTAAATCAAATAAATTTACCGATAGGTTATTGGCACTGCCACTAACAATATCATCAGAATAGACTGCAATAGGTGAAATTGTCGAGGTATTGTAATCGATCATACCAACACCACGAATATTAAAAGCCGGAGGTGTACCCTCGCCGGCATTATTAGTAATTTTTACATTAGGTACTAAAGATGATAATTGTGTGGTGTCTTTTAACTGTTGACGGGCAATCTCTTCACCGTCAAACACAGAAACGGCAACGCTAACATCGGTAATTTTTTGTTTACGTTTTTGCGCGTAAACTTCTATTACTTCAAGATCTTCTTCACTTGAAGCTATATTTGCCTGCTGAACATTCTCACTGGCAGATACCGCAAACGCAGAAAGCGGTAACAAGGTTAAACACGCAGCACTTATAGCTGCAGAAAGATGAGTCGTTCTGAACATTTATTTCCCTTCAAGAATTTTATTTTTATCCATTGTTACCATGGCTTAAATATTTTTATTATTGCTAGTCTATGCATGTGCACAGGTATCGCTATAGCTCCCTTAGAGAAAAATTCAAATCCTATTTGTCAGCGAAAAAGCTAAACTATGCTGTCATTATCTAAAGAAAATGTAGCAATAGCAACTATTGTTACATTCGACGTATGCTTCTGATCATAACGGCAAGGTTTAAAAATCGCTTAACTTTATTCTTAAGAGTCGCTAAATAGCAGCCGACATTCTTTAATACAGTCCTCAATACGTAAATAAGGGCTTAATATTTATGTAAAAATCAACTAGTATGCAAGATGGTTTCAACGAGTTTATTTGGCACATAAACAAAGCACTTCTGCGTTTAAATTTAGCAAGGTTAATGTAACAAAATGGTCAATCTCCACGGATATACAGTCGTTAAGGAACAACAGGAAATATCGAGTTCAACTCAGGTATTTATTGCTGAAAATGAACAAAAAGAAAGCTTCCTTATCAAAAGAATTGAAAAAGACGCTAATAATCAAAATATTAACCGTTTTAATAAATTTTCCAAGCTGCAAAGCAAGTTACCCATTAGCCAACTTATTGCGCCAATTAATCAATTAGATGACCATCAATATTGTTACGCAATTTTTCCATTTTCAAAGCAAACTTATACGCTGTGCGATTTATCTCAGCAATCACTGACATTATTAGAAAAATTAAAGATATCCGTCAGCGTTTGTCAATTATTCTCACAGTTGCATCAACTTGGCTTTATTGTAAATAATATTTCTCCTAGCAATATTTATGTAAATCAATCGCTTGATGCTCAAATATACGATTTAAATTTTGCTACTAAAATATCTGCTTTACATAAACGCGCATCAAATAACAGTGTTGATCGCCAATACCTAGCAACTCTTTCTCCTGAAGCTACTGGGAGGATGAATCACGCTGTTGAGGTTTATTCAGATTTTTACTCTATTGGAGCCAGTTTATTTCAATTATTTTCTGGTCGTTTGCCATTTCTATATCAAGACGATATGGAGCTGGTACACGCACATATTGCTAAAACACCAAAGCTTGCCAATGAATATAATGCTGATTTACCAAAACAAATTTCTTTAATACTGGCGCGTTTGTTAGCTAAAGATCCAAATCAGCGCTACCAAACAGCCACAGGCATAGCAGAAGACTTTACTCGCTGTTTACAAGCTTATGAAAAGCAATCAGATGTCACTTTATTTCCACTTGGTGAAAAAGACTTTAGCAATAAATTAGTCTTCGCTGCGAACTTGTATGGCCGTGCGAGTGAAAAACAAACGTTACTTAATGCTTATAGTCAAGTTGTTGAACACCAAGGTACTTTGGTTAGTATTATTAGTGGTTATTCTGGAGTTGGAAAATCTCGACTAGTAAAAGAAATTCAACGACCCATTATAGAAAAGCATGGCTACTGTATCTCTGGAAAATATGAGCAGTATAAAAAGCCAAGTGCTTATTTTGCCTTTACCCAAGCCTGTACCGAACTTGTTGAACAATTATTAGGTGAAAGTGCCGAAAGTTTAAAAAACTGGCAACAAATATTTCTTGATGCACTACAGGGTAATGGCCAAGTTATTATTGATTTAGTGCCTGAACTCTCATTGATTATTGGCTCACAGCCACCGTTAACAGAATTACCACCTGCGGAAACTCGTCATCGCATTCATCATACCATTGAGCAATTTTTAGTCGCCTTAGGGCAACAACATAAAATTACTGCATTATTTATTGACGATATGCAATGGGCTGATGTTGCTACCGTGCAATTGTTACATTATCTCATTGAGCAAAATAGCATTAGTAATTTATTACTCATTCTTGCCTATCGTGATAACGAAGTCAGTGATACTCACCCATTAAATCAGCTATTAACTGATACCAAGAATACCGCCGTTTTTCATAGTCATATAAATTTGTTACCGCTAGATACAGCCGCCGTAGGCCAATTTATTGCAACATCTTTAGCCTTAGCATTGGATGAAATCCAGCCGCTAGTGGACATAGTTATAGAAAAAACAGCGGGTAACCCTTTCTTTATTAAAGAATTTATAAAGTCACTTATTGAACAAGGTATTTTGGCGAAAAATAAACAAAATCAATGGCAGTGGGATGAGAAGTTGTCACAGGCACTTTCCGCCACAGACAATGTTATTGAGCTAATGGCGCTGCGTTTAACCCACGTATCCAAAGTTGGCCAAAGTATTTTGCACCACGCAGCTTGTATCGGTAGCTTAATTCCAATTCAATTACTCGCTCATGTCTTAGATATTACCAGTAAAGAAATTGAACGTGAATTACGACCTTTGATTGCCGATGGCCTATTAATCGCCTATTCAAACAATCAAAAAATAGATGCTTTACAGCAAATTAAATTTGCTCACGATAAAATTCAACAAGCAGCCTATTTATTAACTAACCCAACACCTAAATCGCTTATTCATTATAAAGTTGCCCAATATTACTTATCCGCGTCAGAGGTAAATTCTGAAGGAAATAAAACTGTTGAAGAACAAGTTTTTGCTTTTATCGAACACCTTAACTTGGCCGCGGCGCTTTATCTTGAACAAGATAAGCAAACATTATTGGCACAGTTTAATTTTCTTGCCGGCAATAAAGCATTAGAGGCTAATGATTACAGCAGTGCTTTATACTACTTCGAACAGGCGGAAAATTATTTAGATGCACGACACTGGCAATCGGAATATTCGCTATGTTTCCGTCTTGCTTTAGGCAAAGCTAAAGTATTGTATTTCACTCAAGACTACAACCAAGGTAATTTACATTTTCAAAGCACCAGTGCTTTACTTAACGAAGTCATTGATCAAGCTAAATTTGCCAATATCCAAGTGCTGTCGTTAATTGCGCAAAATAAAATGCAACAAGCATTCGATTTAGGCATATCTATTATAAAAACGATTGGTATTTCTTTGCCTGAAGCAACGATCGCTGGCAATTACTTAGCCATTGAACAACATTACCAGAAGGAAACCATTGCTGACTTAGCCAAATTACCAGCAATGACCAATGAAAGTCAGCTGTTAGCATTAGATACGCTAAATGCCATTCAAACTCCGGCATATTTATTGAGCCCAATGGAGTATATGCGCATTGCTTATGCATCACTTGAACTTTGCTTAACCTCCGGTTTATCTCCGCTAGCGGCAAAAGTATTTGTAACTCATGGTTTATTGTTGTGTGGCGCATTTAGTCGTTTTGAAGAAGGGTTAGAATTTGCCACGTTAGCAAGGGTGGTCAATCAGCAATACCCATCAGAGTCGATTCAAGTTGAAATTGAGTTTACTCGTAATGCTTCCATTATCCATTGGACATCACCATTAAAAGATACCGTAAAACCGCTGGCGCAAAATTTTTATCATGGTATTGAATGTGGCAGCATCGAGTACGCTTTCCATTCCGCGTTATTTCAAAGTATGTACGAGTTATTAAGTGGTACTGACCTAACAAATTGCCAAACGACATTTACACAACATATGGCGGTAATGAAAAGCAAAAAACAGCATTATCAGCTTGTTATGATGCAGGTTTGGCAGCAACTTATCGAAAATCTACAGCAAGAAAATGGCAACAGCTCAGATTTACAAGGTGAACATTTTGACGAAGCAGCACAGCTAAAAATTCTTAACGATACTCAAAATGTAACGACTTTATTTACTTATCATCTTGCACGTATGATCCAAGCATATTTGATCAATGATAATAAGCAAGCAATTGCTCAAATGCAGTTAGCGCAGCAATACCATAGCTCAGTAGTTTCACTTTATCATTTTGGCGAGTTCCAATTTTACGCTAGCTTGATTATTGCACAGCAAAGCCATCAATTATGTCGTGAAAGTGAAAAAGGCATATTTGAAAACAATCTCAAACAATTAAAAGAAAACTTGGCTTTGCTTGAACAGTGGGCCGCCAGTGCGCCAGAAAACTATGCCTATAAAGTATTTTTAGTTCAGGCAGAGCTACAAGCACTATTGAATGAACCGACAGCCTGGCAAAATTATGACCAAGCCATTGCGCTAGCAAAGAAATATAAAGTCAATAATATACTGGCCATTGCTAATGAACTTGCTGGCACTTATTGGTTAAGTCTTGATAAAAAGATCATGGCTAATGAATACTTGCAAGACGCTTACAATAGCTTCCAAATTTGGGGGGCAAGCCATAAAGCAAGCCAGTTAGCACAATTATACCCGACATTGTTTCAACGTACACAGGGTGACACTGTTAACTCTCTTAATCATCAACATGACAATAACACTCAAGTTCTTGATTTAGCATCAGTATTAAAAGCTTCAGAAACTTTAAGTGGTGAGGTTGACTTAACCGCATTCTTACATCGCATGATGGTAATTATTATCGAAAATGCTGGTGCTCAAAGTGGTGCGTTATTATTACAAAGTGATGGTATTTTAAATGTCGAAATAGCCCTTGCAAGTGACGGTATAGCAAATAAAAATCAACACTTGCCCTACTCCATAATTAATTTAGTATCGCGAACATTAAGGGCGCAAGTATTAAGTAAAGTTAGTGCGCAAGAGCAGTTTTTATCGGATCCTTATTTTGAAAATCACCAGCCAAAGTCCATTATTTGTATTCCAAGTATCGTTAAAGGGAACCTACAGGGCATTGTTTACCTAGAGCACTACGATATTGAAGGTGCATTCAGTGATGACAGGATTAATGTTTTGCAATTATTAGCGGATCAAACTGCAATTTCATTCGATAATGCAAAATTATATCAACAAGTATTAAGCTACAGTCGTAACTTGGAAAATCAAATTCACGAACGTACTAAAGAGCTTGCCGCAGAAAAAATTAAAGCTGAGCAAGCTAGCCAAGCAAAATCTAACTTCTTGGCCAATATGAGCCATGAAATACGAACACCAATGAATGCGGTTATTGGTCTAAGTCAGCTAGCGTTGCGTACCAACTTGTCGAATACTCAACAAGATTATTTAGAAAAAATACAAGATTCTTCTAAGTCATTACTTGGCTTAATTAACGACATATTAGACTTTTCTAAAATTGAGGCGCAAAAACTCACCTTAGAAAACATACGCTTTTCTTTACACGAAATTTTACAACGTGTGGTAAACGTATGTACCTTCAAAGTGCATGAAAAAGGATTAGAATTTGTTATAGATGTTGCACCCGATGTACCTAAATTTCTATTAGGTGATCCTCTACGACTGCAACAAGTCATTATTAATTTAGCTAATAATGCGGTTAAGTTTACTCAAACTGGCGCTATTCACATCAGTATTGCTATGCAAATACAAAATAGCCAAACCAGTACCTTGAAGTTTTCTGTAAACGATACCGGCATAGGCATGACCAAAGAGCAACAGAATAGCTTATTCCAATCATTCACCCAGGCCGATGCTTCTGTTACTCGTAAATATGGAGGTACTGGGCTTGGATTAGCTATTTGTAAGCAGCTTACTGAATTAATGGGCGGTGAAATATCGGTAACTAGTGAGGTAAATGTTGGGTCAACATTTAGTTTTACTGCCATGTTTGAACATACCGAACAAGAAATGGAAATTACCCAAACGGTCAATCGTCAAATGCTCACAAGCTTAAAAGTATTGGTTGCTGATGATATTGAAATTGCCAGAAAAGTGCTTATTGAAGCACTCGCACATATTGAAATTGCTGCAGATGGTGTCGAAAATGGCGAACAAGCGGTAAATGCCGTATTATCCGCAGAACGTAGTGGCAGCCCTTATGACTTGGTCTTAATGGATTGGAAAATGCCAGAAATGGACGGTATTGAAGCAGCTAAGCAAATTCAAGCGCAAGCAAATGGTCAATTACCTCACATATTAATGGTATCAGCCTACGATAAAGATGAAGCAAAAGAGCTAGCTAAGTTTTCTGGTATTGATGAGTTTTTAGAAAAACCTATAAACCAATCAGTACTCGTTGACGCCATTGTTGAATTATTAAGTAAAGAGAGTAAACGCATTACTGTGGAAAACACCCTACCAGCTATAGAACCACCTAATTTAAGTGCCTACAAAGTGCTATTGGTTGAAGACAACATGATCAACCAGCAAGTAGCAAAAGAATTCTTAGCCGATACTAATATTAGCGTTGAGTGTGCCGAAAATGGCCTAGTCGCTTTAGAGAAAGTCGCCACTCAACATTTCGACCTGGTATTGATGGATATTCAAATGCCAGAAATGGATGGATTAACTGCTACAACAGAAATTCGTCAAACCCTAAAACTGACTGATTTACCTATTATTGCTATGACAGCTCACGCCATGGAAGGGGATATTGAAAAAAGTGTTATTGCTGGCATGAATCAGCACTTAACTAAACCGATAGAACCAGCATTACTCTACCAAACTTTAAACCAATATTTAGGTAAAGAAGGTAGCGATAACGCGGCTAAAATCACATCTCAGCAACAAACAGATGAATTAGCATCAACCTTGACAAAACTACGCCAGCAAACCGGTTTATCTGTTGATGAGGCCATTAGAAAAATTCACGGTAAAGAAAAGTTATATTCCGAGTTAATTTATGACTTTTGGTCTAAATACCAGTCACTCGCACAAGAAATGACAAGCTTACATAACTCAGGACAAAAGGACGATCTTTACCGTGCCGCACACTCGTTAAAATCTACAGCACAATATATTGGCGCATATGAACTAGCGGCATCAGCGAGTGCCTTAGAAAGCGAAATACACCATAACGGACAACATATAAAACTAAAACTAAATGAAGTCACTACACATTTAGATTTTATTTTAGCCCAGCTCAATCGTATTTATCAGCATGTTGAAACAACAAAAAGTGACCAGCGTTTTAATGCTGACGATGCGACAAAAATTATAAAAGAATTAAAGCCTTGCTTAGCATCAGCCAATATTCAAGCAGAAGATATTACTGCACAATTAATGAATATTGGTTATCAAACTCAGTACCATCAACAAATTCTTGATATTCAAAAACTGGTCAACGACTTTGACTTTGACGATGCTTTAACGGCATTATTGAGCTTAGAGCAAGCAATAGCAGACGCGAATTAATCATTCTCGCCATTGCGATAGAGGTAGTAAAATGCAATCGTTCACTAAGGAGTCACATCGCCGAGCAGGTGAGCAAAACTACACTATTTTGTGTATTGACGATGAAAGTGCCAACTTAAAAGTGTTGGCATCAATTTTTAAAGGTCATTATGATGTTGTAGTCGCTAAAACCGCTAAGCAAGGTTTCGAGCGAGCATTAAATGAAAAGCCAGACATAATTTTACTCGACGTCCTCATGCCTGAGGAAAGCGGCTTTGAGTTAATGGAAAAACTCAAACAGCACCCAACACTTGCCAGCATCCCAGTTATTTTTATTACCGGTTTACAAGACGCGGAAGATGAAGAAAAAGGCCTAATGATGGGGGCTTGTGATTATATTCATAAGCCTTTTAATTACGGTATTGTTCGTGCGCGCGTCAACACCCATTTAGAAATTGTTCGTCAACGTAATTTACTGCAAAAATTTGCCTTATTCGATAGTTTAACGGAATTACCTAATCGACGAAAATGGCAACAAGACAGCATTGATTATTGGTTATCATCTAAAAATGCCCAAAGCGCTATGGTGTATGGCATTATTGATGTCGATCACTTTAAAAAATACAATGATCACTACGGCCATCAACAAGGGGATGTAGTATTACGGCAAGTTGCCAACACTATCCGAAGAACCTTATTTGATTACGGTGGCGCTATTTTTCGCTGTGGCGGTGAAGAGTTTTATTTCTATTTTCCAGCTCAACAAAATAACGCTAAACAGGTTTTAACTTCAGCACTAAATAGTGTTGAACAATTAGCCATTCCTCATCACGCTATTAGTTTAGGTAGCTGTGTTTCTGTCAGTATTGGCGCGATTCAAGTTATTCCGAATGAAAAATTATCCGTTGAACAAATCATGCAACAAGCTGATGAGCGCCTCTATCTTGTAAAAAATAGCACGCGAAATGCAGTAAGCTTTCTTGATTTAAATATTGACGATCAACAAATATCTCTCGATATTTCTTAAAACTGGTAACAGCAATTACTCCCTACCTACGATTTTATGGTCGAATTTAACCGTGATTTTGGGTATAGTGCGCGCAATTAACTTTCAGTTTTATACCCCGCACAATGGCAACAGCGGCAGAGGATAAATTTTGACAACCAAAGGCAATCTATTCATTTTGTCGGCCCCGAGTGGCGCCGGTAAATCTAGCTTAATTACGGCTTTGCTTAAACAAGCAAGCACTCGACCTATGCAAGTATCAGTATCTCATACTACACGCGATGCTCGTCCAGGCGAGGTTAATGGTCAACATTATCACTTTGTAAGCAAAGCTCAGTTCGAACAAGCTATTGCCGATAAAACATTTTATGAGCATGCTGAAGTTTTTGGGAATTACTATGGCACCAGTGAAGTAGCCATTGATCAACAATTAGCTCAAGGTATTGATGTATTTTTAGATATCGACTGGCAAGGCGCTCAACAAGTAAGAATGAAAAAGCCAGATGTGACAACAATTTTCATTAGCCCTCCTTCGAAGCAAGAACTAGAAAATAGATTACGTAATCGCGGGCAAGATAGTGAAGAGGTTATTCAAGGACGTATGGCACAAGCACAAGCCGAATGTTCGCATTACCAAGAATTTGACTACATCATAATTAATGATGATTTCGAGCAAGCACTAACAGATTTAACCACCATAGTTAACAATCAGCGTTTAAAACGTAGCCAACAAGCTCAACAACATCAAAACTTATTTGAAGATTTATTAGCGTAGAATGCTTGCTTACCTAGGTAAGGATCAAGTAAACTACGCCACTATTTTGTATTTAAATTTAATTGTTGGAGTGACCAAATGGCTCGCGTAACTGTTGAAGGTGCCGTAGAAAAAGTCGGTAACCGTTTTGACTTGGTGTTAATTGCATCTCGTCGTGCTCGTCAAATTGCTACGGGCGGTAAAGATCCTTTGGTTGAAGTTGAAAATGACAAACCAACAGTATTAGCTTTACGTGAAATTGAAGCTGGTCTTATTACCACTGAAGTAATGGACAATTCTGAACGTCATGAGCAAATACAGCAAGATTCTGCTGAATTAGCAGCTGTTGCAGCAATTGTTGGTGGTAACCAATAATTTTTACTAACGTTTAACGTTAGCAGCAACAAAAAACGCGTAAATTACTTTTCGGTAATTTACGCGTTTTTTATTATCTGTACGTTTTTTAACACATTAGCAACAAAAACCTATGCTAGCATGCTAAAACATTGGCATCGCGGCAAAATAGTCGTATTCTAACTTTACTGAACTAGACAGAATTACAATTATCATTAAGGAAGTATCGGGTGTACCTTTTTGAACCATTAAAAGAACATGTGTCGAGCTATCTGTCAAAAGTGCAGATTGACTTATTGAAGCAAGCTTATCTCGTTGCTCGTGAAGCACACGACGGCCAAATGCGCTCCAGTGGTGAGCCCTATATTACTCACCCTGTTGCTGTTGCGCTTAATCTCGCGAAGATGAACCTAGACCATGAAACCCTCATGGCAGCACTACTACATGATGTAATTGAAGATACGGCAACAACAAAAGATGAACTCGCAGAGCTTTTCGGACACACAGTTGCAGAGCTTGTTGAAGGGGTTAGTAAACTCGACAAACTAAAATTCGACAACAAAGAAGAAATGCAAGCCGAAAACTTCCGTAAAATGGTATTAGCCATGGTGCAGGATATTCGTGTAATTCTGATAAAGTTGGCCGACCGCACGCACAATATGCGGACATTAGAATCATTACGCCCAGATAAACGTCGCCGTATTGCCCGAGAAACCTTAGATATTTACGCACCAATTGCGAACCGCTTAGGTATTCACGATGTTAAAAATGAATTAGAAGTACTTGGTTTTGAAGCCCTTTATCCGATGCGCTCACGGGCCTTAAAATCAGCGGTAAAGCAAGCCCGTGGAAATCGCAAAGAAATTATCAACAACATTCAAGATGAAGTATGCAGTCGCTTAGCAGAAAGCGGTATTAAGGCTCAAGTTATTGGCCGAGAAAAACATCTTTATTCCATCTATCGTAAAATGCAAAACAAAGAATTGATGTTTAACGAAGTTATGGACATTTACGCTTTTAGAATTATCGTTGGCGATAAAATTGATGATTGCTACCGTGCTTTAGGTGCTGCTCATAATTTATATAAGCCTATTGAAACTCGTTTTAAAGATTATATCGCCATTCCTAAAACCAATGGCTATCAGTCTTTGCATACATCTCTTATCGGTCCGCATGGTATTCCTGTTGAAATTCAAATCCGTACCCACGATATGGATCAAATGGCAGATAAAGGGGTCGCAGCTCACTGGCTTTACAAACAAGAAGGCGATGACACTGGTACCACGGCGCAAATGAAAGCACGTCGCTGGATGCAAAGTTTATTAGAGTTACAGCAAAGTGCAGGTAGCTCATTTGAATTTATCGAAAACGTAAAGTCGGATTTATTCCCAGAAGAAATTTACGTATTCACACCAGACGGGCGCATTATAGAGCTGCCGATGGGAGCAACTGCTGTCGATTTTGCCTACGCAGTACATACTGATGTTGGTAACTCCTGTGTCGGTGTGAAGGTTGACCGAAAACCTTACCCATTAAGCCACCCTTTAGATTCAGGCCAAACCATTGAGGTTGTGACCTCCACGGCAGCAAGACCTAACGCCACTTGGCTAAACTTCGTTGTAACATCGAAAGCACGACTGCAAATCCGAACTTATTTACGCTCTCAAGAGCAAACTGAATCATTAGCATTAGGTCGGCGATTACTTAGCCACGCCTTAGGTGCAACGAAACTTGAAGACATCGCTGAAGAAAAGCTCGCACAAGTTGTTGGCGATTCAGGTAATGACAGTGTTGAAGACTTATTGATTAACATTGGCTTAGGTAACGCCTTAAGTATTGGTATTGCCAAGCGTTTAAAAGATGAATTTTCCGAAGAGTCTGATCTACAACCAACGCAATCAAAAACTAAAATGCCAATTAAAGGTACTGAAGGCATGATGGTTAGCTATGGTAAATGTTGTCGTCCAATTCCTGGCGACATTATTGTTGCCTATCTAAGTCCAGGTAAAGGCTTAATGGTGCATCAGCAAGGCTGTCGAAACCATAAAGGCCATGAACAAGGTAGCTTATTCCCAGTAAAATGGGATACCGATATTGATCGCGACTTTATTGCCAAACTTCGTATTGAAATCATTAATCACAAAGGCGCATTAGCTGCCCTAACTAACGTTATCGCGCGCGGCGGTTCAAATGTTCACACATTGAATTCAGGTGAAAAAGATTCAGGTTTATACCTAATTGATATGGAAATAACCTGTCGGGATCGCATTCACCTTGCTGATATTATTAGAAAAATTAAAGTTATGGTTGACGTACAACGCGTTGTTCGTAACAAATAAACTAGCTTAGGAAAAATAGTCATGAAAACTATCATCAATACAGATAACGCACCAAGTGCAATTGGTACCTACAGTCAAGCCGTAAAAGTTAACAATACAGTATATCTATCGGGGCAAATTCCGTTAGTACCAGCAACGATGGAAATCGTTTCTGAAGACTTTGCCGAGCAAACCCAGCAGGTATTTAAGAACTTAGTTGCTGTATGTGAAGCGGCAGGCGGCAATATTAACGATATGGTTAAGGTCAACATTTTCCTGCAAGACTTAGCTAACTTCGCCACTGTTAATGAAATTATGAGCCAATACTTCGAGCAGCCTTACCCAGCGCGTGCGGCCGTGCAAGTAGCGCGTTTGCCAAAAGACGTAGCCATTGAAATTGATGGTGTTATGGAATTACCGAACTTCAGTTAAGCGCTCATTAGTTAAATAGGCAGGTTATTTGATTAAATACCTGCCACCGATTCAATCAACCTTAGAAAAAGTATATGACCCCAGATAGATTACAACGAATTAATAGCATGTTAGATCAACGCCAACCCGATTTAACTGTATGTATGGAAGGCGTACATAAAAACCATAATTTAGCCGCTGTAGTTCGTACTGCCGATGCCATTGGGGTTAGTGATGTACACGCCGTATGGAAAAACGAAACAATGCGGGTATCTGGTGGCAGTGCAGCTGGTAGTCAAAATTGGATTGATGTTCATAATTACAACGCTACCGAAGATGCAATTACAGAGTTAAAAAAGCAAGGTATGCAGGTGCTAGTTACTAACTTATCTGACACAGCAGTTGATTTTCGAGAAATTGACTACACCAAGCCAACGGCAATTATCCTTGGCCAAGAAAAATTTGGTGCATCAGAAAAAGCATTAGAACTTGCTGATCAAGATATCATTATTCCTATGGTCGGAATGGTACAATCATTGAATGTATCAGTTGCATGTTCTGTTGTTCTTTATGAAGCACAGCGCCAACGTCAGGCCGCCGGTTTATATAATAAACCTAGTATTAGCCATGAACGCCGTCAGCGTATTTTATTTGAAGGTGGTCACCCAATATTTGCTAAAGCATGTCAGCGTAAAGGCTTACCTTATCCTGCTATTGATGAAGATGGACAAATAGTTGCTTCTGAACAATGGTGGCAGCAAATGCAAATGACACAAGATGCATGGCAAAACATTGATGACGAATAAGCTATATTTATAGAGAAATCACATTGTGCCACGACAAATCGAAGCGCTGAATAACTTAGCCAAAATCCCTGTAACAACGTTAAAGGGTGTTGGTCCCGGCATGGCCAGTAAACTGGAAAAAATAGGTCTAGTGAGCCTACAAGATTTACTTTTTCATTTACCGTTGCGGTATGAAGATCGCACCAGAGTTACTACGGTACGCGATCTTATACCTGGTATCTACACTAATATTATTGGTGAAATCACCCAAAACCAAATCATTCAAGGCAAACGCAGAATGATGCTAGTAACCATTAATGACGGTACTGGTAGTGTTAATTTACGCTTTTTCCATTTTTCTGCTAGCCAAAAGAACAGTTTAACCATTGGCTTGAGTATCCGTTGTTATGGTGAAATTAATCGTGGTATGCGTGGTTTTGAAATTGTTCACCCAGAGTATAAGCCACTCGATCAAGACCAAGCTTTAACACCTGTCGAAGAAACATTAACACCAGTGTATCCAACCACCGATGGCTTACGACAAATTTCATTGCGAAACTTAACAGAACAAACCTTAAAGCGCTTGCAACGTGGTCAAGTTGAAGAACTTTTACCTGCCGATGTGTGCCACGAACAATATGATTTAGCAGATGCGTTAGCACTTATTCATCGTCCCCCGCCAGACACCTCAGTAACCTTAATGGAAGAAGGGAAACATCCTGCACAACTACGATTAATTAAAGAGGAATTGCTGGCTCATAACCTAAGTATGTTAAAATTGCGGGCTTCTAGCGACCAACATCCAGTGGTACCACTGCCGTTAGATAAAGCCTTAAATGAAAAATTTCTTGCCTCATTGCCATTTTCACCTACAGGGGCACAAGCAAGAGTAACCAAAGAAATCCAGCAAGACCTACAAAAGCCATTACCTATGATGCGTTTAGTACAAGGTGATGTCGGTTCAGGTAAAACCTTAGTTGCGGCTTTAGCAGCATTAACAGCCATTGGTCAGGGATTTCAAGTAGCACTAATGGCACCCACTGAAATTTTAGCAGAACAACATGCAATAAACTTTCAGAAATGGTTTGAGCCACTATCAATTTCAGTCGGTTGGCTAGCGGGAAAAACCAAAGCTAAAGCTCGAAGAACTGCCCTAGAGCATATTGCAAATGGCGATATGCAAATGGTTATTGGTACCCATGCACTATTTCAAGAGCAAGTAGAATTCAATAAACTAGCTTTGATCATTATTGACGAACAACATAGATTTGGCGTCCATCAACGATTGTCACTACGAGAAAAAGGGGCTTGGCAGGGCAATTATCCACACCAGTTAATTATGACCGCAACCCCAATACCTCGCACATTAGCCATGACAGCCTATGCTGACCTTGATACCTCAGTTATTGATGAACTACCACCGGGACGCACTCCCATTCAAACCATTGCCTTACCAGATAGCAGGCGAGATGACGTTATTGAGCGTATTCGCCAAGGATGTATCAACGATAACCGCCAAGCATATTGGGTATGTACGCTTATTGAAGAATCAGAAGTTTTGCAATGCCAAGCAGCTGAAGATACTGCCGTCTATTTACAAGAACAATTAAAAGAGTTAAAAATTGGCTTAGTGCATGGCCGAATGAAAGCTGACGAAAAGCAAGCGGTAATGGAGCAATTTAAACATGCAGAGCTTGATTTACTGGTTGCTACTACCGTTATTGAAGTAGGTGTTGATGTACCAAACTCCAGTTTAATGGTCATTGAAAATCCAGAACGCCTTGGTCTTGCACAGTTACATCAATTACGTGGTCGTGTTGGTCGAGGCTCCATTGCCTCCCATTGTGTGTTGATGTACAAGGCGCCTTTATCGAAAACAGCAACCAAACGCTTAAATGTACTCAGGGAAAGTAATGACGGTTTTGTCATTGCACAAAAAGATTTGGAAATTCGAGGGCCTGGCGAACTACTTGGCACCAAACAAACGGGACTTGCTGATTTGAAAATTGCTGATTTACAACGAGATGCCCATTTAATTCCTGAAATTCAACAAAGCGCCTATTTGATTTGGAAAAAGCACCCAAAACAAGCCATTGCTCTGATTGACCGTTGGCTTGGCAATCGTGAACATTATTCAAACGCATAATGTAGACACTGCACAATTGATTACAAAACAATAACAAACCTGCGAATTACCTGTAACCAATATCGACTATAATTTGTCCGAGATAGTTTTCATCAGGTTAAAATAAATACTATATGTTTCGTTCAACTTCATTCATTATACTTTTATCATTAATTGCTCTGTGCTCAACATCAACATTGGCAAGAAATGAAAACCTAATGGTTGTAACTGAGCACATGCCACCATTTCAAATAATTGACAGTAATCCAAAACATCCTATTGAAGGCTATAGTATTGAAGTTTTAAAAGCGACATTAAAACAAGCGCATATCGATTACTCGATTATGCCAATGAATTGGGATAGTGCCTATCGTATAGGGCAATCAAAACCGAATACCCTCATTCTCTCTATGGTCCGAAAAGCTGAGCGAGAAAAAGAATTCCATTGGTTAATAAAACTAAGTGATAGCACGGCAAGTCTCTGGAGTTATGAAGGTAACAATAATGTACTCAACTCAATTAATGACATAACTGATGAAGTTATTGCCGTTAATCGCCATGACCATCATCAGCTTATGCTTCGAAACTACGCAAATTTAACAGAAAAAAATTTCCTGTTTACTGACTCTAAAGAACAATCAATTGCCTTGGTTGTCAAACAAAGAGCGGACTACTTTCTCGCCAATAATTTAATTTTAAATTGGCGCTTAAAATCAATGGCTGTTAGTCAGTATGATTTAACGAAAATGCTTGATTTTCCGCAGCAAAAACATGAGCTTTATATCGCAGCCAGTTACGATACTTCACTTCGTATTCGCCGAAAGATACAACGCGCATACGATGAGTTACGCGCCAATGGCAGCATAAAAACAATAGCAGATAAATGGTTTAAACCTTAAACAACAAGACCTAATAATAATTTTTACAACATCTGCTCAAATCTATTAATTATCACCTTGATCTCAATGGTTAATTAATCAAAGAAAATGCGGTAAACTAACGATAATTTTAGTTAATAGTGAACACATGATGTCAGCACACGATCAAAATCATCAAAGCAATAACGCTAATAGCGATGAAAACACCACTCATTTTGGCTTTCAAACTGTCGATAAAACTGAAAAAGAGTCTAAAGTTGCCGGAGTATTTCATTCTGTTGCCCAACAATATGATGTGATGAACGACTTGATGTCTTTTGGTATTCATCGCCTATGGAAACGCTTCACTATTGACGCAAGTGGTGTACGTCCAGGTAATAAGGTACTTGATTTAGCTGGTGGTACTGGCGACTTAACTGCAAAGTTTTCACAATTAGTTGGCCGTGAAGGTAAAGTTATTTTAGCTGATATAAATAGCTCTATGCTCAACGTTGGCCGTGATAAATTACGCGATCGCGGTTTAGTACAAAATATTGAATATGTACAAGCCAACGCACAGTATTTACCTTTTGAAGATAACACCTTTGACATCGTAACTATTGCTTTTGGTTTAAGAAATGTCACTGATAAAGATATGGCTTTACGCTCTATTTTTCGCGTATTAAAGCCTGGCGGACGTTTATTGGTCTTGGAATTTTCAAAACCTGAACATGAACTTGTAAATAAAGCATATGACTTCTATTCGTTTAATATTTTACCGAAAATGGGAGAATTTGTCGCAAAAGACGGCGACAGCTATCAGTATTTAGCTGAATCTATTCGCATGCACCCAGATCAAGAAACCTTAAAGTCTATGATGGATAATGCCGGTTTTGAGCAAACCAGTTATAAAAACTTAACGGGTGGTGTTGTTGCACTCCACAAAGGTTATAAGTTCTAGCACTATGCCATCCTCTATAAGTCAACAATTGATGTTTGCTCAAGCTCTTAGTGCAGTGATAGAAAAACTATTTAACCAAGCGTTAATATATAACTTGCATGGAACACGCGCTTTAATCTCGTTAAACGAAAAATCCTTAACGGTTAAGTTAGCGGAATTGGGTTTTCCATTAAACTTCTTTATAAGCGCTGAAAAAATACATGTTAGCAGCAGCGTTAATGATAGTGATTGCACTTTAACGTCTAGTATCGAAACCTTACGAACGTTAAAAGATCAGCAAAACTTAACTGACTTAATTAAACAAGATAAGTTAGATATTGAAGGTGATATTAAAATAGCCCAACGCTTTGCCGATATAGCCAGTACTCTTGATATCGACTGGCGCAGTGAATTAGCGAAACGTATTGGTGATATTCCAACTTATAAGATTGGTCAATTAGGAAAAAGTTTAGCTAAAAAATTAAGCTTCGCTCGCCAACAAGTTCAATCTGATGCCAGTGAATGGTTAATTCACGAGAAAAATATTTTTGTTACCGAAAGCGAACTAACACATTACTACCAAGGTGTTGAGCAAGCCTCTAGCCATGTCGAGCAACTCAGTAGTCGTATTGAGCATTTAACTAAACAACATAATAAGGCCAACAGTGAGTAGCAAGCGTTTATACAAAATAGTAAAAACATTTTTGCAGTTTGGCTTAGATGAACTTTTGCCCAAAAAATACCTGCCATGGTATGTAAAGGTTGCCCGTTCTTCATTATTTTGGCTGAGAAATAAACATAAAGATAAAAGCAAAGCTGAACGCTTTCGTATAGCCATAGAGTCGCTTGGCCCAGTTTTTGTGAAGTTTGGTCAAATGCTGTCAACTCGACGAGATTTACTGCCAGATGACTTCGCCACTGAACTGACATTACTTCAAGACAAAGTACCTGCTTTTTCAGGCGAAGATGCTGAGAAAATAATCATTAATGCTATGGGACAAGACGTTTTTACCCAGCATTTCCAACATTTTGATTTTACCCCTTTAGCTTCGGCATCTATAGCACAAGTTCATACCGCAACTATGTTGCACCAAGATGAAGAACATGAAGTCGTCATAAAAGTCCTACGACCAAATATTGAAAAAACTATTTTAGCCGATATTAAAGTAATGTCGCGCTTCGCTGGCATTGTCGCTAAGTGGCTACCTGACGGCAAAAGATTACGCCCTGTTGAAGTTGTTGCGGAATACAAAAAAACCATCTTAGAAGAATTAGATTTAAACCGTGAAGCAGCAAATGCCATTCAATTAAATAGAAATTTCAGCCAAGGTCGCGAAAGCGACAAAGTTCTCTACGTACCAGAAGTTTATAGCGAATTTAGCTCCAAAAAAGTTATGGTAATGGAAAGAATTTACGGTATTGGTGTTGGTGAAGTTGACATGCTAACCACGCAGAACGTAAATATGAAACTTCTTGCAGAACGTGGCGTTGAAGTATTCTTTACGCAAGTTTTTCGTGATAGTTTCTTTCATGCAGATATGCACCCGGGTAATGTTTTTGTTAATGCTACGAACCCTGACGACCCAACTTGGATTGCTATTGACTGTGGTATTGTTGGTACCTTAAACCGTGAAGATAAGCGTTATTTAGCAGAAAATTTTGTTGCCTTTTTTAATCAAGATTACCGTAAGGTCGCACAACTACATGTTGACTCCGGTTGGGTTCCCGGCGATACCAGTGTTGATGAGTTTGAGTTTGCTATTCGCACAGTTTGTGAGCCAATATTTAACAAGCCACTTTCAGAAATATCTTTTGGACAAGTGTTAGTAAATTTATTTAATACTGCACGACGCTTTAATATGGAAGTGCAGCCGCAATTGGTCTTATTGCAAAAAACCTTACTTTATATCGAGGGCTTAGGCCGACAATTGTACCCACAGCTTGATTTATGGCAAACAGCAAAACCATTTTTGGAAAACTGGGTTAAAGAGCAAATGGGTGTTAAGGCGGTATTTACAAAAGTAAAAGACAACTTACCATTTTGGAACGAAAAGTTACCTGAAATTCCAGACTTAGTTTATGACTATCTTAAAACTAACCGTGAAGCTCAACGCCAGCAGTTATTAATGTTAAATAAACTTCATCAACAACAAAATCAGCATAGCAAACAAATAACGAAGCTATCCTTAATAGCAACTATCGCTATTTGCCTAACCATCACTTTTACATAACCACTGGTATTTGTTCAAGCTTATAGCTTAACAAGTATTTTCAATAGGAATATACATGACCAACAACGAAGTTTTTCAGCACATTCGTTATATTTTCGCTTTAAATAGTGAAAAAATTTCCACATTGTTTCAGCATGCCGAATGTCAGCAAGCAGATGAAGTAATTGAAAATTACTTACGAAAAAATGGAGAACATAAGTTTTCACGCTTACCTAATAATATTTTGGCAAGCTTCCTTGATGGCTTAATTATTGAAAGTCGAGGTAAAAAAGAAGGGGCGCAAGCGCAATTAAACCAAGAAGTTAATAACAATATTATTTTTAATAAAGTGAAAATAGCGTTGGCATTAAAGGCTGACGATATTATTAATCTACTTGCTGCAGCAGAGCTCACTTTAAGTAAGCATGAACTCAGTGCCTTTTTCAGAAAGCCAGAGCATAAGCACTACCGCCCTTGTCACGATGAAACCTTAACAAAGTTTTTTAATGGCTTACATTTAAAATATCGTTCTACCATTAAAGAAATCAAAGAGTAGCGTACACAGCAATTAATTCAATAAATACTATTTGCTGAGTGTGTTACCTCTTTTATATGTTACTTGAAGCTGGTTTACCTGTTAAACCAGTTAGGTTATATTATAACCAATAACAGTTTGCTGTAGTTATCAAATGCTAGTGAGTCGAATGCTAAAATTAAAGGTTTCGTGTTTAGCTTTGTGTTTTTTTACACAGACAATTTTCGCTATCCAACAACCTCTTACATTCCTCGCCGAAGAGCTCCCTCCTTATCATTTTATTAATCAACAGGGTGAGGTTGACGGTGCCTTAGTTGAAATAGTTGAGGCCGTTCTTAAACAAGCAAACCTAACTGGAAATATTCAAATTAGGCCGTTTGCTCGTAGCTTTCAAGCAACTAAAACACAAGCAAATACGTTCATGTTTTCTTTGTTAAAAACACCAAATCGAGATAAGAGTTTTCAATGGGTTGGAGAAACCTATAGAAGCTATGCAGTGCTTGTTGGCCTAAAAGATAACAAAAGTATTAAGTTGTCATCACTTAATGATGCACAAGCATTTTTCGTAGGTACTATTCGAGGTTATCATTCTGCACACTTTCTAAAAACACATGGCTTTAAAGAACATCAAAATCTATCGCTTAGTGTTACAAGCAAACATATGTGGGCAATGTTATTTAATAAACGCATAGATTTGGTATTAACCAACTATATGGCCTTAGATAGAGATATCAAAAAAGCAGGTTTTAAACCAGGAAATATCACCCCTTATTTATCTATTACAAACTTCCCCAATGAATTAAACATTGCCACCGGTTTAGATACATCAAAAGAAATTGTACAGCAATTAGCAAAGGCGTTAACTGAAATTAAAGACGCTGGCATTTACCAAAAAATTATCAATAAATACGATCTATAAACCAATCTAAAACAGTGATTAATTTTCCTGGGTTGGGCAATGTATTTTTTTAGCTTCAGCAACAACTTTGTTTCTACCATCTTCCTTCGCAACATACAGTGCGGCATCAGCTCTAGCTATCCATGCTTCAGCACTTTCATCCATACGGTATTGGGCAACACCAATAGAAATTGTTAATTGAATACCCTTAACAAACTGATGATTAGCTATTAGTGCTCTGAGCTTCTCCGCTACAGCTATTGCATCAGGCAAAGTTATCTTCAATGGCACAATGATAAACTCTTCACCGCCATATCGGAATAAAGCATCTAAAGGCCGTGTATGTTCTGATAGGGCTTGCACAACATCAACCAATATTTGATCGCCTATAGCATGGCCATACTTATCATTAATGCGTTTAAAGTGATCAAGATCTAAAAGTAAAAGTGATGCTTGAGTAAACTGTCGCTTTTGGTCAGCAAGAATATCAGCTAATTTGAGATCGAGTGCTCTACGATTACCCGTCAAAGTTAAAGGATCTATCGTCGCCAATAAGGTTAGTTTTTCATTTGATTTACGATAATTGTTAAATATCATAAAAGAGAACAATAAAGTTAGTAATAGTGACATAACAATAGTCACAAAATCTATGATGCTAAGTTGAGGATATATTTGAAAGGAAATGACCGAAATAGCTAGTAAGCATATCACTCCAGCCACGCGTTCTGGCAGAATATAGTAAAACGCAATGATAGCCGGATATAGCCAATATATATGTCCCAGCCCTCTTATAATGACAACCGATGCAATTGCAACAGCTAAAAAAGACGCCAGCAATAACTTTGCTTTTTCAACCTTACGAGTGACATAAACAAAGATGAAAAATGCGATTAAAATAAGAATAATTATAGCGTCAATCAAGGCAACAAGATAATCACCTTCTGAATAACGTAAATATACAAATGGCAAAATTAATAAAGCAGATAACGCACTTAAAATCAGTAGCATGGTTTCTGATGTAGTGCGTTTTGTCATTACGTTGTGTCACATGTAAGATTTAGTTATCCCACTAAAATACCTGTCTAAATATTAACCGTCAATGTAAAGCTGTTTGTCTTAGGTTAGTAATTGAACCTAATCAAGGAAATAGTGTTAACTTTGTTGCTTCTTTTTTAACATTTCACGTAAATTAGCCACACCCATTTTTGCGGTTGCTTGCTTCTTCTCGATACTTTGTTTGGTTTGAGTTAATTCCCAACTTAGATCGTCTTGCGGTAATTCATGTAAAAATCGGCTTGCTTCTGTTCGCGCCACTTCACCAAATTGGCGTCGCTCTCGTGCATAAGTAAATATCAATTCTCGCTGGGCACGCGTTATTCCCACATAAGCTAAGCGTCGCTCTTCCTCTACGTTGCCTTCATCCATACTAGTTTGGTGTGGCAATAAACCTTCTTCCATACCAATTAAAAATACATACGGGAATTCTAAGCCTTTTGAAGCATGTAAAGTCATTAATTGCACTTGATCGGTGTCTTCTTCATCTTCATTACGTTCCATCATATCGCGTAATGTTAAACGCGTAACAACTTGCGCTAATGTCATCGGCTCTTCATCATCATCGCCTTCTAACATCTGTGTCACCCAACTAAATAGCTGAGTTACATTCTTCATACGCATTTCAGCTGCTTTTGCACTAGGCGAAGTATCGTATAGCCAATCTTCATAGTTAATTTCACGAACCATGGAACGTAATACCGCTGAGGTTTCACCACGCTCAGCATGATCTGCGGTTTCAACTAACCATTGCGTAAATCGTTGCACGCTGACTAAACCACGCCCCGTTAAATGCTGTTCTAACCCTAACTCGAAGCTAGCGGCAAACATGCTAATTTGTCGTATATTTGCGTAACTTCCTAACTTTTCTAGGGTAGTTGGCCCTATCTCTCGACGTGGAACATTAACAATGCGTAAAAAAGCATTGTCATCATCAGGATTAACAAGCACACGTAAAAAAGCCATCATGTCTTTTATTTCAGCGCGAGAAAAGAATGAAGTACCACCATTAATTTTGTAGGGTATACGGTTAGTCATCAGTGCTTTTTCAAGTAAGCGAGATTGATGATTCCCACGATACAAAATTGCGTAATCTTTAAATTTACTTTTATTTAAAAAGCGATGACCAATCAGCTCACCAACAACGCGCTCGACTTCATGCTCTTCATTTTTTGTTTGCAGTACTCTCAGTTCAACACCGTAGTTAAGCTCACTAAAAAGTGCTTTGTCATAAACATGTGGATTATTGGCTATCAAGATATTGGCACACTTTAGAATACGGCCACTTGAACGATAGTTTTGCTCTAGCTTAATCAATTTTAAATTAGGATAGTCTTGCCCCAATAGCACTAGGTTTTGTGGCTTGGCACCACGCCAAGAGTAGATTGACTGGTCATCATCTCCAACCACAGTTAACAAGCCTTGCTCACCGGTGATTAGTTTTACTAATTCATACTGGCTCGCATTAGTATCTTGGTATTCATCCACCAACATATACTGAATTTTTTGTTGCCAACGGGCTCGAACTTCAGGGTAATTGCGCAATAATAATGTTGGTATTAAAATCAAATCATCAAAATCTAAAGCGTTATAAGCTTTCATATGCTTTTGATACATGCCATAAAACTCTGCATATAATCTAGCATCGGCATCTCCAGCTTGCTTAATAGCGGCATCAGGCAGTAGCAGGTCATTTTTCCAGTTAGAAATCATCATCTGCAGCTTATTTAATAAATCTTTATCACCATCAAGCTGTTCTTGGGTAAGTTCCTTCAATAGCGCAAGTGTGTCTTGGTCATCAAAAAGTGTAAAGCCGGGTTTATAACCTAAAGTTTTTAATTCTCGACGAACAATATCTAAGCCTAAAGAATGAAAAGTACATACCGTTAAACCACGTGTTAACGACTTGTCCATCATTTTAACCACACGTTCCTTCATTTCTCGTGCAGCTTTATTAGTAAAAGTAACCGCAGCGATATTTTTCGCTTTGTAACCACAGTTTTGAATTAAGTACGCAATTTTTTGACAAATAACCCCTGTTTTACCACTACCAGCCCCAGCTAACACTAGGCATGGACCGCTAACATATTTCTTTGCTTCATTTTGACCTGGGTTTAATTTCATTGCTGCGCTGTAACTCAATTTCGTGAATAAGATGATCGGCCGCCAATTTTACCTGCTTTTAACGCAAGACAACATAAACTTTCTCCAAGTAGGGCATTTTCTTACATTCTTTATGTGCGAATTAATTATCAATGTTGCTAAGATTGGTTACAATAACGTCATTGCTTATCCATACAGAGAACTCAGATGATCAACGCTCAAAAAATAGAAGATATCGCCAAGCAAGTCACAGATTCAATTCCTGCAGGACTAAAAGAATTTGCTAACGAAATGGAAGACAAAACTAAAGTAGTGTTACAACGAAAACTGTCGCAACTTGACGTAGTAACACGCGAAGAGTTTGACGTGCAAACACAAGTTCTGATTAAAACCCGCGCTAAATTAACTGAACTTGAGGCAAAAGTTGCAGAATTAGAAGCTAAGTTTAACGCCGAATAACCTAATTAAAGGCCTAAAGTCGATAAGCTATAGGCCTGTAAACAAATTTAAATATTAATTTTCCGTAATACGCATTGGTTGCAATTTCTTGTAAGACAAACAGCGCCACAGCCATTCAAGTGGCCCAAAAGCGTAGTTATTTAACCACCAGCGTGAAAGAAATAACTGAAACATTATAATTGCAAACACAATCAACATTTGTGGTGCACGGGATATTTCACCAAAGTAACCACCCGCATAACCATAAAAAATACTGGTTAATATTACTGAGTGACTAATATAATTGGTGAGTGCCATACGACCCATTGGCGCAAATATTGATAACCTGTTATACCACTTACCAATATTTAGTAGATACATGATTAAGCCAAAGTAACCCGCTGTCATGACGAGTTGACCAATGTAAAAGAGTGTTTCACCAACCACCAAGAGCAATGAAACTTGGTTGGCAACAGGATGTTGCGTAACTAGCAACCCTGATACTTCCATAACTAGTCCCATACTTATACCAACCCAAGCCACCGCTTTGAAAGTACCAGAGTGGTGTCGATAATTCTTCATGATACCGCTTGATACTAGCCAATAGCCTAAGATGAATAATGGTAATAGCATCATAAAAGAAAATGGTATGGCAAATATCAGCATAAACAGCGTAAAGCCTAATCGGTACTCAGTTGCTTTTATATAACTTCCTTGAGTAAAGGCGGCTATCTCTTCTGCTTCATCGGCTGCTAATTCTTGTTGCTGAACGATAATAGCTTGTGCTTGTTGCTCAATAGAGGTTTGCAAAGATAACTGTTCTGAGTCAGTACTATACTGTTGCGCAATTTCGTCATTATTTTTTTCTAATAAAACATCAGTTTCTGCATGAATTGCCTCAACACGCTCAGTAACCTGCCTTTCTTCTTGCCATAGTAAGGTTAAATCATCATTGTCTTGCATTACGCCATAGCTAATACCTGCCAGAATCGCTACAAAAATGGGCACAGAGAGCCAGACAACAGAAAGTTTAAAAAAGGCATTCGGATTATCATATATTTTAAAACGCTCTCGTTTTAATAATGTCACCCAACCCAGTAATAGAAACCCCGCAAAACCATAAACATGCAGAATGTCACCACCCCATAAAAACACCATATGCAAAAGGCCAAAAACAATTAGTGCTAACATTCTTCGAGAAAACCAAGCCCCAAAAGGGCGCTTAGCTTCTTTAGCTCGAATGAGCATCACGGCAAAGCCCATACCAAAAAGTAATGAAAACAAGGTATAGAACTTTCCTTCAACAAAACATCGAATGAACCAACCCACTGCATGATCTATTCCCGTCAAACTAGTATCTTGACTGCCTAAACCGGCGATAGCACGATTAAACCACTCTATATTCATCAACAAAATACCGATTAAAGCTAAACCTCGGAGTATATCCATTGCATCAATGCGTTCATTCATCGCGATTGGCGATAAATTATCTGTACTAGTTAATGAAAACAGAGGTAAATCTGCTTGCTTAGTTTGATCATTTGACATAAAACTTCCTTATTTTTATTATTATTTTATCTGATCTAAATATAAATTTTTCCATATAAAAAAAGCAGCGAAATGCTGCATTTTTATAGTTAGCTATCGAATAACCATGTTAACTTAAGTTAGAAAAGCTCGATAAGCTTGGTTATCAGATTCTTCCTGCCATTCATAACCTAAATCTTGCAAGTGCTTAAAGAAGTCTTGTTCTTGATCTTGTTGCACCTCAAATCCTGCTAATACTTGCCCAAACGCGGCACCGTGATTTCGGTAATGGAATAAAGTGATATTCCAACGTTCACCAAGTGTATCTAAAAATTTTTCTAATGCGCCAGGATATTCGGGAAACTGAAAGCGAAAAATTCGTTCTTGTGCAGATAGAGTATTTTGACCACCTATCATGTATCTAACATGTAATTTTGCTAACTCATTTTCGGTAAAATCGGTTACCTGATAGCCTTTTTCCTGCAAACTTGTCGTCAATTGTTGCCTATCATCAGCATTACCACCTAGCCTTGCACCAACAAAAATATTAGCTTGCTGAACTTTTGCCGTTATTGTGCTTTTATCCACGTAACGATAGTTAAATTCAGTAATAACTCGCCCAGAAAGTGATTGACAGAACTTTCTAAAACTACCTTTTTCTTCAGGAATTTTAACCGCAAAAACGGCTTCCTTTTGTTCACCTAATTCACAGCGTTCAGAAATGTAGCGCAAAGTATGAAAATTCATATTAGCGCCAGAAAGAATAGCCACTAATGATTCATCTCCTGGACTGTTTTTACAATACTTTTGCAAGCCAGCAAGCGACAAAGCACCGGCGGGCTCAGAAATAACACGAGTTTGCTCAAAAATATCTTTAATTGAAGCGCAAATCTCGTCAGTCGATACTGTAATAACGTCATCACAATAATGCTTAATCAAATTAAAAGTGTGTTCGCCAATACGCTTTACCGCTACACCATCAGCAAATAAGCCTACTTGTGCTAAGTCAACCGGCTCACCAGCGATCATCGCCGCTTGTAAACAGGCAGAGTCTTCTGCCTCAACACCGATCACTTTAATATTTGGCTGTAATTGTTTTAAGTAAACCGCCATACCGGCAAGCAAACCGCCACCGCCAACGGGAATAAATACCACATCGGTTTTAGCTTGTTGTTGCAGCAACTCTTTAGCAACCGTGCCTTGACCAGCAATAACATCAACATCATCAAAAGGGTGAATCAAGGTTTTATGTTCATCTTTTGCATAGGCTAAAGAAGCTGTTTGTGCTTCATTAAAGCTTTTACCCACCAAACGAACTTCAGCGCCAAAACGTCGAACATTATCAACTTTTATGTCCGGAGTAGTAATTGGCATAACAATGGTTGCTTTGATACCGAGTTTACTTGCCGCTAATGCCAAACCTTGGGCATGATTACCTGCCGATGCGGCAATAACACCATGAATACATTGCGCTTCAGATAAATTCGCTAATTTATTATAAGCACCACGTAACTTAAATGAATGCACAGGTTGTTGATCTTCACGCTTGAGAAAAACTTGATTCCCTAAACGAGACGATAATTTTGTTAACGGCGTTAATTCAGTCTCAACTGCAATATCATAAACCGGCGCAAGCAATATTCGACGCAAATAATCGAGCGCTTGTTCTTGAGTAGTGTTGGCTTGAACCAATGCTTGCTGCTCAGTTTCAGTCATGAGCATCACCATCAAACTCTTCACCATCAAGTAAGGCTCGATTACGAACCGCACCTTTATCCGCACTAGTTGCTAGCATGGCATAATTTTTCAGTGCATAACTGATAGGGCGAATTCGCTCTGCAGGCCGCCAAGCACTTTTGCCTTTGGATTCCATCTTCACACGGCGATCCGCCAATATTGCTTCATCTACATTTAATTTAATTGCTCGATTAGGGATATCAATTTCAATAATGTCACCTTGCTCGACTAAAGCGATAGTTCCGCCACTGCCCGCTTCAGGTGAAACGTGACCAATAGATAGACCAGACGTGCCACCCGAAAAGCGACCATCAGTTAATAGTGCACATGCTTTACCTAATCCCATCGATTTTAAATACGTGGTTGGATACAACATTTCTTGCATCCCTGGGCCACCTTTAGGGCCCTCATAACGGATAACTACCACTTCTCCAGCAACTACTTTACCATCTAAAATACCCGCTACCGCCTCATCTTGGCTTTCGAATACATGGGCTGGACCTGTGAATGTTAAATTATCATCTGAAACACCAGCCGTTTTAACGACACAACCATCAACTGCAATATTACCGGACAAAACAGCTAAGCCACCTTCCGTTGAAAAAGCATTATCAATGCTGCGTATACAGCCATTTTCACGGTCATCATCTAAAGTATCCCAACGACAATCTTGGCTAAAAGCTCTAGTCGTACGAATGCCGGCTGGGCCAGCGCGATAGAACTTTTTCACATCTTCATTATCAGTCACTTTAATATCATATTGAGCAATCACATCAGCTAAAGTAGAGCCTAATACATTTGGTACTTCTGTATTTAATAAACCCGCTCGTGATAACTCACCTAGTATACCGATAACACCACCAGCGCGATGAACGTCCTCCATATGATATTTCGGCGTTGATGGTGCCACTTTACATAACTGCGGAACAATGCGTGACAACTTGTCCATATCTGCCATGGTGTAATCTATCTCAGCTTCTTGTGCAGTAGCTAGTAAATGCAAAATAGTATTAGTTGAACCGCCCATGGCAATATCGAGGCACATAGCGTTATGCAACGCTTCTTTGCTAGCAATATTACGTGGCAATGCACTTTCATCGTTGTCTTGATAGTAACGCTTAGTCAACGCAACTATTTGCTTGCCAGCTTTTAAGAAAAGCTGCTCACGATCAGCATGGGTCGCTAACATAGAACCGTTACCTGGTAAGGCTAAGCCTAGAGCTTCTGCTAAACAGTTCATGGAATTGGCGGTGAACATACCTGAGCACGAGCCACACGTAGGACAAGCAGAGCGCTCCACTTGCTCAGATTGTTCGTTAGACACAGTTGGATCAGCACCTTGGATCATGGCATCAACTAAATCTAATTTAATAATTTGATCAGAAAGTTTAGTTTTTCCTGCTTCCATTGGGCCACCAGAAACAAAAATAACCGGAATATTTAGGCGCATTGCCGCCATTAACATGCCAGGGGTAATTTTGTCACAGTTTGAAATACAGACCATAGCATCGGCACAGTGAGCATTAACCATATACTCAACCGAGTCGGCAATTAGATCACGAGACGGTAAACTATACAGCATGCCACTATGTCCCATGGCAATGCCATCATCTACTGCAATAGTATTAAACTCTTTAGCAACACCACCCGCTTCTTCAATTGCGCCGGCAACTAATTGCCCCATATCTTTTAAGTGCACATGGCCCGGAACAAACTGGGTAAATGAATTAACTACGGCAATAATAGGTTTGCCAAAATCGCCATCTGTCATGCCTGTTGCACGCCAGAGCGCACGAGCGCCCGCCATATTTCGGCCTTGAGTCGAGGTTGCTGAGCGTAATTTTGGCATAACAAATTCCCTAAATGCGTTAAGTTAAATCTATAAAATGTGAAATGAATTATTTTAAAAAAACACTGCTTGAATGTTCTTTTAAAATAATTTGCACCTGTAAGCACAAGCCGCTTTAAAGAAAACGCTTGTAAACATGGCTAAACACAACGGTAGGAGAGCTAAATTCGATAGGTTAAATTAGCCCGCTACGCAGAACGCGTAGCTAGGCTATCTTCAGCGAGCACTGAATTTAATCTAACGTTATTCTACGTTGTCTAACCAACCTTCTGGTACTTCAGTGGTACCATCAAAAATACCAAAAAATGCTTCTTGTAAAGCTTTTGTAATAGGTCCACGAGAGCCATTACCTACTGGCATGCCATCAACTGATTTCACCGGTACCACTTCAGTTGCTGTACCACACATAAAGAATTCATCTGCAAGGTATAATGATTCACGAGAAATTGGCTCTTCACGTACCTCATAACCTAATTGCTCAGCAAGGAAAAATACCGTATCACGAGTTAAACCTTGTAAAATAGAAGCCGTTCCTGGCGGTGTATAAATCACGCCTTTGCGAATTAAAAATAGGTTTTGACCCGCACCTTCACTCACCATATTGTTAACATCTAAAGCCACACCTTCAGCATAGCCATGACGCGCAGCTTCGGTAGAAATTAACTGTGAAGATAAATAGTTACCACCAGCTTTAGCTGCTGTAGGCATAGTATTAGGTGCTAATCTGTTCCAACTTGATACACCCACTTCAACGCCATTCTCTACAGCATCAGCACCTAAATAAGCTTCCCAGCTAAAGGCTGCAATCATAACATCAGCAACAGCATCAATTGGTGGACGAAGTCCCATACCAATGTCACCTAAAAAGGCCAACGGACGTAAATACGCTGATTTTAAGTTATTTTTTGCTACCGAATCTTTACACGCTTGAATAACTTCTTCTTGCGAATATGGAATATTCATTCGGTAAATTTTAGCCGAATCAAATAAACGCTTAATGTGCTCTTCTAAACGAAAGATACAAGTGCCTTTATGTGTTTCATAGGCACGAATACCTTCAAAAACTGAAGAACCGTAATGAAGTGCATGGCTCATCACATGTACGGTAGCATTTTGCCACGGCATGAGTTCACCATTAAACCAAATTAGTTCTGCATTAACTTTAGCCA
>OJBI01000028.1_pt1 | contig 69882 bp, 61 predicted proteins | sample 1590541 | NCBI WGS metagenome assembly OJBI01 (sample SAMN05416871, study PRJEB24817) | seawater metagenome | isolation source: Sea water | place: Canada:Atlantic | collected 2013-11 | reverse complement strand
AAGGTCATGTCGTAATGATCCCGCTCTAAAGGAGAGACGGGGGGCAATATAATATTGGCGTGCTTACTGGTTTCATTAAGGTAGTAATCAATAGACACCATGAAATCTAATTGCTCAAGGGCGCTCTCTAGTTTTTTACCATTGGGCGTACTTAACACTGGGTTACCGGCAATATTAATAAAGCCTTTAATTTGCCCTTCCCCTGGGGTGAGCATTTCTTCACTCATGGCCACCACCGGAAAATCACCATTAAAATCTGGCAAATTTCTTACCCTTGTACGGCGCTTACCTAAGTAACCCGGGCCGGAGCCATTGACAACATCGACAGCTGGGTTCGGGAACATCATGCCCCCTTCAGCATCTATGCGTCCTGTTACTAGGTTAATTAGCATGATGACATATTGGCTAAGTAACCCAAATTCTTGTACTGATACTCCCATGCGACCATATAAAACTGCCGATTCTGCTTCGCAGTATTCTTTAACAATGCGTTTAATTTCAGCGCTACTGATCCCAGTTGATTTGGCCACATTATCGCTGGTGTAGCCTTTAGCGAACGTTTTAATGTCATCAAATTGATCGGTTAATTGGCTGGCGGCAGTTTCTTTTACAAACCCTTGTTCATACACTTCGTTGAGCATGGCCAGCAATAATAATACGTCTGAACCGGGGCGAATAAAATGATGCTCATCGCTCACGTCAGCGGTTTCGGTACGACGTGGATCAATCACCACTACCTTGCCGTTACGCTTGCGAACATCTTTAATTTTCTGGCGAACATTCGCTGCGGTCATGATGCTGCCATTAGAGGCCAGTGGGTTAGCACCAATGATAAGCATGTGTTGTGTGCGATTAATGTCTGGCACTGGAATGCGTAGCATGTGCCCAAACATATGCATGCACACGATGTGGTGGGGCAACTGGTCAATGGATGTGGCAGAAAAACGGCTACGAGATTTTAACCCCGCTAATAAATGTCGTGCGGTAAACATGCTGCCCATGTTGTGCACGTTAGGGTTGCCTAAATAAATGCCTAAAGCGTTGTCACCATGTTCTTTTTGAAGTTTTTGAATGCCGGCGGCGACCTTGTCTAGGGCGTCTGGCCAGCTTAATTCTTTCCAACCATTTTCGGTGCGTTCCATGGGCGCTCGTAAGCGGTCAGGGTCTTCATATAAATCTTGTAAGGCAGTGGCTTTAGGGCAAATGTAACCTTTTGAAAAAGGGTCTTCTTTATCGCCTTTAATAGAAAGGATTTTGGTCCCTTCATGTTTTATTTCTAAGCCGCACATGGCTTCACATAAATTACAGGTACGATAATGGGTTTTGCTATTGCTTGCTGTTGCCATGCTCTACTCTCTGTGACTATTGTTTGTTTTTATTATTAATTCTTTTAGAAGCTTTATTGGGGATTTGAAAATAAATCCACAAATAGGGCGGTTAAATTTTTGCTTAATATGGTTATGGCTTGTTCTTGGCTGTAGCGCTTTTCATGACAACCCAGAATTAATTCGTGGATTTGTGCGCTGGCACTGTCTAGGCATAAATACACATACGATAGATTAAAAGTACGCCCTGATAGCTCAAGCCCTTGAATAATGACTTCGCTCCACTCGTTTTGTAGTTCAATTAATAGCTGTCCAAAGCCTTGGGCAGGGGAGTCAAAACGAGGGCGGTCTTGCATTATGTGTTGGAAAAGGCGGATATCTTGAAATGTGGCCTGGAAGATAAGTTCAAGGCAATGGCGATTTTGCTGCTTAAATTGTTGGGGGGTTAATATGTCGTAATCTTTGAGCATGCTCAGCACGGCGATGGAAATAGGCCCCATGTAATTCTTTTTTAGCTGTAAACGAAGCTCTTCCATAAGGGCTTCTAAATTGGGGTAGTGATTATAAAAGCTAGGTTGCGCAATGCCCGCGCCTTTGGCTACTTTGTTCATGCTGACCCCCTGCGCCCCGTATTCGCTATACAGGTTTAAGGCACTTTTAAGCAGTGCCTTACGCGTGAGCTCTTTGGCTCTTTGTCTAGGGGCTTGTTTTTGTTGAGGTGTGATGTTTTTTAATGGTGCATTCATTAGCTATAGCCTTATAGTTATACAAGACTATAGTCTTATAGTTTTTAACTTGCAAGCTGAGTGTGGCTATAAAATGATCATTAAATGGGTAGTGAGGCTCTATAAAAGTACTAAATTTGAGGCTTAATATAGGTCCACAAGTGGTCCAATAATATGGGCTGGGCGAGGGCATTAGGATGCAAGCCGTCTTTTTGTACATACTTGTCTTTGGCGCCAAATAAGGGCTCTAGCATGAAGGGCACCAAAGGAATGTCGTGATTTTTAGCGAGGGTTTTGAAGCTGGTTTCGAACATGTTGCCATAGCGCTTGCCATAATTGGCGGGTGTTTTAATGCCCACGAGTAATACTTTGGCCCCAGATTGTTGACTCTTGCTGATGATTTTTTGCAAATTGTCCTGCATGGCGGGTATGGAAAGTCCTCGCAGCCCATCGTTGGCACCCAATTCTAAAATCACTAACTTGGGTTGGCTGATGAGCAGCAATTGATCAATTTGCGCTAAACCTTCCGCGCTGGTTTGGCCGCTGATGCTGGCATTGTGAACTTTGACATTGAGCTGTTGTGATTCGACTTTTTCTTGTAATAGAACAGGCCAGCTCTGCGCTATATTAATGCCATAGCCAGCACTTAGGCTGTCCCCTAATATTAATATATTGCCTTTTGGTTGGCTGGCGGTTGCCCAACTGACAAAGAATAGGTTGCCAATAATTAACCCAAAGAAGATCCATTTATTCATGTTAGCGGTACTCGTAAGGCGGATATTATCAATCCATTTATCTTACCGTGTTTTATTAAAAAGCTCATAAAATTACATTTGTTAAGGGGGCTAAATTAGACGGACTGATTGAATAGCGCTCAATTCTGAGTATTCTCGGGTTTTTCCTTAGGTGGTTATGGGTAGATCAGTGATTAAACTATTCATTAAGGTCATTTTCATTATTTGGATGCTTGCTGTATATTCGCGCCAAAGTTCAGGGCTGGGTTTATTGGCTCCTTAAGAGTACACATATGATTTCTCAATTAGAGCCTTGGTCATTCCAATTAAAGTCGGGCTTTTCCCTTCGAGGCTGGCGCAGTCGTTGGAGTGGCAAGCCGGTTATTCACTTTTTGCACGGTAACGGTTTTTGCGGGTTAACGTATAAACCCATGCTTGAAATCTTAAGTAAGGACTTTGATTTACTGATTACCGATTTGCCAGGTCATGGTGACAGTGACGCAGGGACCCGCTTTGCAGGTTGGAATGGCACTTCTCAATATGCCATGACAGTTCTTAATCATTTCTCACAACAGTTAAACCCGATCACTCCCGTATTTGGTTTAGGCCATAGTTATGGTGGTGTATTGACGGCTTTAATGGCGGGACGTGACCCTAAGCGATTTCGTAAGACGTTGTTGCTTGACCCTGTGCTTTTTTCAACCGGCATGATTAGCGTCATGAAGGTGGCCGATTTATTTGGCTTATTGGGCAGCAGTAAAATGTCGCAAAAAGCAAAAGAGCGTACTCAGCATTGGTCTAGTCGTGAAGAGGCGTTCGATTCTTTTAAAGATCGAGGGGGTTTTAAAGGCTGGACAGATAAAGCATTACAATCTTATGTAGATTATGCATTAGCAGATACTGAAAACGGTGTGAGTTTAAAGTGCCCTGTTAAAGTGGAAGCAAAAATATTTGGCAGTTACCCCAAAAATTTGTGGTCATATTTAAAGAAAATGAAAACCCCGTGTAAAATTTTAGTAGCAGAGGGTTCTTTTCCTTTTATTGCTCGTTCGGTTGATAAACTAAAAGACGTACGCGCTTATTCCTCGGAGGGGGTTCCAGGTGGTCATTGCTTTATGCAGGAAGATCCAGAGCTGGCGGCCAAATTAGTAAAAGAGTGGTTTTTGGGGAAATAAAGTATTTCAATTTCTTATGGGGGATGTGATTTTTCATAGCCCCTTTTCTTTGTCCTGAATCTCCACTCGACTCCTGCTTAAATTTTTCAACCACTTTTATAATCACATTGATAGCGTTATCAAATGCATTATGGGTTGTGAGTGAATATTATTTTATTTCTTTATCTGTTGTTCTTTATCTGTTGTTCTTTATATTCCCGTGGAGTCATTCCAAACCAGTTTTTAAACGCTTTAAAAAATTGGCTAGTGGATTGATACCCTAACAAAAAAGCCAAGTCAGATGCGTTGCGTTCATGGGTAAGTAATAGTTCATGAGCTAAGGTTTTTCGAGAGTTTAATAATAGCGCTTTAAAAGAGGTGTTTTGTCCTCTTAATTTTCTTTGCAAAGTACTAATGCTGATATTCATAATAGAGGCGACATTTTCACGGGTAGGTTCACCAAAGCTTAAAATACTGCGAATGATATGCTGGCAACGCTCATGATCTTTTAAATTGGGAAAGGTGCTATCTAATAAAGATTGAATTGAATTTAGTGTGAGCAATGAGTTTTTATCAAGCCCCTGAACAGCATGAGAGTTTAAAAATACCATTCGGTTTTTATCACTATTATGTTGAGGTAAAAGAGAAAATATATCTTGGTAAATGCTGCCCGCATTTAATGGTGAAGGGTGAGAAAATTCTACCGATTGAATTTGAACTTGGCTAAGTGATTGTATAATTCTAAAAAGCCCCACAATAGACCCTTCTATTTGGTGATAGCTTACTTCTTGAGGTGCATTGGAAATGAGTTCAATGGAAACCGTGTGTTTATGATACTGAATATCCATCCTTACCACTTCGGTAATGACTGAGAAGTAGCGACTAATAAGCATCGTCAATAGGTTAAAGGGGAGGTTATTGCCTGACTTATCAAGAATTTGAGTGCAGTGCTTAAGTGTTTGATAAAGAATGTAATGATTGGGATTCACCAGAGCGATTATTTTTGCACCAAGGCAAGGGTCACTGATGATCTTAGCGATTGTATGGATGTTTTGAGTAACCTCACTTAAAGGCACTCGGTCTTGCTCATCTGGGTGATGTTCAATGAGGCTATTGAGAATTTCAGGAATTAAGTGCTGTTTGTTTTCTTGGTGTAGAAGTGTAAGAAGCCCTTCTCTATTAGACAAAACCGTGGAATGCTGAATGGTGTATGCCATGGTCTTTATGGCCTTAATACAGAATGATGCGTTTAGGGCTATTTTAGTGACAAGGGGGTCAAAATGCCAATTTTGACCATGGTAATTCGGGTCAGGTCTCTTTTAAAATGGCGTAGCAGCCTTCAAATTCCACCGCTAATCGGCCCGAGCATTCGATGTTTGCTTGTAATGTGATTCTGGCGCGCCCCTTGTTTTTAAAGGCTGTTATAAATTCTTCAATGGTTTCGTCGTCTGGTGCTTGGCAAATGGCACGAATGGCACCCTGAACAGGGGCTTTGTATTCTATGCAGGCTTTGGTGACTACTTGGTTACAAACAATGCCTGCCTCTTGGGTTTTTAAATACGCCATACCCCAGCAAGCCATAACCGATGCGTTATAAAGGCTGCCCCCAAAGGCGGTTTGTTTGTCGTTAATGTTAGGGTTTAAAGGGGCGTGTAAAATCAGCGTTTTGCCATCATAACTTTCTACATCCATTTCCATAAACTGGGTGATGGGTAAATTCTTCTTAAAAAAGTCAGAAAGCTTTTGGCTGATGTTAGGCATGATTACTTCTATTGAGTGCTTTTTAGTAATAGTGTCTAGCTACTTTGAAGAATGAACTTGTCTGAGAAATACAAGTTAAAACTCAAAGTAGGTCGATAATTTTCTTGGCGGCATTATACGGGGTAATGGCATTTTTCAAAACATCACTTTGTAATAGGGGCAATTGCTGCTTTACCTTTGTATTTTGTTTTAATTTCAATTCCAGCATCTGTTGAATGAGTTTGCTAAACCATTGGTTGTTTTGTTGGGCACGTTTACTTTCAAAGGCGCCTTTTTCTAGTGCTTTGTTTTGATATTCGGTAATCATTTCCCAAACCGCTTCAATGCCTTCATTTTGTAAGGCAGAGCAGGTGGTCACGCGTGGAGACCAAAAATCAACGTGCTTTAATAGCTTAAAGGCATTCATATAGTGGCCTTGGGTTTGTTTAGCCAGCTTAGCACTGTCCCCATCGGCTTTATTAATCACTAACGCATCGGCAAGCTCCATGATGCCGCGCTTAATGCCTTGTAGTTCATCCCCTGCATTAGGCAGCATGAGCACTAAAAAGAAATCCACCATGGCCGCTACTTCATACTCACTTTGCCCAACACCAACGGTTTCTACCAGTATCACATCGTAATCGGCAGCTTCACATAAAAGCATGGTTTCGCGGGTTTTTTGCGCAACCCCCCCAAGAGCGCCTTCAGAAGGAGACGGGCGAATAAATGCGTTATCTTCGCGGGACAACATTTCCATACGGGTTTTGTCACCCAATATGCTGCCACCTCTGAGAGGCGAGCTAGGATCAACCGCCAAAACCGCGACTTTTTTACCTAGGCTAATTAGATACAAACCAAAGGCTTCAATGAAAGTAGACTTGCCTACACCGGGTACACCACTGATGCCGATGCGAATACTGTTACCGGTATGGGGTAATAGTGCACTGAGAATATCTTGCGCCTGAGCTTGATGGCCATCTAACTTACTTTCCACCAAGGTAATGGCTTTGGCCAGTGCGCGGCGATTGCCTGATTTTAGTTTTTCAAGATCTATCATGTTAATTGCGAAGAAGCAGTTCTGTTTGTCTAAGCATCTTTTAAGCTATTTTTGTGATGCTCAGGCTGAACCAATAATGCTTCTGGCTATACCTTTATTAAGGATTAAATTTTTACGGAACCAGTTTGAATTAGAAAATTGTATATTTCAAACAGGTTCCGTAAAACGCTTTACGCCTGTGCTTTGTTAATGGCATCTAGAACTTGGCGAGCAGACACTGGAATTTTAGTACCGGGTCCAAAAATCCCTTTAACGCCAGCATCCCATAAGTGATCGTAATCTTGTTTTGGAATCACACCGCCAGCCACCACAATGATGTCTTCGGCACCTTGGTCTTTGAGGGCCGCAATTAATGCAGGCACTAAGGTTTTATGTCCCGCTGCCTGAGAGCTGACGCCCACCACGTGCACGTCATTTTCCACCGCTTGCTTGGCCACTTCAGTAGGGGTTGAGAACATGGGTGACAAATCAATATCAAAGCCCACATCGGCAAAGGCAGTGGCAATGACTTTAGCGCCACGGTCATGACCATCTTGTCCCATTTTACACACCAGCATACGAGGGCGACGACCTTGGGTGTTTTCAAATTTTTCAATGTCGTTCTTAATGGCTTGCCAATCTGCATCGTCTTCATAAGAGGCGCCATATACACCACTAATGGTGCGGGCCTGTGCTTTATATCGACCAAACTCTTCTTCCATAGCGTCTGATATTTCACCTACCGTGGCACGCAAGCGCGCAGCCTTCACTGATAAGTCTAGCAAATTTCCCTGGCCAGTTTTGGCAGCAGAGGTGATATCTTTAAGGGCTGCTTCCACCGCCTTAGTATCCCGGGTGGCGCGAATGTGTGTGAGGCGCTTAATTTGCGACTCACGTACCGCCACGTTATCCACTTCCAGAATATCCAGTTCTTCTTCTTGATCTTTATTCAGTAGGTATTTATTAACTCCCACAATGACATCTTCACCACGGTCAATACGGGCTTGTTTTTTGGCGGCGCTTTCTTCAATGCGCATTTTAGGTAAGCCTTCTTCTATGGCTTTGGCCATGCCGCCTTTTTCTTCAATTTCTTCAATTAATGCCCAGGCTTTATCGGCCATTTGTTGGGTTAGGCTTTCCATCATGTATGAGCCTCCCCAAGGGTCTACCACTTGTGTGATGCCGGTTTCTTCTTGAATAATGATTTGAGTATTACGAGCAATACGGGCACTAAACTCAGTAGGCAAGGCAACTGCTTCATCTAAGGCATTAGTGTGCAGAGATTGGGTGCCACCAAAGACGGCGGCCATGGCTTCAATGGTGGTGCGCACTACATTGTTGTATGGGTCTTGCTCGGTGAGAGACCACCCAGAAGTTTGCGAGTGAGTACGTAACATAGAAGATTTAGGGTTAGTGGGTTTAAACTCCTTCATAATGCGCTCCCACAATAAACGCCCAGCTCTTAGCTTGGCGATTTCCATGTAGAAATTCATGCTGATGCCCCAAAAGAAAGATAAGCGCGGTGCAAACTTATCGACTTCAAGCCCGGCATTAATCGCCGTGCGCACGTATTCGCGACCATCGCTTAGGGTGTAGGCTAATTCCAACGCGGCATCGGCACCGGCTTCTTGAATGTGGTAACCAGAAATAGAAATGCTATTAAACTTAGGCATGTTGCCCGAGGTATAAGCAATAATATCGCCGATGATTTTCATAGAAGGCGTGGGTGGATAAATGTAAGTATTACGCACCATGAATTCTTTCAAAATATCATTTTGAATGGTGCCTGAGAGTTTATCTTGCGATACGCCTTGCTCTTCTGCAGCCACAATGTAATTGGCTAAAATTGGCAGTACAGCGCCGTTCATGGTCATGGAAACCGATACTTTATCCAATGGAATTTCATTGAACAAAATTTTCATGTCTTCTACTGAATCGATGGCCACCCCTGCTTTACCCACGTCGCCTGTAACACGTTCATGGTCAGAATCGTAACCACGGTGAGTGGCTAAATCGAATGCCACTGACACCCCTTGGGCACCGGCTTTTAGGTTTTTACGATAAAAAGCATTGGATTCTTCAGCGGTACTAAAACCTGCGTATTGGCGAATGGTCCATGGGCGACCGGCATACATGGTGGCCTGTGGGCCACGCACGTAAGGGGCCATGCCAGGCATGGTATTGGTAAACTCTAAATCTTTTACATCTTCTTGGGTGTATAACACTTTTATGGGCACGCCTTCAGGGGTGTGCCATTCCATCTCTTCCGGGGTTAAGCCCTTCATTTGTTTGGTGGCCAGAGCTTGCCATTCTTCCAACGTGTATTTTTGATCCGACATATTAATGCTCCCCCATAGGCTGATTAAGTTCGATTAACACACCATCGCATGATTTAGGGTGAATAAAAATCACCTTAGAGTTGTGAGCCCCCAGTGTCGGGGCGTCGGATAAAAACTGGTAACCCTTTTCTTTTAAGCGGGCCACATCTTCTTCAATGTTGTCACTGCGAAAGCATAGGTGATGCAGGCCCGGCCCTTTTTTCTCAAGGTAACCTTTAATGGGCCCTTCATCGTTTAATGGATGCACAAGCTCAATGCTGGTTTCAGGTAGAGGAAAAAATGCTGTGCTGGTTTTGGCTGCCACCACGTCTTCTTGACCTTTAAAGGTTAGACCAAAATCATCCATAAAACGCTTTATGGATTTTTCTAAATCAGGTACTGCTATGGCGATGTGATCGAGTGCAACTATCATTTTTTTACCTTCAAATCTTTTTGGTTCATTCTTAGTTTGCTTGTAGGGTGTATTCGCACCGAAAGGTGTGTAACACGTTAGCTGTAGGGCGCTTATTGTTGTTTTGCATAAAACTGCCCCCTACTCATTTTAAATTACAAACAGGCTAAAAAAGATTGAGTTTGTTTCTCACGACGAGCCTTAATGTCTTCTGCTGACTCCTCAACCACAATTTCATCTGGAATGATTTTAAACAAAGGCTGGCCTTTTTTAATGATCTCTCCATCGCTTTCTATTATGACGTGAGAGATAGTACCACTGAAAGGTGCGTAGATTTTGTTGAACATTTTCATTACTTCAACAATGTACAGAGGCTCACCGGCATTAAAGTGACTGCCTTCTTCCACAAACGCGGGCATGCCCGGTGCTTCACAGCTATAAAACATACCGCCAGAGGCCGCCAGTATTTCATCGCTTTTTGCCACTGGTGGTGGCACTAATACTTTGGCCATTTGTTTTTGCAATGCTTCTTGAGTGAGCTTCTCTGGTATTTCGATGCTAAGATCGTCGTTCACTTTTAAATCAAAGAAACCCGTGGTGTGTGCAAGGTGAGGCAAGATGGCTAATATTTCACAACCGGCTTGGAAACCTGCGTGAGCTGCTTGAACTTGAGCCCATTGAGCAGTGTCTATACCGGCCGGTGCTTTACCTGCTAATGCTTTTTGGGCCACTTCAAAGTTATCGGTTGCCAGTTTTTCTTTAAGGGCATCGTAGAATGCAACTGCTTCCATCAATACTTCATTGTCATGATCCCAAATCATATGGGCAGCGGGTTTGCTTTCGCAATAATCCATATTTAGAAAATGATAAGTGTCGGCCAATATGCGAACAGGGTTGGCTTTAAATACGACCTTGCCATTTTCAAGGGCAAAATTGTTCTGATTGATGGAGAGCCAACCGGCTAACATATGAGGCTCATTTAGCAAAATAGCTAAAGGACGTGTTAACAAAATATGTTTGCGTGCAAAAATCGCTTGCAGAGCTTGCTGGTTTTCTTTTCCTGAATCAGAAATGCTGGCAATGGCATTGTGACAAATCTGCTGATAAGCAAAACTTAAGTCTAAATCGTTGGCGGCTTGTTTTAATAAGCCCACTGACGTTAGGTAAGGCACGATAAAGTTTGTGCTGGGGCGAGCATTAATATTATTGCCCAAGAACCAATTAACCAACCCATAATGGAACTGAAGATTGGTGGCTAAGTCTTTGCCTTGCAGTTCAGTAACACGTAACACCTCAGCCATGCGCTCATAAGTATTTGTACGATCATTGCCAATGGTTAATAGTAAGGCAATATTACTATCGTATGCACCCGCAAGGTGATACTTCATGAATACACCGGTATCTGGGTTGTGCAAGCTGATACCTTGGTCGTCTCGAATTTCACCATCAATTGGGTTTGACCAATTTTCTATAATGCCGCCTGCATGGGGCTGCAGTGCTTGGTTGGTGGCATTCATGCGCGCTTCAACAGAGGCCTTGCTGCGCAAAATGCGTTGCGGCTTTGGTAGGCGTGGCCCGTGTGCCGCTAGCAGCATCATGGTTTCCACCAGTGATTCGACAATGAAAGATTCATCTGGTTTTTCTGGGTTAATAAACTGCAATTTATAACAAAGTTCGGTGACCCGATGCTCCACTTGAATACGGGTGTTCATTTCCATGAAGTAATGAGATTCACCGTCAACGATGCACTCAAAGGTGCCTAATGAATCAAGTTTAACCGCTTCACCAAAAACAGCCCCTTCATGTTCCATACGAATGAGAATGTCTAAATCTTTTTTAAGCTGGTCAGCCTCGGCGGTTTTATTGGCTTTAACGGCAGTTTGAATGGCTTCGTTTAATTCTTCTTCTGTTACCGACACTTCTAAAAGTTTTTGTTCGTGCATTTGCAAAGAACAATCACGGCCACCCATGGTCATGCACCATTGCCCGTTACCAATCACTTGGATTTCTTGGTGACGGGTGGTGTCGATGTTCATTTCAATTAGTACGTTTTTATTATCCCCTACGCCATTGGTTTTAAGTTCAATCAAACACTCTAAAACCAAAGAGGGCACACAAGCAGCGGCTTTTTCAACTTTATCTTTAAGAGTGGCACCTTCATAAGAGTTGGCCGATTGTAAAATTCGCTGACCTTTGCCACCACCACCAGCAATGGCTTTTAAACGAAAGCGATTGTTGGGTTTTTCGCTCAGCATACGCTTGGCTTCTTTTTGTAAGGCCAAGCCAATATCGGCTGCATCAATTATATCGATACCGGCTGAATAAGATGCGGCCAGTAACGCTAATGCTTTTTCTTCATCGTCTTTGCAAACTGAAAAATCAACTTTGAGTTTATGATCCTTAGCGCATTTTTCTAAGTCTTTACCATATTTAGCAAACAAGGCTTGGCTCGTAGCGTTATTAACACCCGGTGTCACCGATACTCCGGTTTCAAGGGCAGTGCGTTTCGCTTGGTCTTTCATGCCGGCCGAGCGCTGTGTGTAAGAGCATGGGCCCATAAAGTTAAGCCCAGCACTCTCCATGGCTTCAACCATTTCAGCATCTTCAGACATAAAACCGTAACCTGCAAAAATAGCGTTGTAACCATTGGTGTGGGCAGTATTAATAATTTGCTGAATTCGCTGGGCTCGTTCGGTTTTATCGCTACCAGAATAATCGGGCACCCGATGAATGCGCGAAGGGTCGGTTAATTTACGTAATTCAGGAGCCAATGCATTTTGATACGTGATGGAATCTTTTTCAGATAAAAGAATGCCGTAATGATGGATGCCCATTTCATCAAAGACATCCATGGCTTCTTTACGAATGGGGCCACGGCAAATAATTAACGGGCGCATGTGAGTACAATCAAATGATTGAACCCATGGGCTACTTGAATTTCCTAATTTTCGATCTGTGTGAATTAAAGGGTTGGCTAAATAGTTTTCGTTAGACATATTCTTTTAGCGAGCTAACTCGCTCCTGCAAATTTTTGTTTTGAGAAAACAAACCACGTCTCTCGATGTATAATTCTATTTTTTGTAGGAGGCCGCTTGCGGGCGATTAAATTAGTGTCGCGCGCAAGCGCCCTCTCACAGGTAAGCTAGACCAATTTAGAAAAACTCTCTCTGCACGCTGTTTAATGGTTCTGGCGTGTAATGTTTTAGGTGAAACTCCATATGCTCACCAAGCACTTTTCGTAAATCACTGGGCATAACAATTTGTGAAATACTGCCCAAACTTAATGCTTCATTTGGATTCATTAATTCTTCTTCATACTGCTTGGCCAATAAAGCTTCTTGTTCGATTCCCCATTGGGCAGGCTTTGTTTTGGCTTTAACCTCACCGCGAATGGCGCGTAATTCTTTTTTGTAAACAAATTCAATACCGGCAGGCCCCATAACCGCCGCGCGAGTTGAAGGCAATGCAATCACCAAATCGGCCCCGGTAGGGTAGTTGTTGTAAGAGGCGTAAGCACCACCGTAGGCATTACGCAAAATGAGTAAAAAGCGGGGTGTGCGTAAATCTACGATGGCATCTAGCATAGCGCGTCCAGCCTGTACGATGCCGGCGGCTTCTTGATCTTTACCTGGGCGAAAGCCCGTGGTGTCTTCCATGAATATAACGGGGATATTGTAAAGGTTACAAAATCGAATGAATCGTGCATTTTTATAGGCGGCATCAATATCAATTTGCCCAGAGCCGACGGCCGAGTTATTGGCCACAAAGCCAATGACATTACCGCCCATGCGTCCTAACGCCACAATAGTATTGCGAGCACGGTCTGGTTGAACTTCTAAAAAGTCACCATGATCACACAGCTGCTGAATAATAATGCTAACGTCAACGGGGGTATTAAAACCGCTTGGGCTGTTAAAGGCTTTTTTCAGAAGAATATCAATGTCCCAAGTTTTACGATCGATAGGGTCGGAAGTTTCTTGCACCGGTGCCAGTTGGCTGTTGTTATCTGGAATGTAGTTTAAAAGCTCTTTCACTTTTTTAAGGGCGGCCACTTCATCTTCTACCACAAAGTCTGTGACACCCGATTGGCTATGAACTTTTGGTCCCCCTAACTCATCTGCGGTGACGTCTTCACCTAGTACCGACTTCACAACCCCTGGGCCTGTTAAGCCGAAAAAAGTATCGTTTGGTTGAATTAGAAAACTGCCTTGTCGTGGCAGGTACGAGCCGCCACCTGCGTTAAATCCAAACATGCACATAATAGATGGCACCACACCGCTGATTTTACGCAATGCGGTAAAGGCTTCGGCGTAACCGTCTAGGCCACCCACACCGGCAGGCACATAAGCTCCGGCTGAATCATTCATGCCCACCAGCGGAATGCGACGTTTACCGGCCAGCTCAAAAAGGCGGGCTAATTTTTTACCATTGGTGGCGTCCATGGAACCGGCACGAACTGTAAAGTCATGACCATAAAGCGCCACGTCACGTCCGTTAATTTTTACAACGGCGGTGACTAAACCCGCCCCATCGAGATTTTTACCCCAATTTTGAAACAGTACTTTTGGGTCTTCATCGGTTAATACCGAGATACGCTCCCAAATGGTCATGCGGTTTTTGCCGTGTTGGCGGGTAATTGAGGTGACGCCTGCTGCCGTTTTAGGGCGTTGAATTAAGTCATAGCCTTTTTTAAGGCTTTCCTCATACAGTCCTGGCTCATAAGAGGCTTGTCCGGGAACACTGAACTCTACTTCTTGAGCTTGATTGAAAGGGTTCTTCAACGACGCGGGTGTTGTATTGGCTTTTGTCATGGTGGTCACAGTACTCTATGAGCGTTTTAGCGGTTAACTATAAGCCTTAAAATACTCTCTTTGGTATACAAGAGAGGCTTTAAAACCGCATTAATGTCATTTAACGATTAGGTATTAGATATAAAAAGTGTGATGGATCATATAAGGGAATGTCTAGTATGTGAATAGCCTTTAATGCCGATGAAATTGGCAGATAGTACCGTCAGCCCTTTGTATATAAGGGATAGTTACACTTATTAGAGTAAATACGTTACAAAAAAAGTAAAGTATACTAGACATAATCGCTCATACTGGTCACAGGATTGCCTGCCTAAATAGACATAAACGCTTGTTTTGGGATGCCCGCCCACCATGGGGAAGCGATAAAACGCAATATGGGTGTTCTGTCCCGTTTGGTTAAAAGGTATACTGCGAACTTGAATTTACAATAGGTTTGAACATGCAAAAACTCTTGGTACTCACCACTGGCGGCACCATTGATAAAGTGTATTTTGATGCGCTTAGCCAGTTTGAAGTAGGTGATCCTGTGGCTCACGACATACTTATGTCTATGAATGTGGCTTTTGAATTTGAAGTGCAGGAGATTTGCAGGAAAGACAGTTTAGAAATTACCGAGCAAGATCGTCAATCTTTGCGTAATGCCATTGAGGCAAGCGATGCTAAATATATTTTAATTACCCATGGCACCGATACCATGGTCGATACTGCGCAGTTCATTGGCAAGCAAACTGAAAAATGCATTGTGTTAACCGGTTCAATGCAGCCTGCGGCCTTTAAAGATACCGATGCGGTATTCAATATTGGTTCAGCCATTGGTGCGTTATCTATTGCTGTTCCCGGTGTGTATATCGCCATGAGCGGTAAGGTGTATCCGGCGGGGGATGTTTTTAAAAATTATGATTCTAAGCGCTTTGAACACACACAAGACAATAACTCAGTTCAGTAATGTAAAACTCAATAGAGTGAAAGCAAATGACTTGTTATTGCAGTTTGTTGTAACAACAAGTCATGCGATTATTTCCCCAAATTTAACACTCTTTCCTGAACGGCTTTTTCAATTCGATTTAACGCTTCTTTAAGCAGTGATCGTTGGCAACCAAAATTAAGGCGTACATAACGGTTGTCGCCAAATTCAGCTCCTGCTGACATGCCAACACCAAACTCTTCAAAATATTTTTGAGGGTTATCTAGTTTTAACTCCTCCACATTAAGCCAAGCTAAATAAGTGGCCTCTACAGGGCGCATGGAAATACCTTTAATAGAATCAATGCGCTCTTGAATTAATTGGTTATTTTTTTGAAGGTATTCAATTAATTCTAAACGCCACGATTCACCGTATTTATAAGCGGCGATGGCTGCTTGGCTGCCGATAATGTTCACGTGACCCACTAAGCCGTACATATACTCACTGTATTGCTTGCGCATTTTAGGGTTGGGAATCACTGCAAAGGCGGTATCTAAACCGGCGATATTAAAAGTTTTACTGGGGGCCATTAAGGTAATGCTACGTTGCGCCACGTCTTCGCTAAGGCTGGCGATGGGTACATGGGGTTTGCCGTTTAGAATTAAATCGCAATGAATGTCATCGGAACAAATAATTAAGTCGTGCTTGATACACAGTTGAGCAAGCTCAGTTAACTCTTGCTTTGAATACACTTTGCCGATGGGGTTATGTGGGTTGCATAACAACATTACCCCAGTTTTTTCAGTTATGTTTTGTGCCATTTCTTTTAAATTTAAAGACCAGCTTTGATCAAAGCCATTGGCCAGAAAGGTTTGGTTTTCAAATTCAATGATGGGGGCATGCTGTTTTAAGTGCGGGTAGACTGGCAGGGCAGTAATGCCTGCTGGTTTACCTTTTTTAGCGGCTATGGCGCGGGCAATGTTCAAGCCTTTTACGACGCCGGGGGTTAAAACAATCCATTCGGGCTTTATGGTCCATTGATAATGCTTTTGACAGTGATCAACAATCAAATTCATAAGCTCTGGATTATCAGAGCCATAGCCTAATACTCCGTGATCACTGCGTTCATTTATCGCTTGCACAATCTCAGGCGCCACATGAAAATCCATGTCGGCCACCCACATGGGCAAAATGTCTTGGTTTGCGTAGCGCTTCCATTTTATAGAGTCAGAGCCAGCACGGTTTACTTCAGGGCCAAATTGAATAGGCATAATGAATGTCGGTTACGTTTATAGATTAAGTTAAACGAAACATAGGACATATACCCACATGGGTAAAGAGCTAACTGCTTAATAAAAGCATTTTGATTTGGTGCTAGTTTGTAAGTAATAGGTGTTTAAGTTTTAGCTAATTTTTTAAAGGTGTTAGCCATTAAGCTTTCCAATAGCCTGACGCATAGGTATAAGCTTTTTGATAATTAGGTTGTTTTTTAACATAAGCTTTCAGCGTTTTCATATGGGCACTTTGTGTGGCAATAAATATCGCTGGGCTGCCATCTTGCCAAGAGATGTTAGAGAGCGCTTCCAGTAGACGGTTTTTATGGATATCAGAATTAATTAGCCATTGAATTTTGATTCCTTTAGGAGACTTGATGGTTTGCATATCGGCTTTATGGGGAATTTGAATAAAAGCATACCCTTGAGCTTTTTTGGGCAACTTTTCCAAAATGGCGGCCAAGGCAGGTAGGCCTGTAATGTCAGCGGCCATTAGGTGCCAAGGGGCATTAAGGTTAGTGTGTTTCGTGGGGCCTGGCCCTGAAATCCCTAGGTAATCCCCCACTTGTGCATCACTTGCCCAGTGAGTGGCTAAGCCGTGATGGTCGTTCACGGCAAAATCAATGGTGAGTTTTTTGGTGTGTTGATCAAAGGCGCGTACCGTATATGAGCGCATCCATTTCTTGGCACCTAGGTACAAGCCTAACTTGGGCAAGCCTTGTTTGGACTGAGGAAAAATCGCTTTAACATGGGCACTTTCTTGCTCTATGGGAAAGTCATTAAGATCACTGCCACCTAGGGTAATTCGGCGCATATGGGGGCTAATGTCTTGGATAGCGTCCACTTGCGTCATTCTCATTTTTCGGCTCATATTAGGCTCCTATGAAGGTTTGATGGGTGCTTCCTAGTCCTTTAAGGGGTGTTAATTATCTTGTATCCATGAGAGGTTTAAATATAATTGACATTATCAACTATATTTAATTAAGTTGATAAGGTCAACTACATAAGGGCGATGTGATGGAATCAAATTCAATGCAAGACAATATCTTTGGTCTGTTTTATCAATTCAAAGCCCGCATGCTCAAAGCCTTGAGTGATACAGGATCCAGCATTGCCCCCATGCATGTGAAGTCTTTGCATATCATTAATCGAACATCACCCTGCACAGCCCAAGATATTGCGCTCACCATGGGACGTGACAAGGCTCAGGTCACGCGCTTGGTGAATGACTTAATTAATCGTTCATTGGTATGCAAGCAACCTAACCCTAAGGATAAACGCAGCCAATTTATTTCCTTAACCCCATCTGGGGTGGAAATGGTGAAAGTGATGGGGCAGGTGCAAAAGGAAATTATGCAATTCATGCAAAAAGACATTGCACTTGAAGATTTAGAGGCATTCAATCGAGTGGCGCTATTAATGACGGAAAACTTGAAAAGCGAACAGTGGGATCGGTGAAAAATTCGTTTAACAATCCGCTAATATTAGTTATGGGGCTTTTAGGCAATACCTTGGTAAGGGAGATGTTTATACATGGATAAGATGAGCCATTTTGAAATAATGGTGTCGGTGATAGGTGCATTTATCGCGACGCTGGCGGCTTCATTTTTTAGTTTTAGTATTCTCAGTGTTGAAAACCACGCCATGATTTTAGCGTCTACTGGCGCTTCTGCCATGCTGTTATTTGGCATGCCAAACTCACCCGCTTCACAGCCTTGGAATTTAGTGGCGGGGCATTTAATTTCTGGGTTTGTAGGGGTGAGTTGCCATTTGCTTATGAGCAATGATTTGTTAGCAGCCTCGGCGGCTGTACCTCTTGCGATGGTATGCATGCACTGGCTGCGCTGCTTGCACCCACCAGGCGGTGCTACCGCTGTGACCGCCATTATTGGAGGGTCTCATGTGCATGAGCTTGGTTACCTATTCTTAATTTTACCTGTGCTATTTAACAGCATTATTTTATTGTCATTTGCATTGGCGGTGGGCACGTTAAGAAAAGTAAACCCTTATGAGTAAAGCTTTGGTTAATGAAGGGTGTAGCCGTCTTTCTCCATCAGCTGTTTGGCTTTTTCAATATCCAGTTGTTCAATAGGGTTGGCTAAGTAATAAGGCAGTTGCACTTTTGTTGAGCTTAATTTAATTAACTTCCCTTCAACTAATCTTTCTATTACAGAGTTTAATGTTTCTTCTAAATTGGACGGGGCTTGGGTGTATTGCTTGGCCATGTAGTCCATAAGCTCTTGCAAGGTATGTTGGCCATCGGCCAAAGAAATCACCACACCAAACCACTCTTCCAATTCAGAGGTGTGCTCAGGTTGATATATGTCAGCAAGGGCAATGGTGTTGTTCTTGCGGGTGAATGCCGCGCACCGATAAAAGTACTGATGAGTTTCCATGAAATTACCTATTTATTGCAATGTTTCGTGTACGCAGGAATTGGCCAGAAGGTCTTTTAAAACAAGATCCTTTACGATTTTCACATCGCTTTGATTAAAGTCAAAATGTTTACGTTTTTTTATGCCGTAATCGGTCAGAGTGTGGTGGTGAACCGTACTAACGCCGTGCTGCTCTAGGCAATTTTTCACGCAATGCAAAGCACAACCGTCTAGGGCAATAATTAGGCTGGCGTTTTGAGCTTGCTTAACCAAGCTTTTAACACCGCCGCCGACACCTGCGATGCAAGACATTTCTGCTGTCTCTTCACGGTCTAATTCCAGCGCCACTTGGTTGGCCAGTTGGGCAATGTTTGAACAGCCAGAGCAGCTATATACCAGAGGTAAATCTTTTTTTGCCATGCTTACCTCCAAGTGAAATAAAGAATGGCAGTAAAAGTAGCATTTAGGGGGGCATAGAATAATTACCCCAAATGGGTAGTTGGCTTATTTAGAAGAGGGTAGCCAGTCTTTTAGGTGGTATAGGGTCTATTGGTCGTTCACTAGCGATTCTTTTTGGCCAAGCGCAACTGGCGAAATTCTTTAGGGGTCATGCCTGCCCATTGTTTGTAGGCCCGTGTGAAGGCCCGTGGCTCACTGAAGCCTAACTGTTTGGCAATATGGGAAATGGTAAGGCTGCGATTGCCCAATAATTTATTGGCTAAATCATGCCTAAGGTTATCTTTTATTTGTTGGTAACTAATGCCCTCAGCACTTAATTTTCGCCGCAAGGTTTGTTCACTCATGCTAAGTTGTTTGGCAATGGATTCGCTGCCTGGCAGTGTTAAGCGGTCTTCTTCTTTAAAGTTTTTAGGCTCTAACATTTGATTAATGCGGGCGGTTAAGCTGGTATCTTCCCCTGGTATGGTGAGTAAATCGATAGGGGCGCGGCGTAAAAATACTTGTAGGTCGCGCTGGGTTTTTACCAAGGGTTCTTCTAGGTATTTACGGTGAAACACTAAACGATTTACTTTGCTTTTTAAATAAGTAGGGCAGCGGTAAAGGACTTCAAATTCATCGCTATCAAGGGGTGTGTAATTCACATAAGCCCCTAACAATTTAATGGGTTTACCTATGTACCAACTGGCAAAGCGATGCCAGATCACATGCCAATATTCTATGTAGAAGTGTTCAAAGTCTAATTCAGGGCGTCGAAAGGTAGAGGTGAAATACACGTGTTCGTCTTCAATTTCCAGTGAGACTTGTACTTCATCGGTTATTTGGTTGTAAAAGCGAATGCCTTTTTGTAAAAGTTCTTCCAACGTGGTGCTGTGGCTGACCCAGTCGGCCATTAATTCAAAAGTGCCAACTTTAATGGGTTTTTCGGTGAAGCCCATAAACTCATCATTCAAAGCTTGGGCAATATCAGCATAAAGCCTTGCTACTAAATCCACATGAAAGCGAGCTTTAGGATTCTTTAAGGGTTTTTCAGGGATGCGGGCTTTTTTTAATAACGCCTTGGTGTCTATTCCACGAGCTTTAGCGCCACCCAGAGCGGTTAAAATATAGTGGGTGCCGATGGTTGCCATGTCGATAACTCAATTTTCAAGGTCGTTTTCGGCAGAGCGTGTCTTTGCCTTTAATAATGGCGAATTCTAGCAGGGGGCAAGTTAACTATCTAGCAGAAGAGGAGTGAGCCAAAATGCCCTATGGCTGTTGCGTTATTGGACTTAGGGCAGCTCTATTAATAGCTTGCACCTCTGGCTTTACGCCTTGTTCACTTTCTTAATAAAAGAAGGAAGACGGGCTTTTGAAGAAATGCTTATTGCCTTTCAAGGAAGACCAACGCCGAGTATGGACAAGGCGTAAAGCCCCAAAGGGCGCGGCCCCAAGCACACACTGTCGGCGTTGCACTGCTTGAAAATGGAATCACCATTTTACTTCGCAGCGCGCCTTGTCAATGTATGCTTGGGGTCACGCAGAGAAAGTAATCAATTAATAGAGGTGCCCTTTACTGTTTCATTTATAAAAATACTTAAGTGGTGCTTGAACATAACGGACAAATAATGATCTCATAGAGCACTTTTAGATGATCACCGAAGAGCAGCGCCATGGCCATTATAGATGTACAAAATCTTTGCAAGTCATTAACCATGGGCGAGCAAAGTTTAGATATTTTAAGTTCGGTAAACTTAACCGTGCAAAAAGGCGAGTCACTGGCCATTGTGGGCAAAAGTGGTTCAGGTAAATCGACATTGTTGAGTTTATTAGCAGGCTTAGATAGCGCCAGTTCTGGACACATATTTGTCCAAGGTAAAGACCTATCAGTGTTAGATGAAGATGGTCGTGCGGCTATCCGTAAAGATCATGTGGGCTTTATATTTCAAAACTTCCAGTTGCTTCCCCACTTAAGTGCGCTAGATAACGTTATGCTGCCGTTAGAATTAAGTTTTGATAGTGACGCTCGTGGAAAGGCCATAGATTGGTTAGAAAAAGTAGGATTAGGGCAGCGACTTCATCATCAACCCAATCAGCTCAGTGGCGGAGAGCAACAGCGAGTGGCCATTGCCCGAGCATTTGCTTGCGAGCCTGACATTCTCTTTGCCGATGAACCCACTGGCAATTTAGACGAACACACAGGCCAAACCATCGTGGACTTATTGTTTAATTTAAATGGTGAATTAAATATTACGCTTATTCTTGTCACCCATGACGATGACCTTGCCAATCAATGCCAGCGCCAAGTGCATTTGGAAGATGGCGTATTAACTGAGAGTCTAAGCGCATGAAAGGCATGTTATTAGCGTTATCCTTTAAGCATTGGTTAAATGATTTACGCAGCAATGAAAAGCGGCTATTGATTTTGGCAACCCTGCTGGCGGCCGTGAGCATGAGCATGATCTCAAGCTTTAGTGATCGCTTGTCCCGCACTATGCATTATCGTGCTAGCGAATTAATAGCAGGGGATTTAACGCTTTTTAGCAGTCGTGAAATCAGCCCCGACTTTGTCACAAAGGCAAAGTCCCTTGGCTTAGAAAACTCTCAAGCGCTGGGCTTTTCAACCATGGCGTTTGCTCATGATCAATTGCAATTGGTAAGAGTGCGATCGGTACAAGATAACTACCCCTTGAAAGGCTATAACCAAGTTAGCCAAGTCTTATATGGCAAAGGAGAGCTTGTAAAGGCGGCCCCTCGTCAGGGCAATGTGTGGGTGGAGGAGCGAATATTACAAAAACTCAGTGCCCAGATTGGCGATGACATTGAAATTGGCGATGGCGTATTTGTGATTGAAAAAATACTCCAACAAGACGCAGATAGAAGTGGCAGTTTATTCAGCCCGTTTGGGCGAATATTAATGAATCGTTTAGATGTGCCTAAAACGGCTGTGGTGTCTGAGGGCAGTCGAATTTGGTTTAAGCATTATTACACTGGCCCTGAAGGGGCACTCAAAGAATTTGTTGAATGGCTGGAGCCTCAATTAAGTAAAGCTGAAAAGCTGGCAGGCATTAAAGACAGTCAAAATAATGTGAGTGATGCGTTATCTAAGGCTCAGCAGTATTTATCCTTGGCCAGTTTAATCAGTGTGTTGTTAGCGGCAGTGGCCATTGCACTATGTGCGCAGCGCTACAGTGAACGTCACTTTAATACGGCAGCCTTACTAAGGTGTTTAGGGGCCAGTAGTCAACAGGTACGCACGATCTTTATTTATAAGTTATTGTACACCGCCATCGTAGGGGCGGTGTGTGGTGCGCTCATTGGCTTTGCTTTGCACTTCGCGTTATTAAGTGTTGTTGCCGATATTTTACCAAAAGATTTAATGCCTGCTCGAATCATGCCAGTGTTAATTAGTATGTTAAGTGCTGCCATGGTGTTAATGCTGATTGCCTTAGCACCCATTTTAAATTTAAACAAAGTGAGCCCCGCCAGAGTATTACGCCGAGAATTAAAGCCTAAGTCTGTGCAGGCCAATGTGTTTTTTGGATTAGCCGTGGCCATGATGGTGGCATTGGCATTTTTGCTTACCGGCAGTTTAATGTTGTCTGTGGTATTTGTGGTGGGGCTGGCCATTTTATTGCTGGTGTACGGGGTGTTATCTAGCTTGTTATTGGCCGCTTTATTGAAAGTTAAAAAGTGGCTGCCTAGTACTTTGCAATTGGGCTTAACCCAGTTAAGTCGTCATCAATATTATGCGCGCTCACAAATAGCCGCTTTTGCTTTTATTTTTACCTCCGTGGCCTTAATTTGGATTGTGCGCGGAGACTTATTTGAAAATTGGCAAGCACAAGTGCCAGAGGGCACCGCTAACCACTTTGCCATTAATATTTTACCGGACAAAAAAGACGAGTTTGCCACCGCCATGGAAAACAAAGGGTTAAGCGCCAGTGAATTTTACCCAATGGTGCGAGGACGCTTAACGCAAATAAACAATGTTGAAGTGAGCGAATTATTCCCTAAAGAAACGGGCCCAAATGCCTTGAGACGTGAATTGAACTTAACTTGGAGTGATACCCTTCGCCAAGATGAAGCCATTACCAAAGGGAATTGGTTTAATGAAATTGACGTAAAAAATACCGTTAACGAAGGGCATGATGGTAAAAATAAAGACAGTAAGGAAATAGTGAGTGAAGTGAAAGTGGCTAATTGGATTTCCCTTGAAGCCGAACTTGCTAAGCAATTGAATGTATCTATTAACGATGAAATAACATTTAACATTGCCGGAACAGAAATAGTCACTAAAGTGGCAAATTTGCGCAGCGTAAAATGGGAAAACTTTAGGCCGAATTTTTATGTGGTATTTCAGCCTGAAGTATTAAGCCAATTTCACCATACTTATATTAATAGCTTTTATTTGCCCCCTAGCGAGGGCAAATGGTTATTAACGTTAAACCAGCAATTTAAAGCGGTGACGGTGATTGAAATAGAGCAAATACTGGGGCAGGTGCGGGAAATATTAGCGCAAACCAGCATTGCAGTTGAAGCCATTCTGGCTTTGGTGTTGCTGTGCGCCATGGTGCTGATGTTTGCTACTTTATTAAGTACTTTGAGTTTACGTAAACATGAGGCGGCGCTTTATCGCACGTTTGGCGCCAGTGAAAACATGATTCGACATCGTATTCGCAGTGAATACATTACTTTAGCATTGGTGGCGAGCCTGTTGGCCATGCTGTCTTTTGAAGGCATTAGCTTGGCTTTGTATATGATCATTTTTAAAGTCAGTTGGGCACCTCATTTAAGCCTTTGGGTGGCGGTGCCTATTTTGTCTTTAAGCAGTATTTTATTGAGTGGCTATTACGCTAACCGAGATGTATTAAAAGCATCCCCCAAACAATTATTACAAGAAATAAACTAATAGAGATGCACACATGACGTATTTACCCGCTATTGAAATTGAGCCAAATGATGCTGCCAATGCCAGTGTTATTTGGTTGCATGGTCTAGGGGCCAGTGGGGATGATTTTTCGCCTATCGTGCCGGCATTGGGTTTAGATAAAAAACCTGAATGTAATGGCTTAAATATTCGTTATATTTTTCCCCATGCGCCAAGTATTCCCGTGTCGATTAATGGCGGCATGAGCATGCCGGCTTGGTACGATATTCTTTCTATGGATGTAGAGCGAAAAATAAACGAAGCACAATTTTCACAATCTTGCGCCCAAGTCACACAGCTTATTGAGCGAGAAATTCAAAGAGGTGTGGCGAGCGATAAAATTGTCATTGCAGGTTTTTCACAAGGTGGAGCAATAGCCTATCAAACGGCGTTAAGTTTTGATAAACCCCTTGCGGGTTTAATGGCCATGTCTACCTACATTGCCAGTCGTCATGCCATTAAGTTACAAGAAGTGAATAAACAATTACCCATCAGTATTTATCATGGCACGCAAGATAATGTGGTACCTGAAGTGTTGGGTCAGCAGGCTTTGGAATTATTGAAAGGCCTAGGTTTTACCCCAAGTTATAAAAGCTATGTGATGGCGCATAATGTTTCACCTGGGCAAATAAAAGATATTAGCGATTTTATTGCCCAAGCATTAACGGCTAAAAATTAATTTACAGTGGTGGCTAAGTTTCTACAGAGCGCTTACTTAGCCACTGTTTAAATTTATGCGTTTCAATGGCTTTATAAATGGGCATAACCAAAGGAAATACCCAATTAAGAGCCAATGTTAAAATGCTTAATTTACTTGGAAAAATTTTATAGTGATTTTTTTGAATGCCTTTTATGGCGGCCAGTGCCACTTGCTGTGAGGTTTGTGTGGGCCAAGGAACAGGGGCATTAGTATTAAAAAATTGAGTTTTGGTGGCCACAGGGCATAACAGCATAATGTGCCCTTGGTCATTTTTTTCACGGCGATAAGCATCGCTCCAAGAAATAAGCGCGGCTTTAGTCGAGCTGTATAAACTGTAGCCTGGCAAACTGTAAATGCCCATGAAGCTGGCGGTGATCAATACGCCATATTCACGGCCCATATTGAGTCGGGCCATTTTATGGCTGCAGTAAATTGGGCTAAACGTGTTGCACTGGTAAATGTTATTAATGTGCGCCCAATCCTCTTGCTGAGTTTTTTCGTAATAAGCAAACCCAGCGTTTGCGATGAATAAATCAATGTGCCCCATTTTTTCTAAGGCAAAATCAAATAAGTTTTCTATGCCCGTGGGGCTGGCCATATCCCCTTGGTGTAAGTGCACATTGTCGGGCAGCTCACTAGGAATGGCATTTAAATCGGTGGCCACTATTTCAACATTAGAGTGCTGTAATAAGTGTTCTAATATTGATTTACCAATGCCAGAGGCGGCACCTGTAATCACGATTTTCTTATTATTAATATTCATGATTTTTTATTGAGGTATTGAAGGTGCTGACATCCTAGATGCTATTGATAATGTTATCAATAGCGTGCATCCGATGAGAATACGCAATTTACATTGCCCTTGCTGGCCCCTAGCATTTCAATTTTGCATTTATTGTTAAGTACCCATAATCCGCCGCCACAACTAAGGCGGGCTTCATCTAATCCCCCTGTAATCCAGCCTTCACAGCTCTGTCCCACCGGCTTTAGACGCTTATCTTTGCAATGAATGGATAGGCTGTCGCCGCCAGCGCGTTTGGCCATACAGAACTTTTGCACGTCTCGCACGCTAAAGTCGTAACCCTTTATATTGCTAGACTTCACATCTTTGCCATGGGCTAAAGAGGTGAGCGTAAAAGCCACTAATAAAGTGACTAATCCGCTTATAAAGTTAGCCGCTATGCCATGACTGTTAGGCGTTAGATTCGACATTTTATTCCCCCTTCAGTGGCGCCAAACATTTGAATGCGACACTGATCACTTAATACCCATAAGCCACCACTGCAATTGAGTTCCACATCGGCTAACCCGCCGCTTATTTGCCCCTCACACCCTTGCATGACGGGCTTTAAGTTGGCTTGTTTGCATTCTAATGACAGGTATTTATCCCCTTGACGTTTCACCATGCAGTATTTTTGCACTTCAAATAGGGTGAAGTTGTAACCCTTTACCTTGCTGGTATTAATGTCGCCGGTAAGGTCGCAGGCGCTACAGAGGCAGGCGGGCAGTAAGATAAAAATGAGTTTGTTCATGGCTGCTCCTTGAATATCTATTAACTATAGACAGAAATCGCCGTCACGCAGGGTTTATACATGGGCTAGGCTGGCGAAATAGTGGTTAACTGGGTAGAATACGGCACCTCAAATTTTACGTACCTAGCTTCAAAGCTAGGTGAAATGGCGTTAGGAGCATTGCATGTCCAAAATCGACAAGATTGTATTAGCTTATTCTGGTGGTTTGGATACTTCTGTAATTGCCAAGTGGTTACAAGAAGAATACCAAGCTGAAGTAGTGACCTTTACCGCTGACTTAGGTCAGGGTGAAGAAGTGGAGCCGGCCCGTGCTAAAGCAGAGGCCATGGGCATTAAAGAAATTTACATTGACGATTTGCGCGAAGAGTTTGCCCGTGATTTCGTATTCCCAATGTTTCGTGCCAACGCCCTGTATGAAGGCGAGTACTACTTGGGCACGTCTATCGCACGTCCTTTGATCTCTAAGCGTTTAATTGAAATCGCCAACGAAACCAATGCCGATGCTATTTCTCACGGCGCTACCGGTAAAGGTAACGACCAAGTGCGCTTCGAACTAGGCGCTTATGCGCTTAAGCCGGGTGTACAGGTAGTGGCCCCGTGGCGTGAATGGGACTTGAATAGCCGTGAAAAGCTAATGGCTTATTGCGATGAGCACGACATTCAAGTTGAAAAGAAAAAAGGCAAGAAGTCTCCTTATTCAATGGACGCTAACTTACTTCATATCTCTTACGAAGGTGATATTTTAGAAAACCCTTGGAATGAGCCTGAAGAAGACATGTGGATGTGGACGGTTTCTCCTGAGAAAGCACCTGATGAGCCAACCTATCTAACCATAGGCTACAAAAAAGGCGACCCAGTTTCTATCGATGGCAAAGACATGTCTGCTGCGACCATCATGGAATACCTAAACAAAGTGGCTGGTGCTAATGGTGTGGGTCGTACCGATATCGTTGAAAACCGTTACGTGGGCATGAAAGCCCGTGGTTGTTACGAAACCCCAGCCGGTTTTGTAATGATGAAAGCCCACCGTGCCATTGAGTCCATCACCCTTGACCGCGACGCGGCTCACTTGAAAGATGAAATGATGCCTAAGTATGCCGAGCTACTTTATAACGGTTACTGGTGGAGCCCTGAGCGTAAAATGCTGCAAGCGGCCATCGATGACACTCAAGAGTTCGTAAACGGCGATGTTAAAATTAAACTTTATAAAGGCAACGTAACGGTAGTCGGTCGTCGTTCTCCAGATACCTTGTTTGATGAAAACATTGCTACCTTTGAAGACGATGAAGGCGCTTATGATCAAAAAGATGCGGCAGGCTTCATTAAATTAAATGCCTTACGCTTGCGCACCGCTGCCAAGAAAGGCCGTTCAATGCTTTAGTATTTAATTACTTGAGCCTTTAGAAAGCTAAAAAATAAAAAACCCTAGAAGAGTAATCTTCTAGGGTTTTTTATTGTGTGTGGGTTAACTCATGTTTGATGCATTAGATTGGCCAATAAAACTGCGCTTAATGCCTTAATTAACCAATCATAATCAAGCTGGCCTTTTCCATTATCATCTTGGCCTTAGTGTCGATGAGTTTCGAATCAATCATCATTGACTGTGCTTTTGTTTGGGCCACGCCAAATTTTTCAGTTTTATTTTTAATGTCTAGGTTGGCTGACTTTGCGGTGAATATATCGTTGTCCACTGTGGTATTGCGGGTGCCTTTTTGATTAATATCGGCACCGGCCATGCCTGTGTATTCAAGCTTGCCCTGTATGGTTTGTTTAACCTTGCCCATATTAGTGTGCTCGGAATCGCCGCTCACTTCTTTCTTTTCTTTTCCATCTATCTTGTTGTTTAGGTCTCCGGTTTGCTGTTGCTTAATGTTTCCCGTGACTTTATTTTCAATATCGCCCTGTGCTTCTAATGTTTGTTTGCCTTTACGGTTAACGTTCCAATCACCTGTGATGGTGTCTGAATGGTTACCTTTAACGGTCGACAGGGTATTGCCCTCTAGCTCTTGGGTAACATCCCCCTTGGCCACTTGAATGTTTTTACCTTCTTGATAGACAAAGCTATTGCCAATGGTTTTTTTAACCAGCGCATTGTCATCAGGGGTTTCCGGAAAACCTCTAACATCATCAATACGGGCTTTAGGGTCTAGGGTTTGGTTTTCTTCATAACGCCCTCCATAATTGAAGGTTTTATGGGCGCCTTGGCCATCGGGCCCGTGGGCCCAGTTCGACTCAGTACCCGCTTGGTAGTGGTATTGATTGCCGAAAGATTTATTAACTAAACCCACTTGCTTGCTGGCTTCAATGGCGCTGTCTTTTGCTAAAGAGCGATCGGATGGGTACAGCATGTCTTTTTCAATTTCAAAGTCATTGCTCGATTCATCTACTGCCTGCCAGTTGGCATGGTATTCATTATAATTTTGGCCAAAATGAAAAGAGCATTCACGACCAAAGGTATAGTTATTGCCGTCGATAAAAGAATATTCATCACCGAAGCGGCGGTAAATATGATGCTCGCCTTTTATTTCATCTACTTTTTCACTGGTATCTTTGCCATCAAAATCTAGGTGTGAAAACTCCACCGGCACCACTTCGTCTCGTTTAAACTGTGATGAAACATGCAAACTTTTACGGGACTTTGCCGTTTCGGTATACAGTAAGCCGTCGGTGATCATAGTGGCATGGTGAGGGTTAGCATTGTTAACCGGCACCCGTGTAGATTGTGAATTTTCTAATGCGCTCATGATATAAGGGCGATCTGGATTACCAGACGAAAAGCCAACCTTCACTTCGGTCTCGGGCACTAACGGAATGTCATGGTGGTTGGTGCGCGCAGCGCTTTGTGCCATGCGCACCCAGTGCGAAACATGTTTATTACCGTTGTCGGTGGGCTTAGGCAAAAAATCAAAAATGACTTGGTAGCGACCTTTTTCATCTCGTTGTGCAATGTTCTTTTTATCATCGGCTGAATAGACCCGTGCCGAAGAAGACACCGCCACAGGACGTTGGGTAATGCGCTTGGGGCGATATTGAGCATCTTTAGGGATGGCAAGGAAAGAACATTCATAAAAGGCCGGCTGGCCTGCATCACTCATTTTAGCGGTATCGTCTAAATTGGCACCGCGATGTTGAACTTCCAATACCAGCATTTCAGTGACGTTATTGCCATTTGAAACTTTTAAAATAAATCCAGGGGCTAACGTGGGAATGCCCGTGGTGCCTGTGTAAACGGTTTCTAGGCACTGGTATTCCTGTAAACGTACTTTGGCAATAAAATCCGCTTCATCTTTATTGTCGACACTTTCAGCAACCAAGCGAATACAACTTTTATCGGCCCCTATATCGCCAGCCTTACCTTCAATTTGTGTGCTGGCTTGCTCGGGATTAACGTCGGTAATAACCACCCCATCTATGGTGCTATTAACAATGCGGCGCATGGAGCGAATGGTATCAAAGCTGCTGGCTGGGTTAGTGCTTTCATCTAATTTAACGGTGCGACTGATGATTTCGTCATAATTAGAATCATCGGCAAAGACCATTTGGCCTTTTTCTTCATGATTGAAGTAATAATAAATGCCCCAATGCTCAGCCAGGCGCGAGATAAAATGAAAATTAGACTCAGAGTACTGACAAATAAATTCTTTTAGGGGGTAGGTGGCCGTGGTGGCCATGAGAAAATCTTGCGACATGTCATTATTGAGCTCGTCTTCCAACACTTTAATCACATCAGACTGAGTATAAATATCGTATGACAGACTTTGTGTTTGACGCCAAACAGACGGGGCCATAATGGCGCGGAAAAATTTATGAGTATTGGAGGTGCGAAAGACTTCTTCAAAGCTGGTGACCACACCGTCAATGATGTAATCCTTTTTGCGATCATCATCGTCCGGTTGAATGATCAGTTGGGCTTTATCTTCCATGGCCTTAATGAGATCAACGTTATCTTCAATTTTTACTTTCAACTCCAGCGTAAAATGAAATAAAGAAGACATGGCCTCTTTACCCGAAAAGCTAATGAGTTCAAATACATCAGAGTATTGGGTGGTAGAAAATTTAAATTTCGGATGCGCCATAATAAAAATCCGTTTACCAGCAAATGAAAGTGCCTGAGTATAAGGTGCTCCCGTTCACAGTGTCTATACGTCTGATTGTAAAGCTGGCCAGTATTGGGTAAAGTTTAGCGCGAAAATGAGTTTCCTATCACAACAATCAGGATGTTGAGAAAAATAAACACATGTTTTACACACTGAAGCGCCCCACCGAAATCGACTGGTTTGACCTTTTTCAATTAGAGCACCCAGATCGAGCCATTGATGTTATTAAACAGATGGCTGGCCTGCATTATCAGGGGCAATCGATCATGCAGTTGGTCAGTGGTTTGGACCAGCTTTGCCCTGGCGGCCACGTGAATCCTGATGTGGTGGAAACTGCGTTACGCAATGGTGAATATATACTGGTGCCCTATGGCGAAGCCATGTCGCCCATGCTGCGTCAAGTGATTACCTTTAACACTAGCCGTGCCCAAAGCAGCCCACAGGCAAGCGTCTGGCAAATCAATGGCAACACCTTCAGTGAGCATTTAACCTCTACTTTAAACTATTTAATTGATCAAACCCCTAAGCCTATTTTTGTGGCCGCAGCGGCTAGGCAAAAAGCCAAGCCAGGGCAAAGTCCTGCGGCCACGACGGCGCTTGCTAAAAAAGAAAAAGAGCCAGAAAAATACTGGCTTAAAATTCAGTCGATTTATGATGATAAGTGGAAAACACCACTGCCTCTAACAGTGCAGGTTTTGGTAGATGGAGTCGTCATTGAGAGTGGGCTTGAATTAAGTAAAGGGGCTGGGAAAAGTTCTTGGTCTAGCAACCTAAAATCAGCTCTAAAAACTCAAGGAGAACCCGGAACTGTTGTTCTAGAGGATATACCTGTCGGTAATGTTGAAGTCATTGTTGAACGCGTGACGGGTTTAGAGCAGAGCATTGCCTCTCTCAAGAAGCAACTCCGTACAACTTTAGATAGCGGGTATCAAGATGTGGTTAAAGATATGCTGCCATTTAAAGAGCAATGGGATGATTATGGCTATGCATCATTAGTATTATCTGGTGCGCAAGGTGCATTTACCGGAGGTGATGGTTGGCTAGATGATCAGAAAGAGTTGTTTGACGGTGACACGTGGGAACAGTTTGGAAAAAGTATTTCAGAGGGCTTGTCTGATGCCTTAGATTATACCGCATCTTATATTCCAGAGGCATATGAGAGTATCACCGACAGTATTGAAGAAACTCTAGATGACATTGAAGATAACGCGGATAATTTAACCAGTTGGAACTGGTGGAATCAGCAAGTAAAAGAAGGCGTTGATATAACGGTTCGAAAAATTGATACGAATATTAATGATGCAAAAGAATTTTTAGAGGAAAGCAGTGATGCCATTGCTAAGCTTTTAAAATATAAAACTTCGATCATGAAGCTTCCTCAACAAATATGCAGAGGGGATGCTAAAAGCATTCAATCATTTGTTGATGGGCCATTAAAAGATATTGATCCAGATTTAGCGAAGCAGATTAAAGAATCCGATGAGTTCTATATGGTGCTTGAACTCATTGCCGATCATGACGCAGCCCTAACCTATTTTACTTACCTAGATTTATTTATTGAAGCCGTCCCTCCAAACTTTTACGCCTACATTGGCGGCAAGGCGGGGATATACATCCTCTTAGAAGTAATATTATTTATAGTGCTTTCATTCTTAACATTAGGTGTTGGCACAGCCGCACGAATAACCGCGCTGGCGGCAAGAATGACGGTGACCAGTATTCGTGTTAATAAGAAATTGGATAAAGCTGAGAAAGCACAAAAAGCGTTTAAAGTAATGATCGAAAAATTCTTAGATAGTGCTGATACGTTAAAGAAACTGGGTGAGAAATTAGCTGCCACAAGAAGTGCCGGCAGGGTGAGCCTTGGCTCTGAAAATAGAACAGTGACAACGAAGAAAAAAGATGAAAAGCGTGAGAAGAGATGTCGGCTTTGTAAGTCGGATAAGCATAATACACCAGCCAGTTTAAGGGGGTGCATTACTTATGCTTAAATATCGAGCTCTCTTGGAGGAATATAAATGAAAAAAGGAGTAATCAGCAAAAAAGGGGTGGATTACAGAGGTGCTCTTATGGCTGCGGTTGGAAGTAACCACCCTGTAAATAAGAACGTGCACATGCAGGCGCACCATCTTGTTTCAGAGGAAGGAATAACGATATCTGGAATTGGAGAAACATTGAAAAGTCGCGGATACAATGTGAATGTAATTAATAATCTAGTCTTTTTACCTAGTACCCCTGCTGGCGCTTGTCATTTGCGTGTTCAATTGCATAGAGGAGACCATATTCATGAATGTGATGAAGATTTCTCTGATGATGATCATCCTTTGACATATCACAAGCTTGTGAGAAAAATGTTAATTGAAGTTGAGTCTAAAATCGATGATTGTGATGACAAAAGTTTTAATAGTGCTCAGAAGCTATTGAATGACATAAGTGAAGATATACTAATGCTTATTGCAGAATTCAAATTACCATTAACTAAAGTTTTCAAGGCTTTTAAACCCAATAGCCGTACAGGTTGTAGTAATAGCATTGATGTAAACGAGCATCACATTAAAGGTCAGGAATGTGAGTTCCTTAGAGATCACGAAGGTCAAGAGAACCCAATGTATCACTCTAGCAAATCAAAACCAACGATCAGAATCGCAAAAACTATTTACGAATTAAAGGTTGGGCAATGAATAGGTACGATAACGAATATTATATTGTTCACGAGCCGGAAGGTGAGGAGCATGTATTTCCAATGGCTTCAAAAAATACTGCTTCCCGTAAATATACGTATAAAAAAAATGATCGAATTTCAGAGCCTTTCATCTTTTATAACGGGGATAAAGCAAGTGATAACAAGAAAAACTTTCATGGAATTATATTGGATGGCGTCAATTTAATTATATCTAAGAATATTAGAGAATCGATAGCCGCAGAAAACACTATAGGTTTGCAATATAATGATTCAATATATATTGATAATGATGCGAAATGGCATGAAAATCTTTGGTATTTAACATTTTATCAGAAATCATTCTATTTAGATGTGGTTCACTCTGAAGCATTGAGAGGGGACCTTTCTACATATGGCCATAATTCTAGCATGACGATTAATAAGTATAGTCTAGATTCTTCTATGTTAGATAATATACCTCTAGCTGAAAGATTATTATTTAAAATTGGAGGGACTTCTCTAGGGTATGTTTTTATTCATGAAAGCCTTGTCGTGAAGTTATCAGAATATGAGCCCTTGGATATTCGTTTCTTTAAGGTGGCAGATTTTGAAGAGGGAGATCAGTATTGATTTTAAATTAATGGCTGGAATCTTAGTTCTGCTTTAGATTGGCCTCTAACTAAATTTTAACAGCTCTTTATAGAAATAGATTTTACAGAAAGCCCTTCGGGGCTTTCTGTTTTTATAGCTATTTTAACTCAAGATTTTCTAGTCAAATATAAAGCTATAATAATCATTCAATGTCTGGACCTTTAGCAGTAGGCCAGTTTAAAAAGTGATGCACTATTAGATGGTAAACCCGAAAAGGTAAAGTTTATGGGGGCAATAAATGCATAAACGATATTCCAGAAGGGCAAGTAACGGAAGGCTATCCAAATTTAATGGGAGCTATCCTGAAGCAGAAAAAAACTCAAACTTGCCCGTAAAGAACTGCAGCAATGCCTAGATGAAATAATTTCCGTCGTTAAAAAACGCGGCAGCATTGAAGAGGTCATCAATAAAAGCATCACGCAATTTAAGTCAGACCTAGAAGAGCTGGCCAGTTAGCTGTGCCATTGCATTGAAGCAGCCATGATGATGGGGAGGCGACGGTTAGTAATGTTTCTATGAGTTATGTCGATGGGGTTTCTGGATTACTAGAAGAAATTGATACGAAAATAAGAAAGAATAAGTTCTGTAATAAACCAGAAGATGTTAAGTCAAAGCTTAATGATTTAAGTCATCGTGTACTAGATTATTTGGATAAATTTGAATGGACGCTGACTTATGATGGTCGTGATTATGAAGGATTAACCAAGAAATTTGGGTGTGGTAATCAGGATAGTATTAGTAAGCATGTTAAGAAAGAAAATGCCTGTGAGAAGAATAGATCTCATGGGTATAACGTTAATAAAAATCGATCATTAAAAATAGGTCACTAGGAGTCAAAAGATGCAGTACAGTCATTATGATGATGAGTATTATCTTTTAATGAGGGAGAATAATTCTAATTATCCCTTAATTAAAATAGATGAGGCGCGGTATTCCAGCTGGAGAGACTCTGGAGTGTTTGAAAATCCATTTGCACTCTATAACGATGGATATCTATACCCCTTAACAGCAGCCAACCCCATCCCTAAGACTCCTGAGATTGTAGATTATCACTGTAGCCCTAGCGCATTTTCCTTAAGAGTTATTGAACAGGTAACTCAAATGGGTATTGAAGGGACTCAATGGTTCCCTGCATACATTCATCACGACGGTGTTTCTCATTACGATTATGTGATCATGCACACTTACCATGAAATTGAATGTATGGATAAGGAAAAATCCAGTTTTAAACAGTGGGATGAAGATACATTTGAAGTCAAAAAACTTGTACTGAATGAGACTGTTTTAGATGCGATTCCTTTGGAAGAAAGATTAACCTTTTTACTGGAAGAATCGACATCAATGCACTTATTTCACAAATCAATTGTTGATGAAATCATGAAGCATAATCCTAAAGGTTGTGTATTCATAAAATCAAAAAATTGGGGCATTGGCTCTGCTTTCGATTGATAACTAATTACGCTTTAACTGCTCTTTAAAAACATGGACGTATAGAAAGCCTCTTTGAGGCTTTCTATTTTATTATTCCCTGCCAGAAATACTATTCAATTTTTAGTCAAACAAAAAGCACAAACTCTATGAAGACGTTAAAAGAATTAATAACATCCCAAATGGTCAGGTAACGGTAACTCCTAATGTTAAGAGGGGTTATCCAGAAGCCGAACAAGAACTTAAATAAGCCCGTTAAGAATTAAAACAATACTTAGATGAAATTATTTTAGCGGTTGAGAAGTGCGCTAAAGTACTCAATGAAGTGCTAAAAAAAGAAATATGGCCATGCGAGGCCTGATACTAACTCTAGAGATCACTTTAATGCCATAGATTATAGGTATGACGAACAAAAAGATAAAGATATTAGCGGAAACAAAAAAATCATTAAGTACCCCAAAAACAAAAAATGGATACCAAAGGTAGGATTATGAATAAGTATGACGATCAATATTACATTGTCGATGAGGTGTATGATGATAATACATTGTATTTAAAGGCATTGAAGAAATCTGCCAATCGCGACTTTGAATATAAGAAAATGCAGTCAGGTGATGAGCCACTGTTTTTTGAAAATGCTTACAAAAAAGAAGACATAGCTACTGGATCAAAAAAGCAGATTAAACAATCCCATATGAATGGAAATTTCTTACTAGTTTCAAATGATATTAGAGGGAAGATTAAAGATATTCAATCTAATGGTATTCAATTGTATCCTACTGTTATTATAGATGATGATGAAAATTTCCATGATAATTTCTGGCTATTTAATGTTTTTAAAAAACAAGATTATATCGATTTTGATAAATCAGAAATAAAACGCTACGACCCTAAAGATGATAGCCACAGAGTAAAGAAATACTGCCTATCCGATGAGGCGCTTGATAAAGTGCACGAAGAAAACAGATTGATATTTAAACCATCCAATACCGATATTGGCTTTATGTTTGTACATCAGAAAATTGTGGATATATTTAATGAGCTTAAGGTTGATAATATTAAGTTTTACAAAGTATCAGAATGGAAAAAAGGCATGCAATTCCAAGAGGAATGAGTTTGAAAGGTAGGTTTATGAGCAAGTATGATGATCAATATTATATAGTAGATGAAGTCTACAATGAGAATACCTTGTACCTAACGGCACTCCAAAAAACTGCAAATCGTGATTACGAATATACAAAAATGGAGTTTGGACAGGAGCCGCTGTTTTTTGAGAATGCCTACAAAGACAGGGATATAAAAGAAAATATATCTAGGCCTATTCAAAAATCCCATATGAATATGAACTTTGTTCTTGTTAATGGTGAGGCTCGGGATTTACTGAAGAAAAAGGTCATCAACGGATTTCAATTATATCCAGCCGTGATTATTGACGATAAAGAGGACTATCATGAAGGTTTTTGGTTTTTTAATATCTATGAGGATTCTGATTACATAGATCTAAATAACAGTGTGATTGATGATTATGATCCGGATGCGGATGACCATGACATAACAAAATTTTCGCTTAATGAGCAGCTTTTTGATTCAATAGATGAGGAGAAAAGACTAATTTTTAGGCCGCTTAGATCACATATGGGCTATACAATAGTCCATCAAAAAGTTGTCGATATTTTCACCCAACTAAATATAGACAATATTAAGTTCTATAAACTTTCCGAATGGGAAGATGGTATGCAATTTAGAAATAAGTAAAGATACCCTAGGTATCTTTACTGCTTGAAAGCCCGCAGTAAAAAAACATCACTCGTTCTTTAATGGCACGGGGTTGTAGAGAACCCTTTTGGTCTTTCTACAACCCCGTTTTCCTATTTGTGCGTTAGGCCTTTCTTAAAGTTCTCAACCATATCAATGCGTTGCTGCGTTGCTGGGTGAGTAGATAGAAACTCAGTAAGGTTGCTTGTTTGATCACTGTCATTCTCAGTGTTCTCTGTACTTGAATTCTCAAACTGTTCTTCTAAGCCCTTCATTATACTGGCAAAGGCGTCCACTGGCATGTTGTTATCATGCAGCTGTTGAATGGCGAAGTAATCAGCTTCGCTTTCAAATTCTTTGGAATAATGAAGGTCTAACAATAATGTTGGCAGGCCCGTGACCAAGTCTATGGTGTCAAGATCCCCGGTAAGCAGAATGAGCGCTAGGGTAATCATGGAGTCTTGCAAGGCACGACGTAATAGGTGTTTGTATTTCAGGTGGCCAATTTCATGAAATAAAATCGCCATTAACTCTTGGTTGTTTTTGGCAAGATGCACAATGTCATCGGTAAAAACAATGTGCCCGTCAGGCAGGGCAAATGCGTTGGCACTGTTGCTAGATCTAAACACCAGTTTAGCATTTAAGTTTCGGTCTTTTTGCAAGAAGGGTTTGGCTAGGGCTTGAATATTAGCTTGTTTCTCATCTGGTAATTGACTGGGGTCAAACATGGTTTCATCTAGCAATGAAAGGGTGCTGCCAAAGTGATCAGAAGTGAAATTAGGAAGCTGGTAGGCAATGTATTCGGCCGACTTGGGAATGCCGCTGGTAACAGCGAGCCAAATGAGGCTAATGGTCATGAGTGTGGCGGTGAGCACAAGGGCTAAATTACTTTCTAGTTTGTGAATGACCCCAGCCCAGAAAGACGGAACATGTAACTTTATTAATTTATCAATACTGTCATGATCATCACTAATAAACAGTTGATCATCGCCAAACGCAATTTCTCTTGGAGTATTGCCCACTCGCGATTCTATTTTGGCTTTTGATAATTCAAGTGGCAGTTTTTCGGGGTGGCGATCAATATGTAAAATATGAAGATCGCTTGATTGGCCTTGTAAAACATCCAAGCGAGCTTTCACTCGTTTGGATGTTTTACCATCTAGGTAGATGCCGTTAATGATCATATTAATTAACTAAGTTGACGTTAGGCAAAATCAAATACTTGGCCCAGTTCTTCGCCTAGGGCAGTGACATTTTCTTTTTCAGCGGCAACAAAATTATCCAATGGTTCAGCCGCATCCATAGCAATGCAAGAACACCAGAATTTGGCGATGCGTACTTTGGCTGCCGGCAGGTACAGGCCAAAGGTCGCTAACGTTAGCAGAGCATTGATTAAGACAACTTTACCTAGGCTGCCCATAGTTGCGTGACAGTTAAAAGTGTGTTCTTTAAGGCTGAGTTTATTAAAGAACAGGTTGTTAATTTGCACAATAAAGTACAAAAGAATGCCGATGTAAGTGGCGATCATAATGACAGGCGAAAACAGTACAAGGGAAGGCGCAAATTTCATAATGAGGCCAATGGGTAGACCAATAACTAAACCCACACCAATGACGGTTAGAAAGATCGTGCCGTAGTCAGCATAGCTGGCCTTGAAATCAAAATTCGAAGTACCGTAAGCGCTATTTTTAACTACATACTGATTAAGTTTTAAGAATGCAAGGGGGTATAGAATACCTACACTAAGAATTCCCAGCAGTGGCCATACGTATATGGCCATAAACGCTTCGCCATAGGAGGCTTTAAAACGAAATTGAATGTTGTTGTAAGCGGTCATGCGGCGTTCAAAAGCCAGTGATTGGTTTAAAAAATAGGGAATGGCAAAAATCAATACAATGCTGAAGATTGCATATAATATAGGAGCTGCTTGTGCGGTTAGGGCGAAAATAATTAAAGCGGCCATGGCAATTAAGCGACCCTTTAGAATGGCCATCGGCTCTGCTAAATAACGAAAGTTGATGTTGTCTAGGTAAAGGTTAGAGTAGAAATAGCGATTGTTTCTTACTGTGGCCCAAGCAGAGTAAATGCCCAGTGTTACTATGGTCAGCAGTATATTGACGATCCAGATCTTAAAGTATTCCATGCCTTGGCCACGGAATTCAAAGTTGAGTCTCTGGGGGCGAGTGTCGGGCGTAGCCACTACGGCAGGCGAAGCGTCATTCATAGAACATTCCTTGTTGGTGAACTGTATACTTAATTCGGCCGAGTATATTAATGAAATGTGGCGCGAATTGGAAGCGGGCAGGAAATCATTCGTTAACTGTTCGCTTTGCCGTTAGGGCCCGTTTCTTTTTGTCGCCCTAAGCGGTAACAATCTAAAATGCCAATTAGCCATAAAACCCCTATAGCGATTGAAATACTGCCAATTAGCACGGGACTGGCAGAGTCCAGAGTGTTAAGGATGTCTTGTCGAATTAAAGGCACAATGACGGTAATGTCCATGGGTAGTTGCCCATAAGCGATTTTTTCTGCCATTAATTGTGTTTTTTGAATAACAACAGGAATTTGCTTTACAGGCTCGTAGGCCAAGGCCGCAAGACCAATTAACGTGAGCAGTAAGAATGCCATGGCCTGTTTAGTTTTTTGTAAAATAAAGTAGCCAGCACCAGGAAACACCAGAGTGGAAAACAGTACTGCTTTAAGTGAGAGTTTCAAGATTACTTCCTTGTAAGAGTTTTAAGGTTTTCAATTTTACTTATTTAAATAATTTAATGTGTTGGATAATGCATCTTCAAAAGGAGTGGTTGTCCAGCCTAGTTGCCGCTGAGCTTTGTGACTCACTGGAATAGCCTGCCATTGTAAAAAATGCAGTTGTCCTTTTGGAATAAGAGGCGCTTTGTTAATTAGGTTTGCTAAGCCTTCTCCTAATATTGAAACCCATTTCGCCATATTAAGGGGCATAACGGGCGGTGTTTTAAAGTTTGGATTTATTTTTTGTAATGCCGTTTGGGCCAGGTCGGTTAAAGATTGATACGTGCCACATAAAATAAAACGCTCCCCAGTACCTGCTTGTTCGGCCGCCAATACATGACCTTCGCCAACATCGGGGCCGTACACCAATGGTAATCCACCAGGTAATAAGATGGGTACTTTTTTATTTTTAAGTTTTACAAAAAAATCATTCATGCCAGGTGAATCGGTGGGGCCTGGGCCAAAGAGTCCTGCTGGGTGTAGAAAGATAGCAGGAAGGCCGTTGTCTAATGCGTTAACAACTAATTGGTCTGCTTGTTGTTTAGAGCGTTCGTAAAGTGTGCCTTTTGGGTTTGGGTCAATAATGCTTTCGTCATATTCTTTGCCGCTCAGGCCTTCAAAAACGTCTATGGTGCTGGTGTAAATAAAGCGCTCTATGTTTGCATTAAGGGCCGCTTCAATCATGTTGGCGGTGCCTTGCACATTTACCTTTTGAAAGGTGCCATTGTTTTTCATCCATTGTTCGGGAAAGCCAGCCGCATGAAAAACCCATTGGCAATCTTGCATGGCTGCTTTTAATGATTCTGGCTGGCAAATGTCACCTTGAACCAAGGTGCATTGAGAGGGAAGTAAACGCTGACCTTTATTTAGGTCTCGTACCAAAGCTTTCACGTTATAGTTTCGTTTTAATAAGCTTTGAATGATATTAAAGCCCACTAAACCTGTTCCACCTGTAACCAAGACCGATTTCATTTTTATTGTGTCCGGAATGAGAAAGTATTTTGATAGTAAGGCACAGTGCAAAATATGTATAGCCAAGCCATTCTCAAAAAAGTTATTTTGAGAATGGCTTGTTGCTTTAAAGCGGGAAAGTAATTAAAACAGATTAAGGGGTAAGAACAGTGTCGTAAGCCACTGGTAATAAATCGGGGTGGCTTAACGAGTAATGTAAGCCGCGACTTTCTTTTCGTAAAATGGCACAGCGAATAATAAGCTCGGCCACTTCCACTAGGTTTCGCAATTCTAATAAATCGCTGCTTACCTTGTGGTCTTGGTAAAACTCATCAATTTCTTGGCGAAGTAATGCCACGCGGTGTTGGGCGCGCACTAAGCGCTTATCGGTCCGAACAATGCCCACGTAATCCCACATGAAGCGACGTAATTCATCCCAGTTGTGGCTGATAACCACGTCTTCATCGCTGTCGGTTACTTTGCTTTCATCCCAGTCGGGTGCAAACGGTACGTCTTGCTTTTCTTTAATGACTTTTATGATGTGCTGGGCGGCGCTTTGCCCGTAAACAATGCATTCAAGCAGTGAATTGCTGGCCAAGCGGTTTGCACCATGTAAACCGGTATGGGCGCTTTCACCCACTGAATATAAATTAGGTACATCGGTACGGCCTGCTTCATCAGTCACAATGCCGCCACAGGTGTAATGGGCGGCGGGTACCACTGGGATAGGCTGTTTGGCCATATCTATGCCGTATTCTAGGCAGCGCTCGTAAATAGTGGGGAAGTGCTCAACGATAAAGGCTTTGCTTTTATGGCTAATGTCTAAATAAAGGCAGTCGGCACCTAGGCGTTTCATTTCGTGGTCGATGGCACGGGCCACAATATCCCGAGGAGCCAGTTCACCACGCTCATCAAACTTGTGCATGAAGCGCTCGCCATTGGGTAATAATAAATAACCGCCTTCGCCACGCACCGCTTCGGTAATCAAAAAGCTTTTGGCTTGTGGGTGGTACAGGCAAGTGGGGTGAAACTGGTTGAACTCCATGTTAGCCACACGGCAACCGGCTCGCCATGCCATGGCAATGCCGTCACCCGACGTGCCATCGGGATTACTGGTATAAAGGTAGGCTTTACTGGCGCCGCCTGAAGCGATGACCACGGTGCGCGCCCGAAAAGTTTCCACATGACCGGTATTATCATTTAAGACATACGCGCCCACTACGCCCTTGCCGGGCATTTTAAATTTTTCACAGGTAATTAAATCCAGAGCCATGCGGTGTTCAAATAAAGCAATATTGGGGTGGTTAATGGCTTGGCTTATGAGTGCTTGGCTGACGGCTACACCGGTGGCATCGGCGGCGTGAATAATGCGCCGATGGCTATGGCCACCTTCTTTAGTGAGATGGTATTCATCGTTGTTGTCTTTACTGAATTGAACCTGCTGTTCAATAAGCCATTTAATGGCATCTTCGCTGTTCTCAACCGTGTGTTTAACGGCATTATAATTACATAAGCCAGCGCCAGCATTGAGAGTGTCATCTACATGGGCCTGAACGCTGTCTTTGCTATCTAATACTGCTGCGATGCCCCCTTGTGCCCAGCGCGTACTGCCGCTGTCTAGGGCGTCTTTGCTTAAAATGGCAACTTTGGCATGATCCGCTACGTTTAGAGCCACAGCCAAGCCTGCTGCGCCACTGCCGATAACGAGTACATCAAAAACCTGTCGCTGATCCATATTCTGCTATGCCTCGCTTTGAGCGTAACCTGTGATTTTATGAGGGTTAGTAGATTTATAAAGGCCGTCACTATACTGACAACCATAGAAATAAAGAAGTATCCCCATTCCCCTAATGTTCAAGAAACAGCGTAAAATGCCGTTTTTAAAATTAAATAGTCAAATAGGGTGAACTTTTCCCTTAAGGCTGCTTCTAATTTACTCAATACAGCAGCATGACAATATATTGAGCCCCACTATTATAATTAACGGGGACGGTCATAAACTGCATTGGAACAACATGGGGAAGTAATGTCGCAACAGGATACAGACCAGCAATTGGTGCAAAGGGTTCAAAAAGGAGATAAGCGTGCCTTTGACCTTTTAGTGCTTAAATACCAGCACAAGGTGATGTCACTGGTTTCACGTTATATTCGTGACCACAGTGAAGTTCAGGATATTGCCCAGGAAGCGTTTATAAAGGCCTATCGAGCCTTACCTAATTTTCGCGGCGACAGTCAATTTTATACTTGGCTTTACCGTATCGCAGTGAATACCGCTAAAAACTACTTAGTCACCCAAGGGCGTAGGCCACCAGCACAAGATATGGATGTGGGTGATGCTGAGAATATCGGTCCATCTGGTTATCTAACCGATATCGCCACCCCTGACACATTATTGGCAAGAGATGAGTTAAAAAGTGTGGTGTTTGATGCCATTGAAAAATTGCCTAATGAATTACGCACCGCCATTACATTGCGAGAAATGGATGGCATGAGCTATGAAGATATTGGCGAGGTGATGCAATGTCCTATTGGTACGGTTCGATCGCGTATTTTTAGGGCAAGGGAAACCATTGATAAAGCCATGGCACCTTTACTTGAGCACAGTGCCGGAGAAACGGCCTAATACATTACGGTTTGGAGGCTGTAAAAGGCAGTGCCTTAAGCATTCGACAAATACAGTAAAAATAATTTGAGGGACAAGCAATGATCATGTGTAGTGAACGAAATAACCCCTTGTGTGTCTTACATGAATACAACGCAGATAAAGCAGCCTAAGGGCTAGAGGTGACTATGAGCGATAAAGAAAATGAAGCCCTATCGGCCCTAATGGATGGTGAACTGGATGAAATGTCGCTACTACGCACATTGAATCAGTTAGATGAAGAGCCAGAGCTAAAGGAAACTTGGTCTCGCTACCACTTACAAAGAGACACGATGAAAGGTGATGCATCGGTTTTTAGCTCAATTGATATCAGTGGTGCCATCAGCGCTGCCATTGAGGGCGAAGAGCAAGTAACGGCCATAAATCAGCCGAAAGAAAATAAACCTTGGTGGAAAGCCGTGGCAGGGTTGTCGGTGGCCGCTTCTGTGGCTATGGCAATCGTAATCGGTGCTCGTTTTAATCCGTTAGTGGACACTCAAGATGTTCAGCAAGTGGCCAGTAAAACACAAGTGAAAGTAGTGACCCCTGAAATTACGTTAGTGAAGGGGCCAAGCATGGTAGCTCAAACGAATAACAGCCTTGATGGGGTTGATGAGAAATCTTTGCAACAGGCTCAAGAGCGCTTAAATAGTTACTTGAAGCAACATGCGCAAGACAGTGCGTTAGGCCAAGGCCGAACCGCCATGCCTTATGCCCGAGTCGTGAACTTTGAATCTACTTCTAAACAGACCAAGGGGAACTGATGTTACGTTGGGTTATTGCAATGGGTGCAGTGCTTGCCTCGCTATTGAGTGTAAACGCTGTATTTGCAGAAGAAGATAAGCAGTCCCTTAGCGCTCAAGGCTGGTATGAAAAAATGCTCGATAAGGCTCCTATGGCCATGTACGAGGGCATTTTTATTCACCAAGCTGGCAATCAAATGCAAAGTGTGGAGATTGTGCATGGCGCCCGAGATGGGCAAATTTGGGAGCGTTTACTTCACTTGGACGGCCCTAGTCGTGAAATTATTCGCCGCGGTGAGGATTTGTATTGCATACATCCTAATAAATCAGTTGAGCAGCTTCAGCAAAAAGGCAGTTCACCGTTTGGCAATAAACCCTTAGGGAGTAGTCGTCAATTAAGTAAAGCCTACCAATTTAGATTGATCGGCCAGCAACGTATTGCAGGTCGCTTGGTAATGGGGGTGCAGTTGGTGCCTATTGATGGGATGCGTCATGCTTACCAAATATGGTTGGACCAACAAACCTATGTGCCGTTGCGCACTGAGCTTATTACTTTAAAAGGCCAAGTACTTGAGCGTTATCAATTTAGCTATTTTAAAGTGGCCACTGAATTTAACGAAAAGCGTTTCGAGCCAAGAAGTGTAGGTGTTGAATTGGAGCTGGCCCAAGAAGGTGAGGTGCTACAAGCCAGTAACGAAGATGTGTTGGAATGGCGTTTAAATTGGATGCCCATAGGGTTTGTGGACCAAGCCTCTAAAGGTTATGCGCCTAAGTTGTCAGCCAGACGCATTTACAGCGATGGCATTGTGATGTTTTCTGTATATGTTGAAAACGTAGACAAAGTGCAAGATGAAGGCACTGTTCAAGCCGGTCCCACTGCATTATCGGTGCAGCATAAACAGTGGCAAGGACAGACCCATCGCATTACTGTTGTAGGCGAGGTGCCCAGTGCAACTGCTGCTAGAATAGCCCAAAGCGTCGAGCTCCTGTAAATTTGAACTGGCGAAAATTGATAGCATGCATGGGTTTGTGTTATCGATTTTTCGCTGGTTGTACGGCACTCTTAAATACTGTAAAACCTTGGCATTATCATTATGACAGATGAATTGTGATTAAGAATGGTTGAAGAAACAGCGCAAATTATAAAAGTGGAAGGTGATGTGGCTTGGGTTCAAGCGATACAGAAAACCGCTTGTGGCTCTTGCCAAGCTCAAAAGGGCTGTGGACATAGTTTGCTGGCTAAGGTGGGCCAAAAGAAAATTGAATTACCTGTTGCCACTAATGATGTCTATGCAGAGGTGGGTGATCAGGTGGTGATTGGCGTGCCTGAGCAAGCCATATTGCGTTCTTCTTTGTTGATGTATGGCTTGCCTCTTGTGGTCATGATGTCAGTGGCCTTATTGGCAAGTTTGCTAGAAATGCCAGAAGGGCCCAGTGTCATAGCCTCATTCATTGCGCTTATATTTGGCTTTGTTTTGGTTAATCTAAGAAGTAAACACATGAATTTTGCGCAGTGGCAGCCTAGGCTTCTACGTAGGGTAAGTTTCGAGCAAAGCTTGATACCTATGTGTGACGCTAGCAAAGTGTAATTTAAACCTAAAAATAAAATTTAATTCGAAACCCGTAAACAAAAGAGGAATGGAGTCTAAATGAGACGGTTATCCTATTCATTCATAAGCATTTATTTTGTATTTTTCTCCCTTTTTACCTCCATAAGCCACGCTCAGTTGCCAGATTTTACTGATTTAGTGGAGGATGCAGGCCCCGCGGTGGTAAACATTAGCACCACGCAAAAACATCAAGGGCGTCTTGGAAATATGGACGTGCCTCAAGGTGTGCCGGATATTTTTAGGCATTTTTTTGGTGTACCTCAAACTCCGCGCTCTCAACCTAGAGGGCAAGATCAGCAGCGCGCTTCATTGGGTTCAGGTTTTATTGTCAGCCGCGATGGCTACATTCTTACCAATAATCATGTCATAGAAGGGGCTGACCAAATATTTGTACGCTTAAATGACCGTCGTGAGTTTGAGGCGCGCTTAATTGGCAGTGATGCCAGTTCAGATTTGGCGTTGCTAAAGGTGGAAGCCAGTGGCTTGCCTATCGTTGAGACCGGTAATAGCGAGAAATTAAAAGTAGGTGAATGGGTGGTAGCCATTGGCAGTCCATTTGGCTTTGATTATAGCGTGACGGCTGGCATCGTGAGTGCGAAAGGTCGCAGTTTGCCCAATGAAAACTATGTGCCGTTTATTCAAACCGATGTCGCCATTAACCCTGGAAACTCAGGTGGCCCATTGTTTAATTTAGAGGGTGAAGTGGTGGGCATTAATTCCCAAATTTATACCCGAAGTGGTGGCTTCATGGGCTTATCTTTTGCGATTCCCATTAATGTGGCCATGGAAGTGGTGGAGCAACTAAAGGAAAGCGGCTCAGTTAGTCGTGGTTGGTTAGGGGTGGCCATTCAAGAGGTGGATAAAGAATTGGCCGAATCTTTTGGCCTGAAAAAAGCCTCCGGAGCCCTTGTGAGTCAGGTGGTTCAGCATGGCCCTGCAGCAGATGCTGGTATTCAAAATGGCGATATTATCACGGCATTTAATAACAAGGCTGTGGTGTTGAGCAGTGATTTGCCACATTTGGTAGGACGGGTGCGTCCAGGGAATAAGGCGACGTTAAGCATTATTCGCTATGGTAAAGCTAAAAATTTAACCGTGAAAATCGGAGAGTTACCTACTCAAGGTACTGCAGTCGCCAGCAATAAACCTTCTTTTCAACCAAGCGCATCTAATCGGCTGGGGCTTGAAGTAACACAGCTAACCCTTACCCAGAAAAAACAATGGGATACAGAGGGGGTGATGGTAAGCCGGGTAAGTCAAGGGTCGGGTGCCAATGCCGGTTTAGTAACGGGGGATGTTGTCACTATGATTAATGGCAAAATCATTCGCGATATTGATGACTTTCAGAAAGTGGTTAAAAATTTGAGAAGTGGAAGTGTTGTTCCCATGCGAATCGTTCGCCGTGGTCAGCCTATGTTTATTCCCTTAAGGGTTAAGGATTGATCAATCCAGCCTAACATTGCGGCCAATAGCGTGTTTATTGGCCGTAGTCACGACTCCTTACGCATTTGCCAATAGCCCAAGTGGGTCAAGTGGTGTAAAATTGCCCGCATTTATCAGCTATTAGGTTTGCATCTGCGTGAGTAATCTGCGACATATTCGTAACTTTTCCATCATTGCCCATATCGATCACGGCAAATCTACATTGGCTGACCGCTTTATCTCTCATTGCGAGGGCTTGACTGATCGTGAAATGCAGGCACAAGTACTCGATAGCATGGATATCGAGCGTGAACGAGGCATTACCATTAAAGCCCAAAGTGTTACTTTGGACTATAAAGCACGTGATGGTGAAACCTACCAACTTAATTTCATTGATACCCCTGGGCACGTAGACTTTAGTTATGAAGTTTCCCGTTCCTTAGCGGCCTGTGAAGGGGCTTTACTGGTTGTGGATGCTGCGCAAGGGGTTGAAGCGCAATCTGTGGCAAACTGCTATACAGCCATTGAACAAGACTTAGATGTGGTGCCCGTTTTGAATAAAATGGACCTTCCACAAGCCGACCCAGAAAAAGTAAGTCAAGAAATTGAAGATATTATCGGCATCGATGCCAGTGAAGCGGTGCAATGTAGCGCTAAAAGCGGTTTGGGTATTGAAGATGTTTTAGAGGAAATCATTCATAAAATCCCTTCACCTAAGGGAAATATCGATGACAACTTACAATGCCTTATTATAGATTCTTGGTTTGACACGTATCTTGGCGTTGTATCCTTAGTGCGGGTAGTCAATGGTACGCTTAAAAAAGGCGATAAAATCCGAATTAAAAGTACCGGACGAGATTGGCAAGCAGACAGTGTGGGCATTTTTACCCCCAAACGTGAAGTGACCAATGTTTTAAGAGCTGGTGAAGTTGGCTTTATTTGCGCGGGCATTAAAGACATTCAAGGTGCCCCTGTCGGCGATACCATGGTGCTGTCTCGTAAAGCAGATGAAACAGATATGCTACCTGGATTTGCCAAAGTAAAACCTCAGGTGTACGCAGGTTTATTCCCCATGTCTTCAGATCAATATGAAGATTTTCGTGATGCCTTAGAAAAACTTTCTCTAAATGATGCCTCATTGTTTTATGAGCCAGAATCCTCAGACGCATTAGGGTTGGGTTTCCGTTGTGGCTTCCTTGGCATGCTGCATATGGAAATTATTCAAGAGCGTTTAGAGCGTGAATATGATCTAGATTTAATCACCACAGCGCCAACCGTTGTGTATGAATTGGCCATGAGTAATGGTGAAATAATTGAAGTAGCGAACCCTTCTCGTTTGCCAGATCCAAGTAAAATAGATGAAATGCGTGAGCCTATTTGCGAGGCGAATATTTTGGTGCCGCAAGCAATGGTGGGCAACGTTATCACCTTGTGTATTGATAAGCGTGGTGTTCAAAAGGATATGACGTTTGCAGGTGCGCAAGTAAGCCTTAAATACGACATTCCAATGAGTGAAGTGGTTGGGGATTTCTTTGACCGCCTAAAGTCAGCCAGTAAAGGCTATGCCTCTTTAGATTATGGTTTTAGTTACTTTCAAGATGCGCCTTTGGTACGCATGGATGTACTGATAAACGGTGAGCGAGTAGATGCCTTGGCAGTGATTATACATAAGGATAAAACACGTTCTTATGGCCGTGCTTTATGTGAAAAATTGGCCGAGCTTATTCCTAGGCAAATGTTCGATGTTGCCATTCAAGCGGCTGTAAGCAATAACATTGTTGCCAGATCTACCGTTAAAGCGTTGCGTAAAAACGTGACCGCTAAATGTTACGGTGGTGATGTAAGTCGTAAGAAAAAACTACTACAAAAACAAAAAGCGGGTAAAAAGCGTATGAAGCAAGTGGGTAATGTTGAAGTACCTCAATCTGCTTTCCATGCAGTTTTATCAATTGACAGCTAAAATACTTATGGGGCGGCTATTGTTGCTGCTCTATAAAGATCTACTTGGGAAGGCCGATGTATAAGCAAAGAGGCGGAAGCGCCATATTCTTATTGATGATGATGGTATTGGCCTTTTCTGGTTTTTTTACCTTCCTTAAAGTTTTGCCCTTGTATACCCAGGACTGGTCTGTAGAGACCGTACTTGAGAATATACAGCAAGAATCGACAGAGAATAAGTTTACCCGAAGTCGAGTATACGACATGCTTCAAAAACGCTTTTCGATAAATGGCGTATCAGAACTTATGGAGTTTGTTGAAGTCTCGGGAGCAGGTAGCAACGTGATCATTGATATGGAATATGAACGCCGCGTACCTTTGATTTCGAATATCGAACTTGTTGCCACCTTTAATCATTATATAGATCTCAGTGAATAATCCTCTAATAAAATTAAGCCAACGTATTGGCTACAGCTTTAATGACGAAAGCCTAGTTCAACTGGCTTTAACGCATCGCAGCTGCGGTAACAAAAATAATGAACGCCTGGAGTTTTTAGGCGATTCCATCGTTAACTTTGTTATTGCGGAAGCCCTTTACAGAAAATTTCCTCAAGCAAAAGAAGGGCAACTAAGCCGTTTACGGGCCGACATGGTAAGGGGCACAACCCTTGCTGAAATCGCTCGTGAATTTGAACTGGGTGAATTTTTACAGTTAGGCTCAGGTGAATTAAAAAGTGGCGGTCATAATCGCGAATCAATTCTCGCCGACGTGGTAGAGGCCATTATTGGCGCCATTTATTTAGATTCGGGCATGGCAGTGGCCAATGAACAAATCTTAAACTGGTATGAAAGCCGTTTGGCTGGCCTTACTTTAGATGCGGTCATTAAAGACGCTAAGACTCGTTTACAAGAGCATCTGCAAAAAAGTAAGCATCGTTTGCCTAAATATGAAGTGACTGAAATTTTTGGTCAGGCTCATGACCAAAAATTTAAAGTGAGCTGTTGGGTGGAAAAACTACCCGAGATCACAGTAGGGATAGGCAGCAGTCGCCGCTTTGCTGAGCAAAGCGCCGCCGAGAAAGCCCTTAAAGCATTAGGAGTAGAATAATGACAGAAAAGTGCGGTTACATTGCCATTGTAGGTCGACCTAATGTGGGTAAATCAACTTTACTGAATCGTATTCTGGGGCAAAAGCTTAGTATTACTTCTCGTAAGCCACAAACCACACGTCATCAAATTGTGGGTATGAAAACCACTGACGATGTACAGGCTATTTATGTAGACACTCCTGGGCTACATGAAGGTTACAGCGAAAAAGCCTTGAATCGATATATTAACAAAGTAGCTTCTAGCGCTATTAAAGATGTTGATTTAGTGGTGTTTGTGATTGATCGTACTAAGTGGACACCAGAAGACGAAGTGGTTTTACAGAAAATAAAAGCCGCTAATGTACCTTGTATTTTGGTGGTTAATAAAATCGACTTCCTAGAAGATAAATCTTCTCTTTTGCCTTTTTTAAAGGAAGTGGCCGAGAAAATGAACTTCCTAGAAGTATTCCCTGCCAGTGCCAAATTAGGCAAAAATATAGAAGAGCTAGAAAAAGGAATTGCCAAGTACATTCCCGAAGGCATGCACTTTTACGATAAAGACCAGTTCACTGATCGTAGTGCACGTTTCTTAGCAGCAGAACTAGTACGTGAAAAAATAATGCGCCAATTAGGTGAAGAACTACCTTATTCGGTGACAGTTGAAATCGAAAAATTCGAAGAAACTAACCGCTTAATCACCATTCATGCACTTATTTTAGTTGAGCGTGATGGTCAAAAGAAAATCATTATCGGTGATAAAGGTGAGCGTATTAAGCAAATTGGTACCGATGCTCGCTTAGATATGGAAAAATTATTCGATAGTAAAATTATGCTTCACACTTGGGTGAAAGTGAAAGGCGGTTGGGCCGATGATGAACGTGCTCTAAAGTCTCTTGGCTACAATGATGTAGACTAATTAAAAAACACCATGGAAAAACAGCGTGCGTACGTTTTACATTCTCGCTCTTATCGTGAAACCAGCGCCATGGTGGATTTTTTTACTCCTGACTTTGGCTTGATTCGTTGTATTGCTCGTGGCATTAAAAAACAAATGAGCCAAGGGCAGAGTTTGCAGCCTTTTTCGCAATATAATATTCAATTTGATGGCGATGGCGATCTTAAAAATTTAGATCAGTATGAAAGCATTGGCTTGCCAGTATTACTGAAGGGCGATACTTTATTTAGCGGTTTCTATATTAACGAAGTGTTACAACGAGCGCTTAGAAGTGAAGCGGATGTAGAGTCCGAGCTTCTATTTGAAGCCTATGAAGATGTGCTCGTTAACCTTACCAGTTACAATCTTGAATTATCTCTGCGTCAATTTGAACTTACATTACTTGAGCACATGGGCCAGTCTTATGAGTGGGCTATGGACTTTAGAAGTGGGCTTATGATCGATGCTAAAAGCCATTACGGGTTTTACGTGGAGCAAGGCATGTCACGAGTGAGTACGGCTTACGCTAATAAAAGTCCCAGTAATTGCTTTTATGGCGAGGATTTGTTGATGCTGTCTCAGGGTAATCTTGAAAACTCCAACACTTTAAAAATGGCCAAACGTTTGTTACGTTTGGCGTTACGGCCTATTATTGGCTATAAACCACTTCAAGCCAGAGAGCTGCTTAAGCAGTTTCGTCAAATCTCGCAATAATATTTAGCAGTAGGAGCGTGTGTGAAAGCCACTAATCGAGTTTTATTAGGTGTTAATATTGATCATATTGCGACTTTACGGCAGGCTCGCGGAACCCGTTACCCTGATCCTGTTCAGGCGGCCTTAATAGCCGAAGAAGCAGGGGCTGATGGCATTACGTTACACTTACGCGAAGATCGCCGTCATATCCAAGATCGTGATGTGTTGCTGTTAAGTCAAATGCTGAACACTCGTATGAATTTGGAAATGGCTGTTACCGAAGAAATGGTGAATATTGCCCTTAAGGTAAAGCCAGCTTGTGTCTGTTTAGTGCCTGAAAAACGTGAAGAGCTCACTACAGAAGGTGGCTTGAATGTTATTGGAAATGAAGTGGCAATAAAATCGGCATGTGATCGCTTAGCGCAAGTGGGCAGTGAAGTGTCTTTATTTATTGATGCTGATGAAAAACAAATCGACGCGGCAGTGCGTTGCGGGGCTCCCGTTATTGAAATTCATACGGGACATTATGCCGATGCTAAATCACCTGCTATTCAGCTAAAAGAGCTCGAGAAAATCACTCAGGGTGTGGCTTATGCATTGAAAAAAGGCCTGATAGTCAATGCAGGTCACGGCTTGCATTACCATAACACCGAAGCCATTGCTGCCATTGCAGGCATTAATGAATTGAATATTGGCCACAGTATTATTGCTCACGCAGCATTTGTGGGTTTAAAAACAGCCGTCAAAGAAATGCGAGAATTAATTACGCTCGCTTCTCCTAGTATTTAATATGACCATTGCTATTGGAACTGACATTGTTGAAATAGAACGCATAGCTCAGAGCTTCTCTCGTCAAGGAGATAGACTGGTGAAGCGCGTTCTAATGGCCAGCGAACTCGCACGCTTCCACAGCATTGAAAACACAAATATCAAATTGGCTTTTTTGGCCAAGCGTTGGTGTGCAAAAGAATCCGTGGCTAAGGCGTTGGGAACTGGAATTGCAAAAGGGGTTGGTTTTCAGCAAATAGAAATAGTGAATGATGACCTTGGTGCGCCTTTAGTTATTTTACATGAAGGTGCATTGGCTCGGTTACAGGCAATGGGTGCTAGCAAAGCCCTCATCAGTCTAAGTGATGAACAGCACTATGCATTGGCTTTTTGTACGCTGGTGTAATTTTTGTTTGATTAGGCGCTGATTAAAAATCGGCGCCATATTGATTGGTTAATTCAGTTCAATCTCATCTAGGCGCTCTAGCCACTGACTTTCTTTGTCCCAGCTTAATAACTCTTGAATGGCTTGGGTTAAGTTTTGTTTGCAAGTGGGCCAGCTTTCGCATTGAGTCTTTAAACAGGTTTCCGCACTATCCAGTGCTGCTCTTAGGTTTTCTGCCCCCACGTATTTGCATAAACCATGGGTTTTATGAACCACTTCTAGTAAATTTTTTGGCTCGTCAGTTTTAATTTTTTCTTGTAAAAATCTGGACTCACTGATTAATCCTAGCAGCATTGTTTTTGCCAGTTCGCTTTTTCCGCCGGCTAGTTTTAAAGATAACGCCCAGTCAAGGGCGAGGGTTTTATCGGTAGGCGAAGGTAATTGGCTGACTTGTGGCCAGCCTTTTACATAACTGGTTTTGCCGAGTTGCTGGAAATGAGTCCATTTTGTTAAAGTGTGGATTAACTGTTCTTCACTAATGGGTTTAGTGAGGTAATCGTCAAAGCCACTTTGCAATAATTTTTTACGCTCGTTAGGTAAGGCGTGTGCAGTGAGAGCCACTAAGGGAGTATGTCCGTTGATGGCTTGCTTGCGAATTTCCTCAGTGGCCTTCACGCCATCTAGATCAGGCATTTGTATGTCCATGAAAATTAAATCAAATCTTTCTGTGGTTCCCAGTTGAACCGCTTCAATGCCCCCTCGGGCCTTCACTACATTTACATTTAAATCTTCTAGCCAGGTGCTAAGCAGTTCTAAGTTAGGGCCGTTGTCATCCACTGCCAAAATCTTTAGAGGGGTTTTACTTAATAGATCCATTTGCGGTTGCAGGTTATCCCCTAATATATCTTCTACGCTTTGTCTCAGGCGTCTAAAGGAAATTGGGTAAACCAAATTATGATCCAGGTGGTGCTCTTGTAGGGTCGATAAGAAATGACTTTCATTGTTGGGCAGTAGAGCCACTACGTCGGATTGTTGTTTGATCAGTTGTATTTGGCTGTGTTCTGTTTGATTGTTAATTTCAATAAAACAAATGCTGGCGGCCTGCTTGGATTGAGCCACCAATAATTTAGGCAGGTCTTGAAATACTTCGACTTTAAAGCCAAGGTTATTTAGCTGGTGTTGCAGTGCTTGGCGGGTGCTTTCCCAATGGCTAAGCATATAGACTGTTTTTTGATACCAGGGTGCATCAACGCACGAATCCATTTCCATGGTGCAAACTGAAAATTGACCGGTAAACCAAAATTGTGAGCCTTGATTGGTTTCACTGTTAAAACCAATGTCACCTTGCATGTGTTCTACTAAGTAGCTGCTAATCACCAGTCCTAAACCTGTGCCACCATAACGGCGAGTAGTAGAGGCATCTGCTTGACTGAAGGCTTTAAATAGATTTTTTTGCTGTTCTTGATTAAGGCCAATGCCTGTGTCGGTGATGGTGACTTTTAAAGCTACCTTTTTCTTAATTTGCTCTTCAACCATAATGCGAACAATAACCGAGCCACTTTCGGTAAATTTAATGGCGTTACTCACTAAATTGGTCAGTACCTGTTTAATGCGTACCGGGTCAGCCATGATTTCAGAGGGCACGTCTTGGTACACTAGGGCGGTAAGTTCTAGGCCTTTTTTATGGGCCTCAGGGGCTAGCATGGACAGTACTTCATCGGCAATGTCACGAATGTGCACTGGTACACTGTCTAGCACTAGCTTGCCGGCTTCAATTTTTGAGAAGTCGAGAATGTCGTTGATGATGCTTAATAAACTAGAAGATGATACTTCTATAGTGTTGAGGTATTCCTGTTGGCGTTTATTTAAGCGGGTTTTTTCAAGTAGTTTACTGAAACCTAAAATACCATTCAGAGGGGTACGAATTTCATGACTCATATTGGCAAGAAATTCAGACTTAGTATTGCTCGACTCCAAAGCTGAGCGTCGTGCTAGGCTCAATTCGATATTTTGAACTTCCATTTCTTCAAGGGTTTCTTTTAAATCCTGAGTGGCTTGTTCGATGCTATCTTGCAGTTCTTGCTGAGCCCTTTGTAAGCTGGCCGCCATGGAATTAATGCCGTTGGCCAGTTCATCAAATTCAGTGTGTTCAGACAATTGAATACGCGCTTCAAGATTACCTGATTCTAATTGCTCCAGAGCACTGGCCACATGCTGAAGAGGGCGGGTAATGCTAGCACTGGCCCGATAGGCCAAATATAGGGCCAAAGCACACAAGGATAAGACTAAAATTAAACTGCTGAGTAGGGCTTGGTACTGGCTAAGTTGTGTATTTTTGGTGGTGAATTCTAATTCAATCCAACCTAATAAATTGGCTTTTAGGGCGTCTCCCTGAGCAAAAATAGGCGCTCTAACCCGAATAGAGCTTGGGGTTTCAAAGCGGTGAACCTGTTGCTCGATGATACGCCTTGATGAGGCTTCAAGCATGTTCGGGCCTAAATTAATCAAAACGTTTTGTTTAGGGTCAAGTAGGGCAAGGCTGCGCATATGGGGTAAATCTAGAAAGGGTTTAAGCGTGTCTTGCTGAGTTTGACTGTCTTTTTCCATGAGGCTGGCCGATTGTAAGGCCAGCTGACGGCTTAAAATCACGGCTTGCTCACTTGCTTGCTCTTCAAGTAGGGAATACTGCTCGGCACTGAAATAGCTTCCTAATAATGCAGCGCTAATTAAGCACGGTAGGAGCGTAATCATTAATAGGCGTTTTTGAATGCCCCAATAATTCATAATTTATGACGACTCAGTAATTTTATGGGGGCCATTCTAGCAGTAATTTATGGCCATATGCTGGGATAAAAGGGGCATTGCTGGATATGCTATAAGGAAATTGCCATTAGATATTACTAATGGCCAGAGTTTGCAGGTATTATTCCCGAAAATGGTTATATAAAAGTGAATATATTATGGATTTCCCCACCATTGCCGATTATGTAGGTGGCACTCCCTTGGTGCGTTTACAGCGTTTAGGCACCCATACCAGCAATACCATTCTGCTTAAACTGGAAGGCAATAACCCAGCTGGGTCGGTAAAAGACCGTCCTGCTTTAAGTATGATTAATCGCGCAGAAGCCAAAGGTGATATTAAGCCAGGTGACACGTTGATAGAAGCCACCAGTGGCAATACAGGGATTGCACTGGCCATGGTGTCAGCCATTAAGGGCTACAACATGGTGCTGATCATGCCTGATAACCTTAGTATGGAGCGCCGATGGGCCATGGAAGCTTATGGTGCTAAGTTAATTTTGGTCACCCAAGAACAAGGTATGGAATATGCTAGAGACCTAGCCCTTGATATGCAGAAAAGGGGCGAAGGTGTGGTGCTGGATCAATTTTCTAATCTAGATAACCCAATAGCCCACTATGAAGGTACTGGCCCAGAAATTTGGCAAGATACACAAGGTAAGGTCACTCATTTTGTAAGTGCCATGGGTACCACTGGAACCATCATGGGAACCAGCCAATACCTCAAAGAGAAAAGCCCTGATATCCAAATAGTGGGCTTACAACCAGAAGACGGCGCGTCCATTCCTGGTATTCGTCGCTGGCCTGAAGCCTATTTGCCTAAGATTTTTGATGCCAGCAAAGTGGATAGCGTGATTGATATTGACCAGTTGTCCGCAGAAAACACTATGCGTCAATTGGCCAGAGAAGAGGGTATCTTTTGTGGCGTTAGCTCAGGTGGCGCAGTGGCGGGTGCCTTAAAACTGAATGAGACGCTTGAAAATGCAGTGATTGTGGCCATTATTTGCGACCGAGGTGACCGCTATTTGTCAACGGGCATCTATAATGAGCCCGAGCAGCAGGACCTGTAGGCTGCTAAAAATAAGGTTTCAAGTGTGAGCGTGCTTGAAATTAGAATAATTAGGGCCATATAGGCGTTAAATTTTGCGCTATTTTTTATGTATTTTGGAGTTCTAAATTAGTGGCTATTGTTAAGCAAAGCAAAAAGGCACGTCGTCCTAAATTGGAGGATGCCGTGGTGGAGATTCATGGATTAAGTCATGAAGCTCAAGGTGTCAGCCGTAGCCAAGATAAAGTTATGTTTGTGTCTGGCGCTTTGCCATCAGAGACCGTTAAAGTGCGCATTGAAAAAGAAATGCGCAATTTTAACCACGCTAAATTACTTGAGATTATGAATCCAAGTCCAGAGCGTGTCACTGCTCCTTGTCCCCACTATAGCCGTTGTGGAGCCTGTCAGCTGCAGCATTTACAGGCTGATAAGCAATTAGGGTACAAGCAGTCTAACCTCCATGAACAACTGACTCGCCAATTAAAATTAACCGACATCCCCTGGCAAAGCCCTATTACCAGTGAAGATCTGGGTTATCGACGCCGTGCTCGTTTAGGGGTGCGTTATCGTAATAAGGTAGATGAAATTATTGTGGGTTTTCGTGAAGAAGCCAATAGTCATTTAACCAATATTGATGCGTGTCAGGTTCTCCAACCATCTTTATCAAAACTCATTGAACCTTTGCGGCAGTTAATTACTCTACTGCATGCTAAATCTCGCATCACTCAATTAGAGCTTATCGCATCGGATCATTGTGATGTGGTGGTAATGAGGCATTTGAAAAACATCACCGAGGCTGACCAGAAGCTCATTAAAAAATGGGCGCAAGATAATGAAGTTAATTTTTATCTTCAAGGAGATGAGGCACAGAATTTACATTGCCTTTGGCCAATAGATCTTGAGTCTCAAAAGCTAAGTTATGAAGTACTGGGTCAAACGTTAGATTTTAATGTGAAGAATTTTATTCAGGGCAATGCCCAAGTCAATAAAGCCATGGTATCTCAGGCCCTTGATTGGCTAGATGCCAAACCAGAAGAGACACTTTTAGATTTATATGCGGGCATCGGTAATTTTAGTATTCCAGCCGCTAAGCATTTTAAAGAAGTGACAGCGGTAGAAGGCATTAGCAGTATGGTGGGGCAAATAGAGCATAACGCCCAATTAAACCAGCTAGATAATATTCAAGCTCAAGTTATGAATTTAAGTGACGATGTACTACATCAGCGTTTACCTAAAGTCAGTGCTGTTTTGTTAGACCCCCCCAGAACGGGCGCTGCAGAATTGATGCCTTGGTTAGCAAAACAATCATCAAGAATTTTATATGTGGCCTGCGAGCCTAGCTCACTGGTGCGTGATGCCAAGGCGTTAATAGATGCGGGTTTTAAATTAAAAAAAATAGCGGTAATGGATATGTTTCCCCATACCAAGCATGTTGAAAGCATGGCGCTGTTTGTTAAGAAATAAACGTAATAATTAAAGGCATTTTTGTTTGGGTAACTGGTTTATATGCCCGGTGTCTTAAGGATTAGATTAAATTATGGTTAAAGTACGTGACGACCACCTAACGGATGATGGCTCAGTTGATATTGATGCCTGGGTGGCCAACCTAGAAAGTCTTGTGGAGTTAAGGGACGTTAGCCAAATTCGCGCGGCTTGCGATCTTGCTCAAAAAGTGGAAACCGAAACCATTGCCAATCATGCGCAATGGAATGCCGATATTTCCAGTTTGCAAATTGGCATGGAAATGAGTCAAGTGTTGGCGGAACTTCATCTAGATCAAAATAGCATAGTCGCGGCGATTGTTTATCGACCTGTTCGTGAAGGGCGCTTAAAACTGGATCAAGTGAGGCAGCAGTTTGGCCCTGAAGTGGCTAAATTAATTGACGGTGTTTTACAAATGGCAGCGTTGACGCAAGCGCAAAGTGCTTCGCGTATGAAGGTGTTGGGTCAAACTGAAGCACAAGTAGAGCACATGCGTAAAATGCTGGTGGCCATGATAGATGATGTGCGCGTGGCACTGATTAAGCTGGCAGAACGAACCAGTGTTATTCGTGCGGTAAAAAACGCCCAGCCTGAACGACGTTTAAAAGTGGCTAGAGAAGTGTTTGATATCTATGCGCCATTGGCTCATCGCTTAGGCATTGGGCAAATAAAGTGGGAATTAGAAGATTTAAGCTTTCGCTATTTAGAACCTGAATCTTATAAAAAAATTGCCAAATTACTGGATGAAAAACGTCTTGATCGCCAGCAATATATTGAAAATGTAGTAGACACCTTAAAAAATGCCATTGAAGGGGCGGGTATCAAATGTGATATCCAAGGACGTGCCAAGCATATTTACAGTATTTGGCGGAAGATGAGTCGTAAGAACATCGAGTTCTCTCAAGTTTATGATATCCGCGCGGTTCGAATTTTAGTGCCCGAACTGAAAGATTGCTACGCCGCTCTGGGTATTGCCCACACGTTTTGGAAGCATATTCCTCACGAGTTTGATGACTATATTGCTAACCCAAAAGAAAATGGTTATCGCTCGTTGCATACGGCGGTGGTGGGACCCGAAGGCAATGTGTTAGAAGTTCAAATTCGTACCTCTGACATGCACGAAGATGCTGAATTAGGTGTGTGTGCCCATTGGCTTTATAAAGGGACCGATGTAAAAGGCAAGGACACAGGCTACGAAGAAAAAATATCATGGTTGCGCCAAGTGCTAGAGTGGCACGATGAGCTGGGGGATTTAAACCAGTTAATGGGCACCCTTCGTCAAGATGTGACGCCTGATCGCATATATGTCTTCACCCCTGATGGTCACGTGGTGGACTTACAGCCTGAATCTACACCAGTAGATTTTGCCTATCGAGTACACACCGAAATTGGCCACAAATGCCGCGGCGCTAAAGTGAATGGTCGTATCGTTCCACTTAGTTATAAAGTAAAAACCGGTGATCAAATTGAAGTCTTGACCAGTCGTGATGCGCAGCCGCGCAGAGATTGGTTACACGCAGAAAACGGTTACGTGAATACCTCACGAGCCAGAGCAAAAGTCGCTGGCTGGTTTAAGGGGCAGGCTCGAGAGCAAAACGTGCTAGATGGCAAGAGCATGGTGGAATCTGAAATTAAACGTTTAGGTTTACAAAAGCTTAATATCGTCAATATCGCCAAAGAGTTAGGCTTTAGCGAACTGGAGAGCATGCATGCTGCTTTAGGTTCGGGTTCTTTACGTATTACTCAAGTGGTGAGGTTAGTTCAGAAACAATTAAGCCCAGAGGATCGTTTTGAAGATCAATTAAGCTTACTGCCTTCTCCACAAATAAAAGCGGTTGATGGCAGTGAGGTGTATATCAATGGTGTAGGTAAGCTAATGAGTAGCTTGGCGCCGTGTTGTCATCCAGTGCCTGGGGACAAAATTCTAGGTTATATCACCCAAGGTCGCGGCGTTAGCATTCATAAAGCGGATTGCACTAATGTTTTAAACTTAAAGCAAAATCAAGCAAATCGTATTACTGAAGTGAGCTGGGGTATAAGTCCTACGCACCGTTACCCGTTAGATTTAGCTATTAAAGCTTATGATCGACGAGGCCTTTTGAAAGACATCACCATCTTGTTGGCAAATGAAGACGTTAACGTGCTGGCATTAACCACTTTGTCTCAAGAGGATGGTACTGCTGATTTAATGGTGACGGTTGAAATTGAAAGCTTGCAACATCTTGGGCGGTTACTGAATAAAATCCAGCAACTACCAAATATTATGGAAGTGTATCGTCACCAAAAGTAAAATACGGTAAATAAACGCTGAAAAAGACTAAATCAATGAATGCCATTAACACGCTAAAAAAGCTGGTTAATGGCATTTTGTTTTTTGTAAATGAAAGGTTCCCATGGCTCAATTTCAAGTAAATGATCTTTTACATCTTATGTCTCGACTTCGTGACCCAAAAACAGGGTGCCCTTGGGATATTAAACAAAGTTATCAATCTATTGTGCCTTGTACCCTTGAAGAGGCCTATGAAGTGGCTGATGCCATTGAGCGCAATGACTTTGACCACTTACAAGAAGAGCTAGGGGACTTATTGTTTCAGGTGGTTTTCTACGCGCAATTGGGCACAGAAGACGGCCATTTTAATTTTAATGATATTGTGAATACGTTGGTTACCAAACTTATTCGTCGTCACCCCCATGTCTTTCCCAAAGGAGATTTATCACCATCAATTGACAACGCTCCTTTATCTGATGCTGAAATTAAAGGGCGTTGGGAAGCCATTAAGCGCGAAGAGCGAGCATTAAAGGCTGAAAAAGAAGGTTTAGAGGCTCAATTTGGCAGTATTCTAGACGATGTTCCAAAAGCCTTGCCTGCTATTCAGCGTGCTGAAAAATTACAAAAGCGTGCTGCCACAGTGGGGTTTGATTGGCCTGAAGCCTCACAGGTAATTGATAAAATTGAAGAAGAAATTGGAGAATTGCGCGAAGCCATGGCTGAGCAAGATATACCTCACATTGAAGATGAATTAGGGGATGTGTTGTTTGCGGTGGTTAATTTGGCTCGTCACGTAAAAGTTCAGCCTGAGATGGCTTTGCGAAGCACCAATGAAAAGTTTGAAAGGCGTTTTAAATTTGTCGAGCAAAGTATTGTTGAGCAAGGTTCACGGCTTGAAGATAGCAGTTTGGATGAAATGGAGCAGTTTTGGTTAATGGCAAAGCGCCAAGAAAGAAAAACTAAAGGCTAATATAGTGATGGTATTTGGTTGATTCACCTAAATAGACACATTGTTATTTCATGGATTTATTGACGTAGATATCAAAACGATTGGCTTTTCCTTCTTGGCTAAAGCTTGGGGTTTGATTGTTTAAAAATGGGCTTTTCTTGGGTCTTTTAACCACGACACGGTAGTTAGCCAGAACTAAGGCGGGTGCTAATAAGGCGTCAGCATCCTCGTCTTTACCCACCATATCGCGAAAATATTGCATGGATTTTTTCACTTGGGCCTTTTTTCCTGAATGGGGGAACATGGGGTCGAGAAAGACCACATCGTAACTGTTTTCGGCTTGGCCCTTCATGAAGTCAATGCTGCTGCCTTGGTGCAATGTCATATGTTGAGTTATGCAATGCACTTCAGGTTCACTTGCGGCTCTTAATAATGCATCTTCTAACAAAGCTGCAACAATAGGGTGACGCTCTAGCATCGTGACTTGACAGCCAAGGGTCGCTAACACAAATGCATCTGTGCCAGTGCCGGCTGTGGCATCTAAAATATTGAGCTGCTTCTTTTGTTTTAATCCAACCGCTTTTGCAACTGCTTGCCCAGTTCCTCCTCCATGATTGCGCCGCCAAGTGAGTGCGCCATCGTTAAAATCTATTTTTAATGCTCCAAGGGATTTATCGTCAGGTCGAAGCAGGCTTAAGCCACCTTCATCAAGCAACAAGCTCAATTCATTGCCATGATTGGTGTTAGTACTTAAAACAACGTTAAGGCGCTCAGCGAGCTCTTGAGCTTGCGAGAGAAGCGTTTTAGAGGTGCATACCAGTTCTAAACGATAACTCATGCTTTAAATGATCCATCCAAAGTAAATGGCTGAAAATAAAAATGCGCCCAGAAGAAGGCGGTAAATAACAAATGGTGTCATGGATAATTTTTCAATCAGCTTTAAAAACCAATGAATGCAAATATAAGCGCTTATACAAGACACTAAAGCGCCCATGAAAATAAAACTCCAAGGAATAGGGTGAATTGTGGTGAGTAATTCGAAAGCTTTATAGCCCCCGGCCAACAAGATAAGAGGAATAGATAATAAAAAACTAAAGCGGGCAGCCGCTTTTCGCTCGTAACCTAAAAGTAAAGCCATGGTTATGGTGATGCCGGAACGGCTCGTGCCTGGAATTAATGCCATAGCCTGTGCTAGGCCAATATAAAGCGCATGAGATAAAGGCATTTGGCTTAATTGCTTAACAAGATTTTTTTGTTTGTCAGCAAATAACAGTAATAGGCCAAATATAATCGTGGTACTGGCAATGACAGCAGCATGGCGAAGTTGATCGGCGATTAAGCCATTTAAACATAAGCCAAAGATGCCTGCCGGAATCGTGGCAATGATAATCCACCATGCAAGTGTGCCATCTTGGCTAGGTTTATTTAAAAAAGTGCTATCAATAAAGCCTTTAAACAAATTAACGATATCGCAGCGAAAATACATCATGACCGCTAAAAGAGTGCCCACGTGAACAGCTACGTCAAACGCCAAGCCCTGATCGGGCCAGCCTAATAGCTGGGAGGGTAAAATTAAATGTGCTGAACTAGAAACCGGTAAAAACTCGGTGAGTCCCTGTAATACAGCCAAAACAACGGCTTGCCACCACTCCATAACTTTCCTTAATTACTTCGATATATTTGTAAGATAAATAATGTTAATTATTTTTTTGTTGTTTTTTAAATTCGACTTGTTGCTTGATGGTTTTCCAATGATTTTGTTCGCGAAGGTAACTGAGCTCCACATCTTCAGGCTTAAGTACTTGATTGCGCTGAAATAAATCAAGCGCTTTAGGAATAAGCGAGGAGGCATTTAGTATTTGATTGGCATCTTTATCAGGAATATTTTGAATAGAGGGATCTAATTTTTCAGCTAGTTTAAGCCCGTGCCCGCAAGCCGCCAAGACCTTTTGTTCACTAATGTTTAACAAGTTTAAGGTGGTATTAATTGGGCAAATTTGATCTTCAATGCATGCCTGCATTATTTGCGTTTTATTGTCCCATTCATAACAGCCTACATATAACTCACTCATGCGAGCATCCATGATTGCTAAAACCGAATCAGCGGTTTGTTCAGTTCTTGCTTGTTGAGCCATCGCTTGTAATGTAGAAATGCCAATTAAAGGTAAGTCGCAAGCAAACCCGATACCTTGGGCGGTGGCTGCTGCTATGCGTAATCCGGTGAAGGAGCCTGGTCCTTTGCCAAAGACTACGGCATCTAATTGTTTCGGGGCAATACCTGCTTCCTGCATCAGTGCGTTTAACATGGGGTACAGTAAACGACTATGCATACGCGGAGCCGCCTCCGTACGCTCTATTACCCGATCATTAATGTGCAAGGCAACAGAACAGCTGTCGCTGGCGGCTTCAATAGCAAGTAAATTGACCATAACAAGTACTTTATTTGTAGGGTAGCTAAAAAGCTGGGGATTCTAGCATAAAAGTGCAGGGAGATAGGTTTAAAAACTGAAATTCATTAAGCGCTAGCGCTGGGGAACAAGTGCAGTTATTAAGTGAAATAAAGCATGGCTAGCAAATATTGATGTTCAATACGGTCTATAGAACTTAATTTAGGATGAAACTAGCTTTGTAGTGGGAGTTACTTTATTGAGCCGGCATAAAAAAACCGGTTTAGTTGCAACTAAACCGGTCTTATCAGTGATTTAGACTGATTTTAACGTTATTTCTTTTTCTTAGCGGCCGCTTTCTTTTTAGCCGCAGGCTTTTTCTTCGCTACCGGCTTCTTTTTAGCAGCTGGTTTTTTCTTTGCTACTGGCTTTTTCTTCGCTGCGGGCTTCTTCTTAGGAGCTGGCTTAGCCAGCGCTTTTAGCTTCGCGGCGGCCTTTTTAGCTGCAGCTTTAGTTTTAGCATCGGCTTTTTTAGTCTTTGCTTTAACTTTTGCGGCATCTTTACGAGTTCTGGCTTTACGCCATTTACTCTCAAATGCTGCAACTGCTTTAGCAAGATCTGCCTCAGCCTTTTCGGCAAGTGAAGCTTCTAGTGCTTTTGCAGCTTCAGCAGCAGCGGCCACTGCGGCCGCGGCCGCGGCTTCAATATTAGCAGCTTGGGTTTGCTTTTTCGCTTCACGAGCACCGTCTTTAGCAGACGCGAGTGCATCTTTATGTTTTGCAACGGCTGTACGAGCAGACACGACTGCTTTTTTGGCGGCTGCGGTACCAGCAGAAGCGGCTTTTTTACGAGCAGCTACTAGCTTCTTATTGGCATCGGCTACTTTAGCTGTGCTTGCAGAAATTGCAGTATTTGCTTTTTCAGTAGCTTTAGCAGCTTTTGTTTGCGCTGAAGTAGCGACAGCAGTCACTTTTTTAGCAACGCGCTTTTTTGCTGCAGTTTTTTTACGACCTTTAGCCATAATAATTTCCCTGTGGTTGTGGAGGGTGCATCAATAAAAAAATAGTCTATAAAAGGATAAGAGCAAAGTCTTGAGGTGAAAATAAAGGATTTTTTTGAAAAAAACTACTTAATTACTGTTAAATCATAAAGATTGGCGCAAAAAATTGTGCTTTTTATTAATTTTTAGAAAATAAATAAATTTGGAGGCGGGTCTTTTAAAAATTCTAATTTGGCTTTTAAGTCACTTTAAAAAGCCAAACTAATATTTAAAAGGGGAGAAAAAGTAGGTAATAAAACTGAATTACCTACTTTTTCTTTGCTTAATTCTTTAGAAAAGGGGTCACTAACTTGTGCATCATTTCAATATGTAAGTGGGTATTATTCAGCGCGGGGATGTAATTATATTGTTTTCCGCCATTTGTTAAAAAAATATCTCTGTTTTCAACAGCGATTTCTTCTAAGGTTTCCAAGCAATCAGCACTAAATGCAGGGCAAATAATATCAACCGATTTAACTGAAGAGTTTGCCCATTTCTCTAATGTTTTATCGGTATAGGGTTGTAACCACTGTGTAGGGCCAAATCGACTTTGGAAGGTTAATTGGAATTCTGATTTTTCTAAACCAAGTGAATGTGCCAGTAGCTCAACCGTTTTTTTAATTTGCGCTTCATATGGATCACCTTGATCTACATATATTTGTGGAATGCCATGAAAAGACAAAAGTAATTTTTCGGCCTTACCATTTTCTTGCCAATGCTGCTGAATATTTGCCGTTAAAGCTTCAATATAAGTTTCACTTTGGTGATAATCTTTAATTAAATGAATCTCAGGCAAGTTACGAGTTTTTTTAATGAAATCAGCCACCTGGTCGAATACGGCACCTGTTGTGGTTGCTGAATACTGGGGAAACAAGGGCAAAACTATGACCTTTTGATAATTCTTTAAAGCCAAGTCATCTAGGCATGTTCTTAAAGAAGGTTGCCCGTATGTCATCGCTAGAAATACATCAGCTTTGTCTTTTACTAAACTTTGTAACGCATCTCGTTGTTGCCCACCTATGGTACGAATTGGGCTATCACCTTGCCATATACTTTCATAGAGCTTGGCAACGCGCTTAGGCCGAGTATTGAGAATGATGCCGTTTAAAATGACCCACCACAGTGGATTGCGTTTAATAATGCGATCATCCCATAGAAACTCTTTTAAATATCGGCGAACTGCCGATTTAGTGGGAGCGTCTGGCGTTCCCAAATTCACCAAAATGACCGCTGTGTGTTGTGACATGTAAAATACTCAGGAATAAATAATGATTGCTATGATAAGTCATTTTTATTGAATTACGAAGTGTGTCACAAGGCTCTTTGAGCTAATTGGGTTTAACGTAAAGGCATGAATAGAATTTAAGTGAAAGGAGGGTCCTGCGAGAGAAAAATAATGCGATTTAGCCAATATAAATCAAAATTTAACAAAAAATCAGGGGCAGGCTAAAAGAATGTAGTGCCCATAAAAAGGGTGTTTAGTCGTCGTGGTGAGACGAAAACCAAAAAGCCAGCGAATAGCTGGCTTTTTGGTTTACTCATAAAGTGAGTATTTAGCTAATAGCCTTAAACATGGCATCACGAATATCTACTAAGCCACCAACACCAGGAATATGGGCGTACTTAGGTGCATTGTCGCTGGTTAGCGCTTTATAAAAACCTACTAAAGGTGCTGTTTGGTCGTGATAGATTGCTAAACGCTTACGAACCGTTTCTTCGGCGTCATCTTCACGTTGAATTAGATCTTCACCTGTTTCGTTGTCTTTTCCTTCAACTTCAGGCTGATTGAAAATTACATGATAGGTACGACCAGATGCTGGGTGCACACGACGACCACTCATGCGTTTAACAATCTCTTCATCTTCAACATCAATCTCTACCACGTAGTCGATGTCTACACCGGCTTCTATCATGGCTTCAGCTTGAGGGATAGTGCGAGGGAAGCCGTCAAAAAGGCAACCGTTTGCACAATCGTCTTCAGTAATGCGTTCTTTAACTAAAGAAATGATTAAATCATCAGATACCAATCCACCGGTTTGCATGATCTCTTCAACTTGCTTACCCAATGGCGAGCCAGCTTTCACAGCAGCACGCAGCATATCACCGGTTGAAATTTGAGGAATCGCAAACTTCTCACAAATAAACTGTGCTTGAGTACCTTTACCGGCGCCAGGGGCCCCTAACAAAATAATACGCATTCATGTGTCCTTAAGTTATTTCGAATCAATCTCTAAATAAACCTGTTAGCTCAGCCTAGCAGAGGCGGCGAAAGTTGATTTAGACATTGCTCGGATTTTACTACGAGCCATAAATAATTGGTTAAAAAACAATCATCTAGCTTGAAAAAACGCCCACAATACCTGACAGGGATATTAAGGGCAAGTGAATGGGGCGGGCCGAGAAGGAGCTTTTTTATGGATTAAGCCCTAAGCCCAGCTATCATAGTGCTTGCACAAATACCGCCCCATACGTCACAGCAGTACTATAGGGTTATGAGGGGGAATTTTTTGAAGGGCAGGGGGTCGAAATATCCGTTACCGCCCCTGCTTTAATTCATGTAGAAACGTTACCCGGTATTGCGCATGCCAGCCGCTATACCTGCCATAGTGACTTTTAAAGCATGCTCTAGTTCAGCGTTATTTTTACCAGCTGGTTGTCGAGTCCGAAATAAAAGTTCAGCTTGCAAATAATGCAAAGGGTCGGTGTAGGGGTTTCTGACGGCCATGGATTCACGAATGACAGCGGTGTTTTGCAGTAAGCTATCTTGTTGTTTGATGTCTTTAACAATTGAAATTGCTTGTGCAAGTCGCTGTCGTAGTTGAATGCCCAGAGTTGTTGAGTGATCACCAATGAGCCTACTTTCATAATAAGCGGCAATGCTGCTGTCGGTTTTACTGAGTACCATCTCAAGCATGTCAATAAAGGTCTCAAAAAACGGCCATTCTTTGCTCATAGCTTGTAATTCAGAGAGCTTTTTATCCTCTATAAATGTTTGTAAAGCCGCTTCGCTTCCCAGCCACGCAGGCAACATTAAGCGAATTTGCATCCAAGCAAAGATCCACGGAATGGCCCTTAAACTTTCAACGCCACCACTGGCATTTCGTTTTGCTGGTCGTGATCCTAAAGCCAGTTTCCCTAATTCCTGTTCGGGAGTCACCGCTCTAAAGAAAGACACAAAGTCTTCGTTCTCGCGCACTATTTCACGGTAACTGTTTAACGCGGTAAGGGACATGGCCTCCATATTTTGACGCCACTGTGGCTTGGGGTTTGGTGGCGGAAATTCAGTGGCCATTAATACCGCTGACATATAAACCTGTAAAGAGCGGTGTGCCACATCTGGGTTGCCAAATTTAAAACGAATCATCTCTCCTTGTTCGGTGACTCTTATGCGCCCCAAAACAGAACCAGGCGGTTGAGAAAGTATTGCGCCATGTGCAGGGCCACCACCACGGCCTACAGTGCCGCCACGCCCGTGAAAGAGCATTAATTGTGTTTGGTGTTTCTCGCAAATCGAGACCAGTTCCTCTTGAGCTTTATATTGTGCCCAGCATGCCGCTAATTGGCCGGCATCTTTAGCGCTGTCGCTGTAACCAACCATTACCATTTGATGGCCCTGTGTGTAATTTTTATACCAAGGCAGTTCTAATAAAGCCTTTATGCTGGCACCAGCGTGGGTGAGGTCATCTAAAGTTTCAAATAGCGGGGCAATGGGTATCGCGGTTTTTTGCCCTGACATTTTCAATATCAGCGCCACCGCTAAAACATCACTGGGCGCGCCAGCCATGGAAATGACATAACTGGCAAAGCAATCATCAGGTTGAGCGGCGATAACCTGACAAGTGTCCAAGACTTCTTTTACCAAGTCACTGGGTTGCCAATTTAATGGCAACAAAGGCCGCTTGCTTTGTAATTCTTTAAGTAAAAATTCTTGTTTTTCAATTTCACTCCACTTCCCATATTCACCGAGTTCTAAAAACTCGGTTAACTCTTCAAAGACCTGAGCATGACGGGTACTTTCTTGGCGAATATCTAAAGGACAAAGTGTGAGGCCAAAGGTTTGCGCGCGCCTAATGGTGTCTAAAAGTTTGCCGTTGGCTACGATCTCCATGCCGCAATCCAGCAAGGATTGATAACACAGTTTTAAGGGTTCAATTAAGCTGGATACATGAAAAATGGGCGGCAGTGGCTCTAACCCTGGTTGTTTATTCAAAGCATTCTGAGACCAAATTCGGGTTTCTTTTAGTCTTTCTCTTAATTCGTGCATTAAGCAGCGATAGGGTTCCGCAACGTCTCCCACGACGGCTTTTAATGTTTCATTGCAGTTTTGCATGGATAAATCATTGGTGAGTTCCTGAATGTCGCGCAGGTATAAATCGGCGGCCATCCAACGCCCTAAATAAATGACATTTGTTGTGACCTTTGCTGTGACATTTGGGTTGCCATCACGATCTCCTCCCATCCATGAACAAAATCGGAAGGGTTGTGCGGTTAGAGGCAATGGTAGTTGCCCTTGCTCTAAAAGTGTTTGGTCAAGATCGCGATAAAAATCAGGAAGTGCTTGCCAAAGGGAGCCTTCAATGACGGCAAATCCCCATTTTGCTTCGTCTTCAGGTGTGGGCCGGGTTTGCCTTATTTCATCGGTATACCATATTTGCGCAATGACTTGTTTAAGCTTACCTAGGGTTTTATTGCGCTCAAAAGCAAAGGGCAGGGTGTCTAATGCATTTAGCGCTTGTAATATGAGATCGTATTTTTGAATTAGGGTCCGTCTCGTGACCTCTGTGGGGTGAGCGGTAAGCACTAATTCAATTTGCATTTCAGATAAGCGTTTAGATAAATCGGAAGGCGTGAGTTTATTAGAAAGTTGCTTTAATACTTGCCCTAATTGGGTTCGGTAGGTTTCGCCCTCTAATCGCCGTCTTCTCACGACATCATGGTACTGTTCCGCAATGTTGGCTAGATTTAGAAACTGGTTAAACGCTCTGG